>WNGA01001345.1_pt1 | contig 49274 bp, 48 predicted proteins | sample 5400061 | NCBI WGS metagenome assembly WNGA01 (sample SAMN13153366, study PRJNA577476) | soil metagenome | isolation source: 100 cm soil or saprolite under grassland replicate 2 | place: USA:California | collected 2016-06-15
CACCGGGGCCCGGATAGCCCGCGCTGTACCCGAACGCCTGATCGATGCCGTCCCCGGCCACGTCGACCAGCTCGGCGAGGTGGCGGCGCAGCGGCGCGTCCACCTCCGTCATGAGGATCAGGCTGGCCGGGATGGGCCGGCCGGCCAGGTCCGCCGTCTCCTCCAGCAGATAGAGCTTGGCGAAGTGCAGCCCGCGCATTCGAGCGAAGTCGAACGGGCCGTCCGCCACGCCGTCCTTCGCGGACGCGGCAAGCCACTCGCGGAGTCCGGCCACCTGCTCCGCTGCAACCTCGGCCCGGATCGTCACGCCGAGCTGGTACGGCATGCCAACTCCTCGCTCCTTGTCATTCAGGCGGAGTCACGGGGGCTGGATGTCTTCCATGGCTGGAACCCGTTGGACACGCCGCGCAGGGCCGGGCGAAGCTGCGGGTAGTGACGCAGCACAACGTCGATCATTGACGTCTCTTCGACCCAGGCCATGCCGAGCGGCGTGTAGATCTCCGGCGTGAAGTCCTTGGTGAAGTAGCGGTCGCTGTTCAGCCGCCGAGAGGCCATCAGAAGGAAGATCCGGAAAGCGGTGTCGCTGAAGCCGAAGCCGGCCGGCCTCTTCTCGGCGAACATGCCGACGATCGTGTCGACGGAATCGACGTCCTGGTAGAGCCGGCGGAGGGCCGCGAGCTGGGCCGGGTCGTCGGTCAGCTCCTCGAAGCTGCGGACGGGCTCGAGACGAAGCAGCCGGCGGAACTGGTTGTAGCGCGGCACGCCCAGCTCGCGGCTGCGCAGGATGTCCGTGGCCGCCACGTCCATCAGCCGGTCGCTGTCCGGCCGGTGGAACTCCTGCAGGAAGCGCGGGAAGTTGTTCAGCACGAGCGCGCCGGGATGGGCGGTGCCGAAGCTGTAGATGGCGTCGCCGAGGTCGATCGCCTCCGTTACCTTCTGCGCATTGGGCCCGGCGATTTCCGGGAAGGTGTGCTCGGCGATCACGCGGTCGTCGGCGATGGAGCGGAACGTGTAGTTGTCCGGAATGAGCGGATGCATCCGGTACACGATCGTGAACTCCTCGGTCAGCGAGTAAGGCACGCCGTAGTGCTCCTGCTCCGATCGGGGGATCCCGCTGATCACCTCGCTGCTGCTGATCTGGCCGAAGAGCCGGTGGATCCGTTCTCCGGCGAGGCCCCACCAGTTGGCGCGCAGGCCCGTGATGGCCGTGGGGTGGGCCAGGATGGCCGGCGTCCACTCCACGGTGTGGATCTTGGCGATCAGAGCCGCGGTGACCAGCCGGCCCCGCTGATAGAGCTCCTCGTCGGTCCACTGCGGATAGGTCGCCTTGAGCGCGCCGACGATGGCATTGTGCTCACGGACGAAGAGGGTGCTCATCATGTTCAGCCCCAGCCACCAGCCCGGGGTGAATGCCGGGCTCTGCGCCGGGTCATCCGGGAAGACCAGCCGGTTGTCGGCGCCGATGAGCAGCTTGCCGTCCGACCCGCTGCGCCGCGGCAGCTGGTCCCCTGCGGTGGTGCCGCCGCCATAGAGCTGCGATGCATCCCACCAGGGTGTCTCGGTGTTGAGGAATGTCTGCGGTCCGCCGTCGCCGACCGAGCGCGTCGGATCGGGCAGCGTCTTCAGCACTGTCAGCGGCCGCTGCGGCCACGGGTCGTCCTCGGCGAGCGGCAGCTCGAAGAAGTGCTGCGGGTCGCCGGCCCCGTGGCTGAACCAGTCTTTGACCATGAACTGGATCCACGCCGCCGCCAGCACGTTCAGGCTTGTCGCCGGGATGAACTCATGCCGGGTCAGCAGCTCCCTGCTGACCTCGCGCGGGTTCGGATCCAAGATCCGGTCTGGCGCTTCCCGATGTCCCCACCGCAGCGGCACGTTACGGCCGAACCGCGTGCCCGCCATGCCCATCGCGGGGCTGCCAAGGTCGTTGTAGGCACCGTCCGGGGTCCTCGTCGTCAAGGTCTCCGGCGTCGGCTTCGGCACCTTGGGCGTGACCGCCGACGGCAGGCCCGCCGTGTCATACAGGTTGCGCTGCCGCAAGGTGTTCCGCAGGCCGACAAGGACAAGCAAGCCGATGGGCTTCGGCAGCTTATCCCAGCCGAATCTCCGGTCGGCAGCCTGCGCGGACCAGTCATACAGCCGCCACCACAGGGTGTTCCGGTAGCCGCGCTTGGATCCGGCGGGCTCAGCCATGGTGGTACCTCGCTTCTCCGGGCGGCGCGTCAGCCACGATGGAGTCGGATTTCTTCGTTCGTGGTCGGGTGCCTGCCGCTCATGCTGGTGTCCCGGCGGGCCGCGAGGTACGCCGTGACCGCAAGCCCGGTGTTGGCCGCGGAGATCAGCGTGAGCGGGATCGCCGTGCGCATGCGCACCCGCCCGCTGAGCCCCAGGGAGGCCGCGGCCGCCGTGTCGCTGGCGTGGATGACGACAGCCTGACCGAGCGCACGGCGCAGCGGCGCTCCGGACAGGATGACGAGATCGAACCCGATCGCCACGGTCCGCACGCCGAACATCCGCAGGCCGTAGACGGCGGCGTTGTCACCGCCCGGCGACTCGCCGAACCGCCGGATGATGATGCCAGGCGCCGCCAGCGCGATAGTGCCATTGACCACCCGGATGCCAGCGAGGGCGTAGCGCGCGGCCCGTCCAGCGCGAGCGATCAGGTCCGGCGGATTCTCGGCCCCCGCTTGATACTCCTCATTAATACGCTCGTCGGCATACATAATCCCCGTCGATGCTCTCGTAGCGCGGTCCGCCTAACCGCCTCGGTGAGCCACTAGAAGTTCCCCAGTATGCGCCCGGTGCTGCCCTTTGGCCAGCGATTCGAAGGACTCGGTTTTGTTTCCATCCGGTTAGCTGGGCAAGACCAGAATTGTCATGATCAAGTCGTTTTCTGGACCTTTTATGAGGTGCCGCGGGTGGTGTCCGGCGTGCCGCGGGTGGTGTCCGGCGTGGCGCGGGTGGTGTCCGGCGTGGCGCGGCCGGGGGTATCAGGCGCCGCGGCCGGGGGTATCAGGCGCCGCGGGCGGCGGTGTCAGGCGCCGCGGGCGGCGGTGTCAGGCGCCGCGGGCGGCGGTGTCAGGCGCCGCGGGCGGCGGCGGCTGAGACGGCGAGCCAGGCGACTGGCGGATGCCGGATGTCGGAGTGGGCGCCGGAGAACGACGACTGCGTCGTGTTGGCGATCACGGCGGATCCGTCGACTCGGTAAAAGGAGCCAGGCGTGAGCGCGTACGCCGTGCCCACCGGAAGCAGGTCGAGGCTGCCGGCCGGGGAGACTCCCTGGAAGCCGTCGGATCCCATCCCGCCCCACTGACTGGCCGGCTCGGCGGCGGCCTGCGCGTCCTGCTGGGCAAGGAACGAGGCCCTGGGGTACCAGCGGCCGACCGCGTAGTCATATTCGCTGAAGGTGGCCACCAGCGGGCCGTGCACGCGGTCGGCGAACTGGTTCAGCGCCCCCGCCGTGCCGAAGGGCATGTCTTGGAGATGGGCGAATGACCAGTGCGAGAAGGCGCCCTGGATGAGGCATAGGGAGCCGACCGGGCTGGCGTCCGCCGAGGTGATGCCGCTGAGCGCGAAGGACACAAGCCGGGCGCCGAAACTGTGCCCCATGAGGTGCACGCGCATGCCGGGTGCCTGCGCACTCAGGCGTTCAAGCAAGGGCCCAAGGCCATGGCGCCCGACGTTGCCGGCACGTGCCTTCATCTCGTAGTACGAAGCCGCGCGGAGCGCGCCCTTGGCGCCGTTCCAGACCTTTCCGAAGATGTCGTCGATGCCCTCGGCCGCCCCGCCGGCCGGGGCGCTGCCAAGGACATCCGATATGTAGGCGTAGTCGCGCTGCGGATCGTCGGTCTGCAGCAGCGCCGTCTCGCCGGCGTCCTCGACCGGTTGCGGCGCGCCGGGGACCAGCGTCTGCAGCAGCCCGTGGAACCGTGCCAGGCGCGCTTGCTGGGTCGCCTGCGGCTCGCTGCCGACCCCGGCCGCTCCCTCGTCGATGAGCTGCCCCATCTGCTGCACGCTCGCCGACTGGCCGGGGTCGTCGAACGACGCCTTGAGCGTGTCGGCGATCTGCTGGCCGGACAGCGCCGCGTCGGCCGCGCCGGGCCGGCCGGCCGCCACGGCCGCGGCCACCTGCGCGGACGCCGTCGGCGGCGGGTCGGGAAACCACAATGACGGCCAGATGATGCCGGCGAACCCGATCGGCCCGATTCCGTGCGCCTGCCGGGCGGCCGCCGCGACGAGCGGGAACATGCCCTTGTACAGCCCGTGCGCGCCCGCCGCCGAGGCGCCCCAGCCATGGCTCATCAGGAACAGGTCGGCGACGCCGGAGGCGGCGGCCCCGGCGAGAAACCCGGCGGAGTCCGGCGACGTCAGCTTGCCAGACTTGTCGAACGACAGCTCCCAGTACGGGTGGCCGGCGATCTGGTCCATATCGTCTCCCTGCCTGCACGGTGGCCCGGTGGTGCCGTGCTGGTCACGCGTTCGCGAGCATCCTCATCAGATCGACCAGGCCGGCCCCCTGGGCGTAGCGTTCCCGGCCGAGGTCGGTGGCATTCTCGGCGAGCAGGTGCTTTACCTCGGCAGGCCGCCCGATGAACTCGGGGCGTGCCGACAGGAAAGCGGCGATCACGCCGGAGACGTGCGGCGCGGCCATGGAGGTGCCGGACTGCTCCGCATAAGTCAGCAGCGGGTCAGGGGCGTCCGCCGGCAGGGTGTCCAGGCCCGCCCGGGCGCGTATCGTGCCGACCGCTGCCGAGGTTATCCATTCGCCCGGCGCCACCACGTCCGGCTTCAGCCGGCCGTCCAGCGTGGGCCCTTTGCCCGACGTCCAGGACACGCCGAACGCATGCGGCGCCTCGCGGTGCGTGGAACCGACCGCGATGCAGTTCTCGGCGTGCGCGGGCTCGGTGATGGATCCGAGCATGGCCATCGCGCCTGCCGGGCCCTGCGCCTGCCCGCCGCCCCCGTTGCCCGCGGACACGACGACCACGACTCCCGAGTCCACCAGCTGGTTGACCGTCTGCGAAAGCGGCGACTGGCCGGCCGCGTAGTGACCGGGATCCCACGGGCAGCCCAGGCTGATGTTAACGCCGTGCACGCGAAGCACGCTGGTGTCGACGTTGACCTCGGTGCGCAGGTAGTCGAGCGCGGCGATCACCGCGGCGGACGAGGTGATCCAGACCCCCTGCGCTGTCTTACGCAGCACCTTGAGGCTGACCAGCTCGCACGCCGGTGACATCCCGGCCAGATTCTCGACCCGTGGGCGCTGGACGAACCCGCTGCCGGAAGGCGGCTCGTCCGAGGTGGCAACGTGCGGCAGGTGCCCGGGCGGCGTCTGGCCGGCGATGATGCCGGCCACGTGGGTGCCGTGCCCGTCGGCGTCGGTGAGCGGCGCAGCGGGATCCGGCGGCGGGTCACCGGGGAGCCGGACGAGCCCGGTGAAGTCCCGGTGCAGCCCGGCGGTGCGCACCGGCGGCGGGCCGGGCACCGCACCCGCTTCGACGGCCAGCTCGAGGGCGCTGAAATGCGGGTGGCAGCCATCTACGCCAGAATCGATGACGGCCCAGACGATGCCGTGGCCGCGGGCGTTGTAGGAGCGCCAGGCGGCATCCGCCTTGACCGTGGGTGCCGATCGGTCGATCTGCGGGTAGAGCACGTAGTCAGGCCATGCCTTGAAGATGACTGACGGCCCGGCCGGGCTCGCGGCGGACTCCCGGTCCGACTGGATCAGCTCCTGCAGCTGGCGGCGGGTCAGCACGCACTGATAGAGCTTGGATGTCACCCGCTGCAGGCCTGGGGGAACCGGCGGCCCCGCCGTGGTGGCGGCGGCGGGCTCCGCGGTGGGTGCCGCCGGGCTGGCCCACCGCTCGTAGTGCTCCGTCCACAGGCGGAAGAACTTGTCCGTGACCACCGCGAGGCCGCCCGGGTACAGCACATTCAGCTCGACCAGCACCGGGACCGGATCGTCCGGGCCAGGTCCGCCGCCGCCCCGGCCCGGCCGGCCTGGCCGGCCCGGCTTGCCTGGCCCGCCCGGCGCCCCGGTACCGCGCGCCGTTGCCGGGGCAGGCGTGATGTCCAGGTCACCGACAATCCGCGAGCGGGAAGGCCCGTCTGCCTCTCGTGCCATCAGGACGCTCCGCCGGGGCGGCACGACGGCGAAACGGCCGGCTGGATCCCCGGTATGCGCATCACAGCCCGTTCACCCTCCCCCGGCATGCTCGGATGCTACTCCGCCCGGTCAGCGCGGACCAGGGTGCGAGCATCGCGCTCAGCCGAGCCAGCCGCGTTCCTCGGCGATCCGCAGCGCTTCGGTGCGGTTGCGGGCGCCGGTCTTCTGGATACAGGACGACAGGTAATTCCGCACCGTTCCCTCGGACAGGTACAGCCGGGCAGCGATCTCCGAATTGAGCGAGCCGTCGGCGGACGCCGCGAGCACCTGGCGCTCCCGCTGCGTCAGCGGGTTGATCCCCTCGGCCAGCGCGGCCGCGGCCAGGTCCGGGTCGATGACACGCCCGCCGGCCAGCGCCCGTCGCACCGTCTCGGCGAGCTTGTCCGCCGGCGGCGCGCTGGCAGGTCCGTGTCGGCGTAAAGGGCGTCCCGTGCGGGCCTTCGAGGCGGTCTACCGTCCCGAACTCGTCAGCGGCCCCGTCGTCTGCACGGATTACGTGCTCATCGCCACCAGCCGAGGGCAGCAGGAACTGGCCCGAGCCGGCCGCTGCGCGCACGCTCACACGCCAGCCCGGCCGCCGCCGTTCGGCGCGCGGACGGGTGAGAGAATGCAGCAGTGTCGAAGGCCAACAGGACCAGGCAGCAGGCCAGGGAGAGGGTCGCCCGGATGCGGGCGGCGGAGGCACGCCGCAAGCGGCGCCGCAACTGGATGATCGGCGGCGGCGCGGCAGTCGTGGTGATCGCCGCCGTGGTGGGCATCGTGCTGGCCGTCACCGGCGGCGGGCCGGGCGCGTCGGACGGCGGAAGCCCGCAGCTCAAGCTGGCCCCGCTGAGCACGCTCGGTACCCTCAAGCCCGCGCCCGCGGCCGGCCCGGCCGGACCGGAGAGCGGCGTCCCGGTTCCCGCCGCGGCGCCGCTGGCCAGCACCGCCACGGCGGCGACCGGCAAGAGTGTCGACGGGATCCGCTGCCAGTCCAGCGAGCAGACCATCTTCCACGTCCACGCCCGGCTGAGCATCTTCGTCAACGGGTCGCCCCGCCAGGTCCCGGCCGCTATCGGGATTCCCGGCGCTCAGGCCCAGAGCACCCCGCAGGGCCCGTTCATCTCCAGCGGTACCTGCTTCTACTGGCTGCACACCCACGCCGCCGACGGCATCATCCACATCGAGTCCCCGGTCCGGCGGACCTACACGCTCGGTGATTTCTTCGACGAATGGGGACAGCCGCTCGGCCCGAACCAGGTGGGCCCGGCCACCGGGACGGTCGCCGCCATCTACAACGGCCAGCGGTATACGGCCAATCCGCGCGACATTCCCCTGAATGCTCATGCCCAGATCCAGCTGGAGGTCGGCAAGCCGCTCATCGCACCGGAAAAGATCACGTTCCCCACTGGCCTCTAGCGACCAGCCCGCCGCGGCTCGGGTGACTGACCGACCGGAGCGGCTGAGCCCGCTTGACGTCAGCAATCTCCGGGTCGAGGACCACGGCTTGCCCACCTGCTGGTCAGCAACCTGCACGGCCCGCCGGGGCCGCTGTACTTGGCCGGCGCACGTGTCCTGGAAATTTTCCAGGTCGGGGTCGTGCAGGGCAACGTCACCGTCAGCGTCGGGGCTCTTTCGTTCGCGGGCCGGCTCAACTTCGACATCGTTGGTGACCCGGTGGCGGCCCCCGATCTGGCTGTGTTCGCCGAAGGGCTGTCGGATGCCCTAGATCAGCTGGGCATCCGCGTCACGACCAGGCCCGCCTAACCGGCTCACAATCATCCTGGCCTGCCGCCTGGCCGTGGCCCTGGCCCGCCGCTGAGGGCCCTGAATCGTCGTCCGGTCGTCCGCGGAGTTCTTTGCCGCCGCCGGTTCCCGCTATTAACACGGCTCGCTGGAATCACATCCTTCCTGCCGCTACCAGGCGCCAGGGAACGCTGGCCTTGCGCGCCGTCATGGCCGCTACCCCGGAATCGGCGCAGGCCAGCGACGCGGGTTGACAGGGCATGGCTAGCGGCGTGAATACTGAAATTCGTTCTGCAATTGCTCGTAAAACGAGTGATCCTGGTGTCAGGAAGATGCATTTGTTAATGGTGATAGCGGGAATCGGGCGGCCCGGTGACCGCTGGAGGCGCGGTGGCTGACGAAGCCCCTCCCGCATCGGGTGACTTCACGGCCGGCGCGCAGGTAGCCGGCTACCGGCTGGCTGAGCACATCGGCTGGGGCGGCATGGCCGTCGTCTGCCGGGCGTATGACGTCCGGCTTGACCGGTGGGTCGCGCTGAAGATCCTGGCGCCGGAGATCGCCAGGGACTCCTCGTTCCGGCAGCGGTTCATCTTCGAGTCGCGGGCGGCGGCCGCGGTCGATCATCCGCACATCATCCCGGTGTTCGAGGCCGGGGAGGCCGGTCGCGTCGGCGCTGGACGCGGCGCACGCCGCGGGGCTGGTGCACCGCGATGTCAAGCCGGCCAACATGCTGCTCGGCGCCGCCTCGGCGGACAGCGCCAGCCCTGATCACGTCTACCTCACTGACTTCGGGCTGAGCAGGCAGGCGCTGTCAGCGACGGGCCCGACGGTGGCCGGCCAGTTCGCGGGCACGCTCGACTACATGGCCCCCGAGCAGATCAAGCACCACCCGGTCGATGGCCGGGCGGATCAGTACGCGCTGGGGTGCGCGGCGTACGAGATGCTGGCGGGCGAGCCGCCGTTCCGGCGGGAGCAGGATCTGGGGCTGATGTGGGCGCAGCTCGCCGAGCCGCCGCCGTTACTGACCTCGCTCCGCCCGGACCTGCCGGAGGCGATCGACCAGGTGCTGACGCGGGCGATGGCCAAGTCGCCGGACGATCGCTATCAAAGTTGCCTCGACTTCGCGGTATCCCTGGCGGCGGCATGCGGGCTCGAATGGGGCGCAACCGGGCAGCTGCTGGCTGGCCGGCTGAGAGCCGGCCGCCGCCCGGCGGCGCCATTGACGGCTGTCAGGGCGGCGGCAGCCAGGATGGCGGCTGTCCGCGAGCGGGCGGGCCGCCCGGTGGCGCTCGAGGATCTCGGAGGCAATCCGGCGGAACTCCGGGCCCCAGGGGATTATCCGGCGGCGCTCCGGGCCCTCGGGAACTATCCGGCGGCGCTCGAGGATCTCGGGGGCGATCCGGCACCCTGGGTCCCCGGGGGTTATCCGGCGGTGGCGGGGGATCGCGCGGGCTATCCGGCGGCGCTCCTGGACCCCGCGAGCGACCCGGCGGCGCGCCACGGCCGCGGCAGCGGCTCGGCCGGCGCCCGGCGCCATCCAGCCAAGCTGGAGTTTCCGCCAGCACCGCCATCAGCGGCGGCAGCGGGCAGGACGGACCGCGGCAGGCTGGTCACGGCGGAGCTTGAGGTGACCGGGCTGCGGCTCATCGAGCGCCCGCCGGACGGGCTGGGACCGGACAAGCTCGGGCTAGCCAGGCGGGGGCCGGACGGGCGGGGGCCGGACGGGCGGGGGCCGGACGGGCGGGGGCCGGACGGGCCCGGACGCTACTCGCCCGGGCCGCGCGGGCAATCGTCCATCATCGCGGTAACCGCCTTGGTGGTCATTCTCGCGATAACGGGCGCCATCGTGCTGGGCCTGCGCGGCGGCGCGACCCCCCGTTCCGGGTCCGCCGTGCCCGCTGGGATCCGCCCGGCTCACCAGGGCAGCAACGGCCAGCGCACGAGCGCAGCCAGTCCCGGCAGCCCGGCCCGGCCGGCCAGCCCGGCAAGGCCCGCCAGTCCCGGTCGGCCCGGCCATCCGGGGCGCCCGGCCGGGGCCGCCGCGGCGGTCAGGGCGTACTTCGCGGCGATCAACCGGCACGACTACCGCAGGGCATGGCGTCTCGGCGGGCGGAACAGTTCGCCCAGCTACGCGGCCTTCGCGCAAGGCTTCGCCGGCACGTCCAGGGACACACTGATCATTGTGTCCGTCAGCGGCAACGTGGTGACCGCCCGGCTGGTCGCGCAGCAGACCGACGGCACCTTCAGGACCTACCAGGGGACCTATGCCGTCCGGGACGGCATTATCGCCGCATCGGACGTCCGCCAGATCGGCTGAGGGCGGCCATTGCTCCGGCGGCGGCGACCGGCGGCGAACCATCGTTAATGCTGATCTTGATAAACATCCGGCGGGCCTGGCCGGGCTTCGCGCAAGGGCCGGCGATGCCGCTAGCCTTGACGCTGCGCTTGCCCGCTGTGCTGACCGCACTCGCCGCCACCGGAGTATCACGCCGCCCATGTGCTCCCCGTGTCGCCCGCTGCTCGGCGTGCTCGGCCGCTACCGGCCGGAGGATGCGGCCGAGGCCGCCGATGTCGCCCGGGTACGCGCACTGGCGGAAACCGCGGCGGATCCGTGGCTGCGCTCGATTCCGCTGCACGTCACCGCGTCGGCGCTGGTCGTCCACCCGGATAGCGGCCGGGTGCTGCTGCGCTGGCACCAGCGGCAGCAGGCCTGGCTGCAGGTCGGCGGGCACGCCGATCCGGGGGAGAGCGATCCGCTGGCCGTTGCGCTGCGGGAGGCCGGGGAAGAGACCGGGCTGGCCGACCTGACGCCGTGGCCGGACGCGTCGGTCCGGCAGGTGGTGATCGTGCCCGTTCCAGCCGGCCGCGGCGAGCCTGCGCACGAGCATGCGGACGTGCGGTTCGTCCTGGCCACCGGGAGCCCTGACGCGGCCAGGGCAGAGAACCCGGACGCGCCGCTGCGCTGGCTGTCGCTGCCGGAGGCGCGAGCAGCCACGGCCGAGGCCAACCTCCGGGACATGCTGTCGAGGGTGGAGCGCCTGCTACCGGACTGACGCCGCGCTCGGCTGGCCAAAGCCGGGGTTCGAAGGGCAGGTGGTCAGACGGGCAGATGGTTCCGCGGCGGCGTGGTGAGGCTGACGAGATGGCTGCCGAGCGCCTGCGTGACGCACGCGCTCGGGTCGGCGCTGCCCGATCAGGATCCTGCATTCGAGAGCAGCGCGGCCGCCACGGCTTGCGTCTTCATCCGGGATCCACGAACCAGCCATGGAAACTGCACCGGGACCGGATTTCATCGTTCGCAAGGACGCCGAATCGGTTCCCGGCACGGCCCGGCGAAGCAGACCGGGCAGCGCCAAAATGCGGGCCCTTGGGAGGGCATCCGATGAGGCACTGGCCGCCGCGTGCCGAGCAGTAGGACAACAGGAAGGTCAGGCGATCATGGGATCAACGGATCTCGATCACCGTCCCGCCGCCGGCCCGCCAGCGGGCCGGCCGGCCGGTCTGGCTGACGATCTGCCCCAGTGGCGTGATCGGCTCGAGCGCCTGTGGCGGGTGCAAGTCGAGGAGATCATCGAGCTGTCGCTGGCCTATCACGAGGCCGCATCAGATGGTCGGGCCGGCGGCAGGCCAGAGCTGCTCGGCGCACCCGGCCGCCAACGCCGGCGAATCCTGGCCCGTACCGCTCTCGCTCATCATTCGCTTGCCGAGATCGAGGCGGCGCTGCGCCGGATTGACGTCGGCAATTACGGGACCTGCGAGCAATGCGCCCTGCGCCTGCAGGCCAGCTGGCTGAAACGCGCCCCGCAGATCCGCTATTGCCCGAATTGCCGTCCGCAACGTCGCAGGCGGCGCTAATCCGGCCGCGCCGCGGTGGCCGGGCCGTCATGATAGCAGCGCACTCGGAGCATCGTGGGATCATTTGTGGTGGGGCGCTGCCGGGGACTCGCCTCGGCGGCGGGACGGAGACGAGATCCGATCATGGCCACGGTGCTGCTGGTGGAAGACGAGCGCAAGCTCCGGGAGCTGGTGCGCTCATACCTGGAGCGGGCTGGCTACATGGTGCTGTCAACTGGCTCGGGCGCAGAGGCGATCAGCCTGGCCGGCTCGGCCGCGCCGGATCTGGTTGTCCTGGATCTCGGCCTGCCGGATGTGCCAGGAGAGGCGGTGGCCAGGGAGATCCGGGCGGACGGCACTCCGATCTTGATGCTGACGGCGAAGAGCGCGGAGGAGGACCGGATCGCGGGCCTGGAACTGGGCGCGGACGACTATGTGACCAAGCCGTTCAGCCCGCGCGAGCTGGTGCTGCGGGTGCAGGCGATCCTGCGCCGCGGCACGGTGGCAGCCACTGAGCAGGGGGTGAGCCGGTTCGGCGGCGGCACGCTGGTCATCGACGAGCCCCGGCGGGCGATGCTGGTCCGCGGCGCCGAGGTGGAGCTGACGCCTACCGAGTGGGGGCTGCTCATCACGCTATCGACCGTCCCCGGCCGGGTTTACTCACGGTTTGAGCTGATCAACCGCGTCCGCGGGTATGAGTTCGAAGGCTACGAACGGACCGTTGACTCGCACGTGAAGAACCTGCGCCGCAAGATCGAGGAGGAGCCTGGTAACCCGGTGATCATCCAGACGGTGCTGGGCGGAGGTTACCGGCTCGGCATTACCCGGGATGGCTAGGCAGGGCGGCGGGCCGATCGCGCTGCGGCTTGCGCTGACGTTCGTCAGCGTCGCGCTGACGGCAGTTGCCCTGCTCGCCGGGCTGGCCGCGGTGTTTGTCGCGGCCGACGTCTCCCACCTGGTCTCGCGGCAGCAATCCGGCCTGACCCGCGCGGTCGCGGTGGCTGCCGGGGCGGCATGGGACCGCTCCGATAGCTGGGCCAGCGCGGACTTGTCGCCCGTCCTCGACCTGGCTGGCCAGGTCGGCGCGGACGTGCAGGTCCGGGACCGGACAGGCGTGCTGGTCAGCGCATCGCCGAGGTTTTCCGGATTGTCGTCGAGTCCACAGCAGCAGGCGCCGGTCGTCGTCCGGCAGCACCGGGTCGGGCGGATCATCGTCCGGTTCGGCCGGAGCGGCCTGGCGGAGGACGATGCGGCGCTCCGCGCCGACCTGTGGCGGGCGATAGCCGGCGCGGCCGGCCTCGCCGCGCTGCTGGCGATGGTGGTGGCGCTGGCCGTGTCGCGCCGGATCACCCGGCCGGTGGCACGGCTCATCGTGGTGGCCCGGGCGATGGGCCGCGGTGACCGCTCTGCCCGGGTCGGGGACATCCGGGGACCTGGTGAGCTGCGCGATCTGTCGGAAGCCTTCGACCAGATGGCCGACTCGCTGGCCCGCCAGGAGAAGCTGCGCCGCAAGCTGGTCGCTGACGTAGCGCACGAGTTGCGTACCCCGGTTGCCGTGCTGCAGGTCGGCCACGAGGCGTTGCTGGACGGCGTGGTCCAGCCGACCCCCGGCCAGCTGGGGTCACTGCGCGATGAGGTGCTGCGGCTTGCGCGCATCGTCGATGACCTGCGCGTCCTGTCGTCGGCTGAGGCAGCGGCACTGCAGCTGACCCGGCGCCGCTGCGACCTGGCTGACATCGCGGCCGGCGCGGTCGACAGCCTGTCCGGCTCCTTCGACACGGCCGGCGTGAGCATCGAGCGGCGGCTTACCGGGGTGCAGATCATGGGTGACCAGGGGCGACTGCGCGAGGTGATCACAAACCTGCTGGTCAACGCGCTGAAGTTCACCCCTGCTGGTGGCAGCGTGCTGCTGGAAACCGGGCCGAGGCAGGCCCGGGCGATGCTCAGCGTCAGCGACACCGGCATGGGCATCCATCCTGATGAGCTGCCGCATATCTTCGAGCGGTTCTACCGCGGCCAGCGCGCTGCCGGAATCACCGGAAGCGGGATCGGCCTGGCGGTGGTCGCCGAACTCGTCCGCGCCCACGATGGCCGGCTGGACGTCACCAGTACTCCCGGCCAGGGCACGAAGATCACGGTGACCCTGCCACGTGCGGACGGCATTCCCCGGGACCGGTGATCTCCACGACGTGACGGCCGGTGCCAGCCGGCCGGAGGGAAGCCCGTCAGCTCCGCGAGCTACCTCCTCCACGCTGTCATCACAGCGGCTTCACGCACCATGCGCATCGCCGCGCTGTCCTAGGAACAAGCGACCGCGCCGAAGACGACGGGCGAAGGAGGAAAGGTTGGCTGCCGCCGACGTGCTCCCCCTGGTGCCATGGCTGATTTTCCTGGCATGCATCGCGGTGATCGGCTGCCGCGTGCTGAGCGGCCGCGCCCAGGCAAAGAAGAGCGCAGCGGCAGAAGAGAATGACGAGCAGGAAGACGAGGAAGCTGCCGGGAATACCACGGCATGAAGTCCCCGCCGGGTAATGTGCCCGGCTGGTGTTCGCCGCGACGCCGCGGGCCGACAATGGGCCTGTGATCGAGGTAGCACCCGGCCGGTTCGAAGAGATGGTCATCATGGCGCTGGACGACCTGCCCGAAGATCTCGGCAGTCTGATGCGCAACGTGGCCGTTACCGTCGAGCACGACCCGGGTCCCCCTGGACTGCTCGGCCTCTACCAGGGAATTCCGCTGACCAGCCGCAGCACGTATTACGCGGGCGTGCTGCCCGACCGGATCACCATCTACCGCCACGCGATCTGCGCGGTCTGCGATACCGAGGCGGAGGTCGCCGACCAGGTGCGCCGTACCGTGGTCCACGAGGTCGCTCATCATTTCGGCATAACCGACGACCGGCTCAGCGAACTTGGCTGGTAGGCCGTCGGCGCAGGCCGTCAGCCGCAGCGCTGAAGGGCCGGCTGGCCAGCTAATTCCGGACTGCGCAGTCTCGTCTCCGGCGCGAACAGCCCGAGCATCGCCGCCAGCCCGAGTACGCACGCGGCCAGCCCGAACGCCGCGCCGTAAGACACCGTGTCGACGAGGTAGCCGGCTGCCACCGGCCCGGTGACAGTGCCGACATCGCCGGCCATCTGGAACGACGCGACCACCATCCCGCCCCTGCCGCTGAGGATGTCGCCGATGACCGCGGCGGGCGCGACGTCGAGCAAGCCTGATCCCAGGCCGAACGTGGCCAGCGCTGCCAGGTAACCCCAGGGCCCGGCGAGCAGTGCCAGCATGACCATCCCGCTGGCCGACATCAGGCAGCCGGCCAGGATGACCGGCCGCCGGCCGAGCGTGTCGGCGGCCCGCCCGGCCGGCAGCAGCGCCACGGCATTCATGGCGGCGACCACGAGGAATCCGATGCCCGTCCAGATGGCCGACCGGTGCAGGACATCGCGGACGAACAGGGGAACGATGGCACTGCGCACCCCGACGGCGGCGAAGCTGTCCGCGAGGTTAGCGCCCGCAGCGGCGCGGTATGCCCGGCTCCGTAGCGCGCTGGCGATCTCGGCGAATCGCCGCGTCGTTCCCTGCCTCGCCAGGCCGGCCCGGTGCGGCGCGTCCTGCAGGGACGCGGCCGCGATGACGGCGGGAACAAGGAGCATGCCGCCGTAGATGAAGAACGGCGCTCGCAGGGACCACGCCGCCACCAGCCCGCCGATCGCCGGGCCGCTGATCCCCCCGATGAGGAACCCGCCGGAGAACAGGCCGCTCGCGCGGCCACGCTGCTCGCTGGGCACGCTGCCGAGCAGCAGGGTCTGGGCGCTGACACTGAACATCGCCGAGCCGAGCCCGCCGACCCCGCGCAAGACGATGAGCTGCGTGAACGACCCGGAGAACCCGGCGAGAATACTGCTCACCGCGACGATCCCGATGCCAGCGGACATCACCCGGTACTCGCCGAACCGGTCGACCAGGCGACCGGATGGCAGCGCCCCGGCCACGCGGAGCAGGGCGAAGGCGCTGATCACGCTGGCGGCGGCCGCGGTGCTCACCCCGAAATGACGGGCGAACGCCGGGATTCCGGGGGCGACGATCCCGAACCCGAGCGCGACCGTGAACGAGACCGCGGTGAGGATCGCCACCTCGCGCGGCAGGTCACGGAACGGTCCGCGACGGGGGAAGGACACGAACGGCAGTCTGCCAGCCGGGCCCGCCGGCCCTGCGGCTCGTCCTGGCCCAGAGCAAGTCCGGGATCGCCAGGTCCGGCCAGTCGGCTGGTCTGCCGGTGCTGCCTGGGGTACCGCTCAGCCGCCTCAGGCACAATGCCGAGGGACGGAGATCGTCAGGCCGGCCACCGAGCGGAGCATGATGCGAACTGGACTGCCCGGGCCGGGGCCCGGGCCCGGCCCCGGGCCCGATCGCGAATCCGGGGGCGAGACCCGCGCGACGCCAGCCGGGCCGAGGTTCTCGCCCGATCCGCCGTCCGGCCGGGTATTCACGACCGCTGCACGCGTGGTCCGCAGCACCGACGTGACCCCGGCCGGTCGGCTGCGGTTCGACGCGCTGGCCAGGTACCTGCAGGAGGCCGCGGAAGACGACCTCGCCGACGTCGGCTGGGCTGAGCTGTACGCATGGCTCGTCCGCCGGGTCGCCATCGTCGTTCGTGGCTATCCCGCCTACGGCGAGCGGGTCACGCTGCGGACATTCTGCTCGGCGACCGGCCCCCGGTGGGCCGAGCGCACCACGACGGTGGCCGGCCCCGGTGGCGATGACCTCATCCAGGCCAGGGCGGTATGGGCGGCCGTCGCCCGGGCGGACGGCCGCCCCGCCCCGCTTGGCGAGAAGTTCTACCGCCTGTACGGGTCCGCTGCCCAGGGCCGCACCGTGTCCGCGCGGCTGTCTCATCCCGGCCCGCCAAAACCGTACTCGGCCAGGACATGGCCGCTCCGGGCCAGTGACTTCGACACCGCGGGCCATGTCAACAACGCCATTCACTGGGCCGCCGTGGAGGACATCCTGCCCGGGCTCGGCTGGCTGCCGACTAGCGCCGAATTCGAATACCACCGGCCGGTCCTGCCCGGCAGCGACCCGCAGCTCATCACCGGGCACGCGGCAGGTCAGCTATCCGCCTGGCTGCTCACCGGCACGCAGCGGCTCGCCTCCGCCCGGCTTTACCGCCGACCTTGATCAGGCCGACGCCGCCCGCTCGGTGGGAGACGGCGTTGCGGCGCGCGCAAGAACGCGGGTCACGTCAACCGAGGCACTGGCGGCGCCAGACTCATCTGCGGGCTCGCCGCCCAGAAAACACACCGGCGTCGGCGGGCGCCCACCCCGAATGCTTGCGCCTCGCCTTCGGCGCCGAGGGCAATCCGCGCAGCCGGTTCCCAGAAACGCCACTGGAGCGCGACAGCGGGGCCTACCCGCGGCGACGGCCTACTACCACCGGTACGTCATCCTCGACATCTACAGCCGCTACGCCGTCGGCTGGATGGTCGCCACCTGCGAATCCGCCGTCCGCGCGGAGAAGCTGATCGCCGAGACCTGCAATAAGCTGGGCATCGGCTGCGGGCAGCTATCCACCCACGCCGACTGCGCTCCTCGATGACCTCCAAGATCAGCTCTGTGGAAGGGACCGACGGATGACCCGTCAAGAAGACGAAGCGCAATCGATTACGCAGGGCGAGATCGGTCGGAAGACTATTGACGGCGAGACGCCCGCAGCACGCCACCTTGACGACAAATCCACGACGATGCCAACCCAGCGCGATCCCTCTGACACTCTGCGCGGGTGTCAGAGGATCTTGATTCTAGGCAGAACCGGCTCGGGCAAGACCACTCTAGCCCGAGAACTGGCAGCCGCTATTGGTGTCCCCCACGTGGAGCTCGACGCGCTATATTTCGGTCCAAACTTCAGCACGGCGCCCTTGCCCGTGTTGCGGGATCGTACGAGCGCCGCGATCGCCGGAGATCGCTGGGTAACCGACGGCAACAAGAGTGCGGTGCGCGACCTGGTCTGGCCCCGGGCGGATACGGTGATCTGGCTCGACTACCCCTTGGTTGTGTCCTTGTGGAGGCTCGGGAAGCGGGCTCTATGGCGTACCTCCGTCCTCAAAGCGCAGGCGGCAGAGAAGGACGGAAGGGCGGGACTCCCCAGACAGTTTCTCTCGGCCGCGAAAGGGGTACTTACGGCGCTCCGATCACACAAGGGGCAGCGTCGTGAATACCCCAGGATATTCGCCGAGCAAGAGAATCAGCACCTCGCAGTTGTGCGCCTTCGATCCCCCCGTGCTACTCGCCGCTGGCTGGCTCACGTACCTAGAGGATGAGGCACCCGCTTACGCTCCGCCGAGCGTCCGTAGGCCTGGCCTTCACCGTGGAGGTCCTTCCGCATCCCGTGGACTCTGGGCAGCGGCCTGCTCGCCATGCCCACGCCATGCACCGGCCTGTCCTGCTGTTCGCCCAGCCGGCCTTCCGCATCACCCAGCTCACCCTGAACGACATCACCATCGACACCACCGGAACCACGTTCCTGCGCCTGGGAGACCCGCCCGTCCCCGTCCCGGCACCGTTCGCCGCGCTGCTCCGCCAGGCAGCCGCATCCCCCGTGACCACCTGGCCGCAGCAATTCCGGCCGCCCACCACTGGCTGTTCCCCGGCCAGAACGCGGGCCGGCCGCGCTGGACCCGGCGGAGCGCCGCGCGATCCTGGACATGATGGGGATACCAGGATTCACCTGGGGAGTAGTGCTCAACGTGCTACGAAACTTGCTGTCCGCGCAACCCGCCCGCTGGGTCGCGCGTGCGCGGCAACGACAGGCTGACGCGTGCCCCACCGCTGGCACTGCATCCGTGGTCAAGCCTGCCGCCATACATGGTTACGTATCTCGACACCGCGGTCAGGCCAAGCCCGAGTCCCCGCTCGATCTTCCCGAAGCCTGGGCCGGTGTCCTCGATCGCGAGCATCGCCGAACGCCGCTGACAGCCGACTTCAACGATCACCGCGCCTGACGGCCCCGCCGCACGGGTTGCGTTGCTGAGCAGGTTCGCAACCATGCGACGCAGCAACACGGAGTGAACGGTAGTGAAGACTGGCTCGGCGCCGCCTATTATCCTCACGTCGCCCGGCCAAGTTACGCACTCGGCGGCTACCGCCTCGTTAACGACTTGGAGCAGGTCGGTCTGGCAGGCACCGGACGCGCCCGACCCGGCGGCATGCAGCGAGTGCTGGATCAGATCTGCCAGCCACTCGGCCTGTTCGACGATCTGTTCTAGGCGCACACGCGCGGGCTGCGGCAGTCCGGGCTCGGCCAGCGCGGCCGCCGCCAGCGCGAACATGCTGGCGACGGGTTGTCGCATGTCATGACACGTCTCCTGGAGGCCTAGCACGAGCGCGGGCGTTGCCCGGACTTCGACGCGCGGCATCACTATCACAGTCCCCCGGTGGGCGCCAAGACCCCGTTAGGCAAATAACAGGCGAATCCCCAGAAATGCTTACCTTAAGCACAGGTTACCACGGAGGTTTACACCTAGAAAAGACAAATTGCGCGGCTCTTCCGGATCGTGCGGCGAATGTGCAGGCGGAATGTAACGCCGGGCGAACGACCGTGCGGTCACAGCACGTCGTCGCTGAAGGCCGCCAGCAAGCCAAGCGCCAGCAAGAGGCCGGCCGGTATCTGACCGACCACGGCCTTACCATGGTCATTCGGGCGGCCTGCAGCCACCGCGCCCGATGCCAGCCGCATCGCGAGCAGCAGGCCGGGCAGCTGCGGCCACCGTGCTCGCACCACGAAGAGGAAGACGAGGACCGCGGCCGCGACGGCGGCGGAGGCAGGCTGATCGCCGCCGATGCGCGTGGCGAACGAGATGACGTGCGCGGAGAATGTCCTCCCGCTGACTCGACGCCGGTCACCCGCGCCAGCTGCCTGGCGATCATGATCAGCGCCAGGCCGACCAGATAGCCGACCAGGACCGGCCGTGAAGCAGATCCGCCACGGAACCGACCCCTCGCCGAGCCGTGCGGGCCGGAGTCCGCACGCACCCGGGCCGTCATCCGCCACGGCAAGATGCGAGGTCAGTCCGAACTGCGGCGTTCGCGCTGTAAACCGTACTTAGAGCCCGTGCGTCTTAGTTAGCGGTTAGTTAGTCAGAGGTTAGCCAGATATGAATGCTCCCGTCACCTGGTAGCTGATCACCGTCATGTGGTCCGCTCACGGGAAGCGGGCAGTTCAAAGGGGGACCCATGGGCTTCGATCGACCCAGAACGCGAACGGCTTGCCTGCTGCCGCAGGGTCCGTTCTGGGGCCGGTGCTGGGGGGTAGGTGACATTAGTGCCAAGGGTTGATGCCCAGGAAAGGGCGGATGCCGCTCAGGGGCTACGAGAAGCATGTCACGACATGCGGCAGCCGGTCGCCGGCGTGCTCGCGCTGGCAGGGGCGGCCCTGACGGAGCCGGGCCTGCCCAGGTCCGTACATGCCCGCTTGGAACAGATCGTCCAGCAGGCCGAATGGCTTGCGGACATGATCCAGAATTGGCTGCACGCCGCTCAGCCCGGCACGCCGGACGCCCGGGCCGATCTGGCGACGATCATCAGCGAGGCCGTGGCGGCTGAGTGCGTGACCAACCCGGTAGAGGTAAACGTGCTGTGGCCCGCCGAGCCCGTGCATGTATCCGTCCACCCGGTGATCCTTCGCCGCATCATTGCCAACGTGCTGAGCAACGCGGCACGCGCGGCGGGTTCGTCGGGCACCGTGGCGATCGAGATCCGGAGCCAGGACGGACGGGCCCTGATAGTGGTGGACGACAGCGGTCCGGGCTTCGGCAAGCTCCAGGAGGGCCTCGGGATTGGTCTCCGCGCAGCAGCCCGGAACGTGGTCAACTACGGAGGAAGACTCGAATGCGGCTGCGGCGCCCTCGGCGGAGCACGGGTAAGCTTGTGGCTGCCGCTCTCGGCCTGTCGGCCGCAGGTCGCGCCGCCGTGGGAGCACTTGGACGCCGCGCAAGTGTAGTAGACGAGTCGTTTACCGATCCTTTATCCTGGTTTGGGGCACCCGCTCAGGTCATCCCAGCGGTGCGATGGGGAGTCCTGTGCCGATGATGGGGGTGGAACCTGCGTTGACGAATGGCCCGCTCGGCTTCCCGCTCGAGCCGGGCTCCGAAGCGGCGTCGATGAACGCCGCGCCCGAGGAAGGGCGTGCGGTTGTCCGGAACCTGCGCCTGGCAGACTCCGGATCGAACGTCCCGGACATTGATCGTCTCCACGAGATTTCCTACGGCCTGCGTCAGCCTGTCGCGAGCATCATCGTGCCTGCTGATGCCACCCTGTGCCACGCCGCGATCCCGTCAGCCGTTCGCGCCCGCGTGGAGCAGGTCCGGGATCAGGCCGAGTGGCAATTCCCGCGCTGCAGGCCGCCGACGGCTGAATGTGAGGTGCAATGATGCGGCTCGTACTCTGCGATGATCAGAGAATTCTGGTTGAATCGCTCGCGGTCGCCCTCCAGGCGCGGGGCCACGACGTCCTCGCGGCGGCGACGACGCCGGAGGAATGCCTGAGAGCGGTCGCGAAGGCCCACCCGGACGTGTGCCTGCTGGACCTCTACCTACCGGGACGAGAGGATGGCCTGGAAACGGCGCGAGCCATCCGGACGGGTCACCCCGATACGCAGGTTCTCATCCTGTCGGGCGTGGCAGATCCGCTGGTCCTCTCCAAGGCGATCGATCTCGGCGTTGTCGGGATCATCCGCAAGGACCAGACCGTCGACAAGATCGCGGCTGCGCTCCTGCAGGTAGCCACCGGAGGGTTCGTATTCCAGACCGACTTGGTCCGCGATGTCGTACGACACCTGACCGCGCAGCCGCGCAAGGAACCGTGGGACTACCTCACCGTGCGGGAACTGGAGGTGCTCCGCCGAATCGTGGCCGGCGAAAGCACCAAGCAGATGGCGCGGTCGATGCAGATCGCGCCCAGCACGGTTCGAACCTATTCACAGAACGTGCTAACCAAGCTCGGTGCCCATTCGCGGCTCGAGGCATCGGCCATCGCAGTCCGGGCTCGACTGACGGACGAGGTTCCGCACGATGTGTGCTCTCCTACATAAATCGTAGAAATCCACGCACATCCGAGGTGCCGCCATCCCCACGGGAAGGTCACGCTGTCGGCATGACCCAGATCAGTGTGGTTGTGGTCGACTGCCAGCGTACTTTCGCCGACGCACTCGCTTCCCGGCTCGCAGCTGAGCCCGGCCTGCTGCTGGTCGCCGCCGCAGAGTCAGCGGCGGCTGCCCGCAGGTTGCTCTTTGGTCGTCATGTCGACGTCGTGCTGCTGGACAGCGAGTTGACGGAGGGTCTCCGCCTGGCCGCCGAGCTGGCCTGCATCCGCGCCGCCACCCCACAGCCGGTCCGGGTGATCATGCTGGGAACGGTGCCGGAGGCCACGCGTATCGTGGAGGCGCTTCGCAGCGGGATCGCCGGATGGGTACCAAAGGAGGAGTCGATCGAGCAGTTGTTGGGCGTTATCCGGGGCGTGATGCGCGACGAAACATGGCTCCCGGCCACGGCGCTGGGCCCGGTCCTTCGGTTGCTCCTGCATGAGCGCGACGAGCGGGAGGCATCTTTGAAGCACCCGCTCGGGAGCCTCACCCCTCGTGAGCGAGAGGTGCTCTCATATCTGGCCCAAGGCATCGGCCGACGTGAGGTCGCTGAGCTTATGCACCTGTCCGCTAACACGGTCCGCAGCCACCTGCAAAACCTGATGGCGAAGCTGGGTGTCCACACTACTCTGGAGGCCGTCGCCCTCGCCCGCCGAGCACAGCTCCGCGAAGGACATTCCAGGGCGGCGTCCTGGTCCTAAGCTGGCGCCCTGCGGTCAGTTAGCCCGAAGTTCCCCCCAGGCTCATAAGGCCCATCATGTCTGCCCTGGTCATAGAGCTTCAGGTGCCGGACTTACATGCCTACGGTAGTCATGTACGTCCACGTTCTCCCTGGTGAACAGGGGTGTCAGGTCATCCGGGGGGAACTACGGGTTAGCGGCTCTGCGGCGCCGGTCCATTGGAACAGCTGCGCGGCAGGCGCCGCACCTGCCGTGATTTCAACCCATGTCCTGCGGGCCCGGGCGCCTCCCCAGGTCGTTGCCGACCAGGTGCCGCTGTTGAGGTACCAGGCATTCGTGCCGAGCGGCAATCGCATCGCGGCATGCGTGTGGCCGAACGCGTAGAACGGTACGGCAAGCTGGTTCCTGGCCAGCAGGTCGTGCACGGCGGCAGCGGCGGCGGGCAGGTAACCGCGGCAGTCACCGCGCCCCAGCCGCTGGCGGGCGAGCCGGCGTCCGATGGCGACCGGCGACCGGCTGGCCAGGTCGTGCAACTGCGCCAGCACGACCGCCGGGAGGCCGATCTCGTTCGCGTGCGCCGGAGCGAGTCCGGCGAGGTACGCGGTGCGCTTCCTGGCCGGGGGGCGACCGCGCAGTCCGGTGATGGCATCCCGCCACAGGCGGCTCGGCCTGGCCGGGAAGCGCCTTAGGTCGCCAAGCCATGCTGCGGGTGGCCGCTCAAGGCGCCCTTCCGTCGTCGCGTAGGGGTAAAGCGGGCGGGCGAAGGTGTTGATGTCGTGATGATGATGACCGTGCTCGGCGTACAGCAACCCGGGGATGTACAGAATCCACGGGTGAAAGCCGACCGGCGCGCCAAGCAGCGCGCGGAGCCGTTCCCGCACCGCCGGACGAATGAGTTCCGCGTCGTGATTTCCCGACACGAAGTCGACGCGTACACCGGCGGCGAGCGTATCCGACAGGGCGGTCATCACTACGGGGTGGGCTGCGGCTATCCGGTCAAGCTGGGCGACCGCTTCGGCCTCGCTGCGGGCGAACAGGCCGGTACGCGCGCCAGTGACCGGAACCCGCAAGAAATCGAAGGCGTCGCCGAGGAACACCAGCCGGCTCCCCGGGCGCGGGCTGAGACAGCGAAGAAACTCAACGAAGGCCTGGTCATCAGTGAACTCGTCGCTGAATCTCGGGCCCCAGACACCCGCCGTGCCGCCGCCGAGATGGAGGTCGCTGGTGATGACGAGCGTGGATTCGCTCACCGTAGCGTCAGCAGCAGCAGGTTCAGCAGGAAGTGGGCCGCCACGGCCCCGCCCAGGTAGCGAGTCCGGTAGACGACCACGCTGGTCACCGCCGACAGGGCGATGACAGGCACGGCCGCTATCGGGCCCATCCAGGCCACCGAGACGTACGCGGACGCGAGGAAGGAGAATGCGATCCCCGCCGGGCCGGCGGCGGTGACCGCGAACGGCTGCAGGACGCCGCGCCAGGCCAGTTCTTCCGCCGCGCCGGCCAGCGCGAACAGCGCTGCCCCGGCCCACTTCGCCGCGTCCTGGTGGACCAGCACATGCGGGCCGGCATAGGGAACGATAACGGCGCCAAGCACGCCGAGCCCGGCACCCGTCACCAGCACGGCCGCCTGGACGGCGCGCGGCCGTCGGTGGCCGGGCGGGGGTAGCACCAGTGGGCGCGGCCCCGGAATCCAGCGGGCCCGGTAGGCGTACCCCCCGGTCACGGCGATGGGCAGCATCCACAGAGCATTCGGGTAGAGCCGCAGGAAGGTCAGCGTGGGCGCGCTGAGCACGAGCAGCCGTTCCAGCGGGACCAGGCTGGCCGCCGCGATGAGTGCTGTCAGCGCCGGATTAGCGGTTCCCCGCGCGCCGGCCCCCCGCGCGCCGACCAGTGCGGCAACATGGACGATCGCGAGGAAGACCACGGCAAAACAGGCTGCGCCCCAGAACTGGCCGGCCAGGCGGTAGACCGCCTCTGCGCCGACCAGGGCGGTCGCGAAGGCCAGGCCCTGAAGGGCAAGGCTGGCCCGCTTCGTCCGGCGCGGTTGTACGAGCGTTGTGGGTACTGTCATGGCGCTCACCCGAGCATGGTGGCGGCGCGGAGGCCGACGAAGATCAGGAACAGGGACACTAGCGGGACGATGGCGAGATCGATCACGTGGTGCGCCGTCGTCCTCGGCGTTCCCGGCCTGGTGCGGATCATCTCCCGCTCCACGAGCAGGACAAGCAACGCGGCGATCGGCACGAAGTAGACGGGAGTGATTACCCTGAGCTGCAGCGGATCGGTCGCTAGCAGATAGCTCATGCCTCCCCCTTCACGTCGGTACGAGAGCGGAGATGGGACCAGGCAAGCCCGATCAGGCACAGCCCGAGCAGCAGGCCGAACTCCGCTTTGGTGGACCAGACACCCCCGTAGAACAGGGCGACCGAGGTGAGCGTCACGAGCGTCAGGCTCAGCGGCGCCACGATGCCCAGTTCGACCAGGCGGTCTCGCAGGCCGAGCACGCCGACCAGACTCACACCCGGACAGACGAGCACGAACCATAGGGCCAGGATCGTGCGCCAGGGGGCGCCAATCCCGGTGCCTATCACCGTTGCCAGGGCGGCGCCGGAGGCGAGGACTATTCCGGGCCGCAGCCATCTATCGTGCATGCCTCAACTCCGGCCGTCGTGGCTGAACCAGTGCGGGATGCCGCCGGTAGAGCTGTCGTGCGTAGACCTGCGCGCTGGAACTGGCGTAAACGAGCCGGAACCGCGGCGACTTCGACAGCAGGTGCTCGAAATTGTCGATGTAGCTCAACGAGAGCACGCCGCCGAAGGTCTGGGCGTACACGTGCTGCGAGCGGGTCAAGATCACGAATCCGGCTGGGTGCCCGGGGAACGGCCGGAGCGCCCGGGTGACCAGGGCCAGCGCCTGAGCGGGCGAGGGCGGGTTCGGCTGGCCGAGCATGAACTCGAGCGACAGGTACTTGTGCTGGTCGTATCCCTGGTATTTCCACGGCAGGTACGGCTGCTCGACCGCGAATGTGGAACCTGGCCGCGCCTGCGCGTATAGGAAGCTGAACGCGGCCCGGTCACTCGGGGTGAAGTATTCCGCGCGCTCGTTCCCGTATCGCGCCAGCAGGCAGCCGGCCAGCAGCACGGTGATGGGCAGGCCGAGGGCGGTGACGGTGGCGGTGGCGGTGGCGCTGCGGCGCAGCGCGACAGGCAGGCGAGCGCGCAGCCTGCGGCCCGGCACCCGGTTCACCTGGAGAGCGGCTGCGGCGAAGAATGCCACGAAGGGCAGCATGAAGAAGTAGATGCGCAACAGCATCTCGCCGCCGTACACCTGCATGCCGAACATGAGCAGCGGCACGACGCACAGTGCGGCGGCCGCTTGGTCGGCATAGCCGGCCCGGAACCGGCGGATGCCGCCGAGTAGCGCGAGCAGCCACAGCATCCCGCTGAGCAGCAGCCGCTCCCGGACCACGAGCAGGTGCTGCGGGCTGCCGCTGAGCCGCGCGGTGACGTTGGCCGAGGTGGCCCTGGTCAGGTCGCCAAGGCTGCCGACCATTTGGCCGAAATGCCCGGAGACGTAGCCATGCGCGACGAAGGCAACCCACACAGCGACGATGACCGCCATCAGCAGCGGCAGCCCACGTGCGGTGCACTGGCCGATTGCGACGAGCGCCACCACGCTGATCAGGATCGCGAACGGCGTGAGCTGGTGGCTCGCTACGGTGGCGGTGTAGAGCAGCACCACCAGCGCCACCACGGCCGCGGTCGTCCGGCGGGAGACCGCGGGAACCGGAACGTCAGCCATGCGTACCCGGAGCAGCGTCCGCAGCTTGCGTCCCCACCGGCCGCCTGTGTCGGGGTCGCTATCGCGTGAGCGGAGATACGTGAGCAGCAGTGCCAGGATCGTCAGGTAGAGGAGATAGGTGAAGGCCTGCGGCGACAGGTAATCCTGCTCGATCCAGTTCGCCGCGTAGAAGATCCATATGGTGGCCCACGTCAGCCGCGGATCCCGCGTCAGCGCCCGCGTCAGGAGCAGCAGCGGTGCCAGGTATAGCAGGTTGAAGGCGACGGTCGCCCAGGTGGCGAAGGTGAGCGCGCTCGATGCCCCGCTGAGCTTGACCAGCGTGGCCAGGCCCATGAAGAAACCGGGCCAGCTGAAGTAGGCGTCGATCTTGGTGTTGACGATCCTGGTCCGGATCAGGTTCTCGGTGATGCCGGCGTGCCGGAACACGATGGGCCCGCTCGGCTCGTGGAGGACCAGGCCGGGCAGCCCGTACAGCATGAAAATCAGCAGCAGCACATGCACGAGGAGCAGCCAGGTTGTCCGTTCAGCGCGCCGCCAGCAGGCGATGAAGCCGACGGTGAGCAGGCCGAACGCCAGCCACGTCTGCCATGGCAGCACAGAGACGAGGCCGAGATCGTTCATCGCCCCGGCGTGGATGCGCGGGAGCGACCAGGCCCAGCACGCGACCGCGGCGACCGGCAGCGCGAGGAAGCGCAGCTGCTCAAGCATCACCGGGCGGCGTGACGTCTGCTGCGTTGGTGCCAGTGTCGGCTTGATTCCTGCGGGTGCTTCTACCACCGCGCCGCCCAGAGCCGCAGCCCGGCCCAGCAGGCGACGATCGCCTGGACGGCAACCCAGGCGACCGCCATGCCGGTCAGGCCGTAGTGGACGCCTGCCATGGCAGTGACGAAGATGGCCGCCAGGCCGCCGAGGATACCGATGACGATCGCCTCACCCAGCCGCCCCCGCGCCCGGCACCCGGCGTAGTAGGCGCTGGTGAACGCCATCGGGACCACGCCGAACAACAGGATGCGCAGCGGCGTGGAGCCAGCCCGCGCGTAGTCGTGGCCGAGCAGGTCGAGAACGGGGCTGGCGAGCAGCCACAGTACGATCGCGCCTCCACCGCCGAAGATCAGCGAGACCCGCAGGGCCTGGGCCGTGGCGGTCGAGATGGTCTTCGGCCGATGGGAGCCTTCGGCGAACAGCGCGATACCTACCGAAAGGGGTGTGATGAACACCACCCAGGCACTCATCCAGATCACGTACCAGTATGCGTTCGCCTGGGGGGAGAGCAGTTCGGCGACCACGATCGGCAATACCAGCCCGGGTACGCGCTCGGTCAGCGTGAGCGCGTGATTGGCGAGGCCGGTCGTAGCCATTGCCGGAGCGAGGCTGCGTACGAGCCGTGGCCGGTACAGGTAACCGCCGCACGACTTCCGGAGCTGCCATAGGCCGAACGTGACCGTGCCCGCACCTCCCAGGACCCAGGCCAGGAAGAGTCCCAGTCTGGACACCCCAACACCGAGGGCGGGCAGCACGGCCAGCGGCGCAAGCGTGAGCAGGCCACAGGCGACGTTACGGGTAACGGCCTGGCCGCCGCGTTCAAGACCCATCGAGATCTGGTCGAAGACGATCTGCGCGGTGCCGAAGACCGACAGGGCGAGAAACGCGACCGCCCAGACCGGATCGTGCGCTACTTGATCGAGCTGGCTGAACATGGTGCGAGCGAGCAGCAAGAAGGCCAGGCCGCCCGCAATCGCCCCGATCACGGTCATGGAGAGCACGCTGTCAAGCAACGGTGCCGGGTTCCTGAGGTGCCGGGGGTACAGCTTGATGAAGGCCTGTCCGGTGCCGAGCTGGGCGAACTGTGTGCACAGCATCATCGCTGACACGACGGCCGCTGTGAATCCGACCTGTGCTGGCGTGGCCACGTGGGCTGCGATCAGCCAGAACAGGAACCCGAGACCCAGCGATGCCATGCGACCGACAATCAGGCCGATCGCGTCGCCGGTCATCGCCCCCTTACCCAGGACCCGGCGCACCAGCCGCTCCGTTACCTGGGGAGCGACACCTGCCAGCTCGGCGATCATCGCCAGGTAGTTGAAGATGGCGAAGCAGAGATAGTAGGGGATCCACTGCGGGCGGAGCCGAACCAAGCTGAGCCCGATGCCCCGAACGGCAGCAGCGCCGGGCAACGCCAGCAGGGGCGCACCCCGCCATCCATGCTTGCGGATCATCTTGCCGAGGCCCCGGCCGTCCATGCGGAACTGCATGCGCGCGAAGGCGAAGGAGTCCTCACCGAACCGGTGGGTGACGAGGGTTCGCGCCGAAACGCCAACGCGTGCGCCCTCCCGCTGCAACCGCCAGCGCAGCTCGATGTCCTCGCCTGAGATGAACTTCTCGTCGAAGCCAATACGGAGCAGCGTTTCCCGTTCGAAGATAGTGGCGACTAGGCCGAACCAGTTCCTGCTGCGGCCCCACCGGTGGTGTTGTGCGAGCGCACGGCCCCAGTAGCCTGGGCCACCGGTGCTGATCAGGCCGGCCTGCAGCGCGGTGTAGTTCCCCTCCTCGAACTCTTGACGCAGGCTGTGCAAGGCACCCTCGTGCAGCACGACATCGGCATCGACCAGGACGACGTACTGGGTTGTTGCGAGCTCGGCGCCGAGCTTGCGGGCCACCGGAAGGCCCCGCCCTTCGTCCGAGACGACCAGCGCGCCGTACTCGCGGGCGATCTCGACGGTGCGGTCGCTCGACTCTCCGTCGACGACGATGACCGCCCGAGGTTGCTCCCGTAGCGCCGATTCCATGCATGCCGGGAGGAGCCGCTCGGCGTTGCGAACTGGTATGACGACCGTCAGGTCTGCAAGCTGGACATGGTCGTCAACGACACTCATGACCTGCTCTCGACTGACACACCGAGTGCAGCGGTCACCGCCGCTAGCTGGTCGACGATGACGTCGGAGGCATGGTCAGCGCCGTAGGCCACGGGCACCTGGAGCAGGAATGTGGGCACGTCCTGGAGCGCCTTGCCGAGGATCGTGGCCTTGTCGGCGAAGATGTCCTGCAGCGGGATCAGCCCGGTCGCGCCAAGGAGATTCAGCACCTCGCGCGAGTAGGCGGTCATCTCGATGTGGAAGTTGCCAAGCATCCGGGCGACCATCGCGGACCGGTCGAGCTCGCCCAGCCACGGCTCCGCGCCGTCGAACCGCTCGACGTACACTGCGGCCGACAGCGGGGCGGACCGCACGATGGGCGAGCCGCGGAGTGCCTCATGCGGCGGGATGATCATGTGTTCAGGCGACCATCGCCTGGTGAAGGCAGCCAGCCGCGGGTAGCGCACGACGACGGGATGCACCGCGGTTGTCAGCCGGCCGATGGGCCGCGACAGCCTCTTCGGCACCAGGGGCTTGCGCATCCGGTGGAAAAGATGCGGGTAGATAGTGCGGTGGTGCGGCTTTATGGACATCGGCTTGGCGAACCCGAGCAGCTCCCCCTCGGCCGAGACGAAGGCCCAGTCGTCGCCCATGAAGCCGATGCCTCGGTGCCGCATCAGCTTCGCGATCGTGCTGGTCTTGCCGACCCCGCCGGCTGCCGGCAGCGCGACGCCGTGGCCGTCGATGCTGACGGTCGCCGCGTGGATCATTGCGACGTCCCGCTCCACCAGAATCCGGTCCAGCAGCGGAAGCACGGTGGTGAGCAGCTCTCCAGGACCGTTCAGCCGCATGCCTGTGCCGTTGCGGAAGATCTGCAAGGGGGGCGTGCGCAGGCAGATCGCATCGGGGGTGTAGGAGAAGGTGTCATCGGCGTACGCAACCCCGTGGACCGGCTGCATCTCCCCGGTGACCGTGAGGTCGAACGGCCCGTTGCCGTCTTCCGTGAGGAAATCGGCGAACATCATGCGCAGCTGTGCGGCGGTCGGCGCATTCCGGGCCACCCCCATGCGCGCCCGCCCGTGCAGGTCGAAAGATAGCCATCCGGTGTCCGCGACCGGGTTCGTTGTCATGGGGCCACTATGGTTGGCCGGGTCACGGACCTGGCACGCCCGTATGTACGAGAGGGACTACGCAAATCGAGGGAATCTACTTAGCTGAGATCTGCCCCCCGCCGCACCCGTGAGCACGGGCTGAGGCGGGCGTGTGACCTCCCAGGAAATGACGCAGAAGCTCGCTGCAGGTCGAGTCGATTGCGAACGGAAACGGCGCCGCTACTGGGTGCCACAACGCGCCCCGTCCCGGCGAGCCGGAGTAGCCGCTGAACGTCCTGGCGGCTCGCAGACGTGAGCGTCCGGTCGGCGCGGCCCGGGTCTGCCGCGGGGCCGCGCGGCCGCCGCGAGCATCCACCGGGGCCGGCGTGCGCGTCGGCCCCGGTGGATTGCAGCCTCGTACTAGCCCGTCGAGCGGACCGCGATGGCGGAGCCCATCGGGTTGGCCGCAGTGCCGCCCGGGGTTTGGACGGTGGCATCATTGATCCCGGTCGCGGCGTTGGAGGTTAGCGCGGCGAAGCTCATCTCGATGGCGGCGTTGGAGGTCCCCGAGACGGCGCTGGCGACCTGCGCCACCTCCGTCATCCCGGTGGGCGCGGTGAAGGTAGTGACTGACCCGTTGGTGCCGTTGCGGATGGCGGCGAAGTCGAGCAGCAGCGCGTCCTGCTGCACGGGGGTGATGGACGGGATCTCGACGTTGGGGAAGGCGATGCCGGTGTTGTTATCGACGGTTGGGGTGGCGTCTTCCGGCGTGGTGTTGTCGGCGCCCTGGATGGCGGCCGATATGGCGGCGAACCGGCCGGAGCTGTGGCTGACGGTGAGGCTGTTCGGGTCGCCTGCCTGCATGACGCGGCGCAGCACACCGGTCAGCGAACTGGTGGAACTGGCCGACCGGAAGTGCGGTACCGCCTCAACCCAGCCGGGCGGCACGGTAATCGACCCGGTGCTGGCGGTCAGCTCATAGCCGACATAAACGACGTCGCCCGGCTGCCATCCGGCTGGCATCGGCACGGTGGACGACGACTCGCTCGTGGTGCCGGCGTAGGTCGCGCTGCTGCGGACGGATGCTTGCGCTGGCGTCGAAGTCGGAGTCGGAGTCGGAGTCGGAGTCGGAGTCGGAGTCGGGGTCGGGGATGACGTCGATACCGGCTTGGTCAGCGAGAACGAGTCGGTGTAGCTACCACCCGCCCCGCGGACGAACTGCGCCGACAGCTGGCTGTCCGAGACGTTGACCTTGAGGAACCCGTAGGTGGCATTGTTGTTGGACCCCATGTAGGTCTGGAAGTAAGGTGCCCAGGCCAGCGTCGGGTCCTGCGAGTTGATCGACCGCCCGCCGCTGCCCACGGTCGCGATCACGGTGCCGTTTCCCGCGGTGTAGCTGGACGCAGGATTGGCGTCAGCGACGCAGGACGAGTTGAAGCTCGTGCTCGAGATCGCGGCACAGCCCGGGCCCAGCGCGAGCTGCTTGCTCCGCGAATAGGCGTGGTCATGGGCCTGGAGGTCGAGGTCGACCTTCTTGGAGACGAGCAGGTTCATCAGGTCGTCGCTGATAAAGCAGGAGTGGTTCACGAGCGACAGGCAGTACTCGTGCATCCCCACGACGACCCACGGGATCCCGGCCGCGCGGGCCCCATCGATCGCGCTCGCCGTCCAGTTGTAGTGGGTCGTGCCCTGCTTGTACGACCAGTTGGTGCCGTTGGCATTCAGGTCGAGGCCCGGCGAGATCATGACGAACCGCACGAGCGGGTTCGCGGCGGGATAGTCGACGAAGTACTCATCCGGATAGGTGCCTTGCACGCCACCGATCCGGTCGGGCAGGCACGACGCGAAGTTGCCGATGAATCCGTCCGGCCCGTCGTTGTCCTCGTGGTTGCCGGGGAGCACCTCGACGGGGTAGCTCGCGCCGAGCCGGGCGTGGACGTAATCGCACCAATCCGACTCCGAGGGGACCTGGCTGTAACTGAGATCACCGATGGGCCAGAACAGTGCAGACCCGCTGGCGGCCACCGCGTTGATTACTCCGGAGGTGTTGCTGTTCGCCCCCAGATCGCCCGCCACCGCGAACGAGAACGTGGTCGCTGCCTTGGCCCGGACGTGGGGCAACACTGCCGTCGCGATGACCGCCGCACAAGCGAGCGCAACCGCGGTCAGCAAAATCATGACGCGCTTCATGACCCACACCGCCACATCACTGGATGCCGGCCGCCACTAGCGTCCGTTCGGTAGCCCACCGCAGTCCGTGCCGAGGCGGCGCCGGCCACCATGGCCTGCCCCGGGCCCTGCTGCCTGCCGAGCAACTGCGGCTGCTCGGCCGCGGGCCAGCGCACGGCCCGTGTGAGTACGCCGCCGCCGGGCGCGGGCAGCTGGGCCGTGCCCACGACGACTCCGCCAGGCAGGACGCCGCTGGCTTGTGCGGTGCGGCTCCCGGCCGGCAGGCCGAGATCGGTGATCCGCCCGCCCGCGCTCCACCGCACCGCGTGGTCCGTTCCGTCCTTGGCCACGGCGTCACCGACCGCCACGCCGCCGGGACCGAACGCGCGGACGATGCCATACCCGCCGCCCAGACCGGGCAGCACGTGGGGTCTCCCGGCGTGATCCCACACGACGGGGCGGAAACGATGGCCTTCCGAGATACCGCCGACCCGTCCGTCGGCGGCGACCGCGAACGCGTGGGCACCCTGATCACCAGGCAGCGGGGCGAGCAACTGCGGTGGACCGGTCGGCGACCGCCACACGGCGGCCTGCTCGTCTTCCAACGACCCCGGCGTGTTGTCTCCCTCGGCCGGCGTTCCTTCTGTCGACTCAAGTGCGCCGACGACGATGCCGCTGTTGCTGATGGCGGCGGGGAGTGCGGCGAGCCGTGTGCCCCGGAGCCGTGTGCCCCGGAGCTGTGTGACCCGGCTCCCCGACCGGACCCAGCCGATTGTGTCTTCCCCGTTCGGGCTGTTGCCCACGACGTCTCCATGGGCGTTGAGGCCGGCGGGGACGCTGCCGGCCAGGCCCGTGCGGATTCGCTCGGGTTTCCCGGCCCGCCACAGGACCGGCTGGGCGACCCCCGCCGTGTTGTCAGCGATGCCGACAATGTCGCCATTCGCCGCCGCGGCGGTTACATTGCCATACCGGCCGCCGAGTGTCGGGAGGCCCCGGACAGCGCATGCGGCGGTGACAGGAGCACCGGACGAGACGGAGCCGGGCAAGCCGGACCCCGGCGAGCCGGACCGGAGCGGTAGGGACCCGGACGAGGCGGCGACGGTGGCACCGGCTGTCAGCAACGGGGCACTCACGGCCGCGACGATGGCCGCGGAGCGGAGCGTGCGTCGCGATGTTCGCCGGAAAGCTGGCCGTCTACTCATAGCCGTCCCGCCCAAAGGCCCTGCTGATCATGGCTGTCCCCCTAAAGGCCCTGCTGATCATGGCTGTCCCCCTAAAGGCCCTGCTGAAGATCGTGCGGCTGGGATGCGGCGTAGCCCACGGACCGCATGGAGCCCCGTCGGCCCGCCATGAACCCTGCGGTGGTCACGGTGAGGCCGACCACCATGGCGACTGCCCGCCCGAGTGGCGCCGCCCGCACGCTGCGCACGGATTCGCCGAACGACTGAGCGACCGCCCTGGGGAGCGTTCGCGTCGCGTAATTCCGCTCGCTTGCGAGCGCGGCGGAGCGTCCGGCGAGCACGCTGACGTGTGCCTTCGAAAGTCCCTCGGCCCAGCACCGGCGCAACAGGTATCGCCAGCCAGCTCGTTCGGCTGGCACGTGGTGATGCACCCGGGCGGTGGGCTCGAACCGGATCTGGCTGCCAGGGAACTCGCGAGCCATACGGATGCATGCCTCGGTTTCCTCGCAACCGAGCGGAACTGCGCCGATCCGGCCGATGCCTTCGCGGAATCCGCCGACCTGGCGCAGCTCCGCGGTCCGGAAGGACATGTTCGCGCCGAGCATGTTGCGTACCGGCCCTGGGTCAGTCCGGGCACCCTTGTAGGTGCAGCCCACAACCCAGTCGAACTCGGCCGGGAACCACGAAGGCCTCTCTTGCGCCCAGTAAGGGATGATCGCGCCACCCACCCCAAGGATGTATTGCCCGGCGGCCGCTCCGTATGCCTGCGTGAGGCGGGCAACCCAGTCCAGCTCCGGAACCGCGTCGTCATCGAGGAAAGCGACGACGGGCGTAGCCGTTAGCGCGAGGCCGCAGTTGCGCGCCCCCGACAATCCGCGGTTCATGTCGTTGGGCACGACAGCGAGGTGCGGGTGGTCTGCCCGCAGCGCGCCGAGAAGCCTCGGATTGTGGTCGACGACGACGATGACCGCGGCGGGCGGCTGCTCCTGATGCTTAAGTGCCTCAAGCGCGCGCTCCAGCAGCGGGCGGCGTTCCTCGTGGTATGTGCAGACGACCACCGACAGATAGTCGGGCGTGACCTCAGCGGACATATCCATCACCCGTCTGCGGGCTCAAGCCCCGCATGCTCAAGCTGAATTTGGCCGACCCTGGCCCATCGGGCGACTTCGGTGCGCCGACGCAGCCGGTTGCGGAGCAGTACCTTCAGCACGCGCCACCCGTCCCTGAGCGGGTGCAAGTTGGACACTCCCGAGCGGCGGTTGAGCTCATAGCTCGGCACCTCGGCCACGGCAAGGTCTGCAGTCACCGCGTGCACGCAAATCTCGGTCTCGATCTCGAACCCGTCGGAGTGCAGGCGCAACCGGTCAAGTGCCGACCGGCGCATAGCGATGTAGCCGTAGCACAGGTCGCTCCAGCTGCTCCCGTACAGCAGGTTGGCGAGCCGGACGAACAGCCGGTTTCCTACCCGGCGGATGAAGGTCAGGTCCTCCGACCCGCCCCCGCACGAGTGGCGCGACCCCTTCACAACGTCGAATCCGCGGGCGATCAGTGCGACGAAGGTATCGATCTCTAGCGGATCCATGCTTCCGTCGGCGTCGAGCATTACGATGACGTCACCCATGGCGGCGGCGAACCCGGCACGCAGCGCCGCACCCTTACCCTGCGGCCGCTGCCGGATGAGTGTCGCGTCCGGGCACAGTTCCCGCACGACGTTGCTGGTTCCGTCAGCCGATTCGCCGTCAACGACGATCACCTCGTCCACGTCGGCGAGTTGTGGCAGGAGCCACCGCAGATTGTCAGCCTCGTTGAACGCCGGGATGACCACGGAGATACGGGCTCGCCACTCGGAGGAAGTCACTACGTAGTGATCCTGCGGCAATGGCACCACAGAGCGCGCAGCGCCGTCAGGCGCTTCCAAAGTCCGCACCGGAGCTGGCAATGCCCGTCTAGCTGGCCGCTGGTTCTCCATCATCTCGCCATACTGTGCGCGAGGCCGGACCGCCAGCCATCAGCACATGACTGGGCAGACCTACGATCAACGACGTATGCCGTGGCCAGTCATTTAACGCACTGTATACCGAACGGTCCTGGCTGCATCCCTGTGGGCACACGCTTCACGGTTGCCACTCACACCCGCAGGCCCAGCAAGTCACACCCGCAGGCCCAGCAAGGCACCCAGCCGGGAGATCAGCCCGCTTAGCGCGGGATCAGCAACCACAAACCAGCCAAACCCGCTGGCCAGCGAGTTTTGTCGTCGGCCCAACCACCCAGGTCAGCGGCCAGTTCCGAACGTGTGAGACCAGCCGCTGTTGGCGGTCGATGGCATTGGGGCTAGAAACCTGCATTTCTCCGATCGACAAATGTTGTCTATGCGGCAGGCGTGACGGGTGTGATGCCGAGGTCGTGGAAGAGGGTCTGCATGCCGATGCGGAGGGTCTCGTAGTCGCGGTCCACGCGAGTCCAGACGGCGGGTTTGCGTCCCATGCGGGGGCTGCGGACGCCGGCCAGGATCGGGCCGATGACCTGGTCACGGAGGGCAAGCAGGCTGGCGATGGTGCGGGCAGCTTGCGGGGGGACGTGGTAGCGCCGTGACCGGCCTGGCTTGGTGATGAGGTTCTTGCCGCGGAGCTTGCGCAAGTCGTAAGCGGCCTGACGGATCGTGTAGCCGGCCTGCCCGGTCATGGCGCAGACCCGGGCGGCGTGCTCGGCGACGGTGAAGCCGTGCGGCGCGGGGGTCAGGGCCAGTGCCGCCGCGAGGGCGGCCCGGATCCGGGGCTTGTTCAGGTCGATGCCGCCGACCCGGGTGGTGCCGAGCCGGGCGGGCAGCGGCAGCTCGTCGAGGGTGCCGTCGGCCAGGAAGCTGATGTCGGCGCAGTCCAGGGTGGTGGCGAACCGGCCGGTGATGCCGGCCAGGCGGGCGATGATCTCGGGGAAGCGCTCCAGGCCGCGGCGGCAGCGCAGTTCCCTGCTGTTGTGCACGGTGGCCTCGAAGCGCAGCACGTGCTCGCCCTTGGGTAGGCCTTCAGCTGCGGCAGCCCGAAGCGGACCCGGAACCAGGTTAGGCCGTACCGGGAGTTCTCGATCACGATCTCCTGCGCGGGCGGGCCTTCGCGGCCAGGACCAGGAACACGCCCGTGCCCACGGCATGGGACGCGAGGTACTCCTCGGCGATCAGGTGCTTGCGCTGCCCGGTCTTGCAGTAGATGACCGGGACACCGTCGATGAGCAATTCCGCCAGCAGCCGCCGCTGCGCGAACGTGGCTGTGGCGAGTCCGGCGCGGATGGTCTGGCATAACGCCTCGATCCCGTCGGCGACGGCACGCAACTCCAGCCGTTGCTCGGCGACGGCCTTGAGCTGGCGCTGCTGGGCCAGCAGGGTGGCAGGCCGGCGGTCCAGCTCCTGCCGCTTGCACTTGAGTTCGGGCCAGCCCGATCACCTCGGCCAGGTAGGCATCCAGGAGCCGCTGCAGCTGGTGCGGCCCATGGCCACGTGGGTTTTCTGCACGGTGCGGGTGGCGTAGTAGGCGCGGGCGTGCCCGTCCACGTAAAGGAACCCCAGCGCGTGCGGCTTGGCAGCCGCGTGGTGGCGGCCCAGCACCATGATCAGCTCGCCGACGGCAGCCAGCCAGGCGAGCTGGCGGCGGATCGTCTTGCCCCCTGGCGCCCGGTCCAGGCCCATCACCGGCCCAGCGCGGCGGACGGGGACCCGGGTGGCACCCCCACCCCGGGCGTGATCTCCTCCGCGGCCGCGGGCAGCAGCGGAAGGGACAGCTGGGTCAGCATCCCTGCTATCATCCACCCATGCCGCAGCCGCTAATTCTTGCAATTATTTCCTCACATCATCGCGCAGAGGCGGACAGCAAGACGCACAACCACAGATCAACCCACCAAAGACAGCCAAACGGCGCGCGCTCAATGTCAAGACTCCTGGAATATGACACCTTTCTCATGACGAAAGGCCAGCTATAAGCGGCTTGACGGATATCAAAGCAGGTACTAAGATTTGCCGCCATTAATTTGGGAACCTTTGATGCGCAATCTCAGTAGGCTCGCGTTGCTGTCCGCTTGCCTGCTTGCCGGAACCCCGCTGGTCCTCACCGCAATAAAGGCCGCCCCCACCACACTGTACGTGGATGAAAACAACGCCGCTTGCACCGACTTCGGTTCGGGCATCGTCGGTCAGCCTTTCTGTACTATCAGTGAGGCTGCCTCGGTCGCGGTGGCCGGCCAGACCGTCCGGGTAGCTTCCGGTACCTACGCTGAAAATGTCACGCCCACCCACTCTGGTGTGGCTGGCTCACCGATTATCTTTACCGCAGCGCCGGGCGCGCTCGTTGTCATTACCGGCAAAGCAGCGGGCTCCAATGGGTTTACGATCCCCGGTAAGAGTTACATCACCATCCGAAACTTTACTATTTCCGGAACTGTCAGATACGGCATCTCCGCCTCCTTGGCTTGCTCGTTTCTGTGGATCATCGGCAACCACATCACGGGCGCCGGCCGCAGCACGAACTCAAGCACGATCAAGCCTGCTATCAACCTGAACGTCGCGACGCACTCACTCATACAGAACAACGTTCTTGACCACAACACCTCCTCCGGCGTCTACCTGGCTGCCGGCTCGGACGGTAACACCGTGGACCACAACGACATCAGCTTCAACGCCACCCGCTATACCGACTCGTCCGGCGCGTACCACCGCCTCGCCCCTGGCATCGACGTGGGCGGCGCCTCCAACATCATTTCCAACAACATCAGCCACGACAATGACGACTCCGGCATCCAGCTCGTGCAGGGCGCGAACCTGAACGTCGTGGTCAATAACGTCGTCTACCGCAACAGGGACTACCCCAATATCAAGGCCGGTGACCACGGCATCGATGTTTCGGGCGCGCCTAACAACACGGTCGTGTCAAATACCGTTTACGACAATGTGACGGCTGGCATCAACGTGGAGGGCACCTCGACCGGGACTACACTCGTCAACAACATTTCCGTCAATAACGGCTTGCCGAGCTCGCCCCGCACCAAGGGGGACATCCGGGTAACCTCGAGCGCCATCTCCGGCACCACCATCGACTACGATGAAATCTACATGACCAAGGCCGTCCACACGATTATCACCTGGGACAGCGCGACCTTTAGGTCGCTGGCCGCGCTGCACGCGAGTTACCCGGACGTCGAAGCCAACGGGCTTCAGGCCAACCCGAACAGGGTCACCCCCAGCGGCGGCGACTTCCATCTCATTGAGAACCCTCCGGCAATCGACCGCGTCAATTCGCCCGCGCCCGGCCAGCTGCCGTACGACCAGGAAGGCACATCCCGCCGTGACGACCCCGACGGGTTCTAGCCACTATCGCCGGTCACGCCCGATGCTCTCTCACCGGCCAGCCCCCCCAGGACTCCCGACATAGGGAAGATCATGCAATGCGGGGTGGGGTTTGACTTCGTAGCGGAGCACGAGGCCTGTGCCGGGGTAGCGGGCCTGGGCGGTGTTGAGTTGCTGGCAGAGCGCGGTGACGGCGTGGGTGCGGCGGGGGGCGGTGAGGGGGTCGAGGCGGATGAGTAGCTGCCCCTCGCTGGGGTGAATGTCGCCGGAGGTGGTGAGGGCTTCGCGGATGAGGGCGTAGGCCTCGTCTCCGGCGCGGGCGTAGTGGCCTTGCAGGGCACGGGCGAGGGTGGTCTCAGTGTTGTAGGCGGCCATCCGGATGGCGTGGGTGATCTGCTTGGTCTCGGCGTCGAGCCGGGCCATGTCCGGGGCCAGGTCGCCGAGGCGGATGCGGGCGGGGATGGCCGCAGCGGCGGCTTGTGCCTGGTCCAGTTCGCGGTAGGCGGCCTCAACCGGGGCGCGCAAGGCGTTGACCATCTGGTTGGTGAGGACGGCGGCGTGGCCGGGGGCGGGGCTGCGCAGCGCCAGCAGCTTGGCGTCACGGGCTGCTTCGGTGTCCGCGACGGCCTGCTCGGCGGCCCTGACCCGGGCGGCGGCGGTTTTCTTCGCCGGGTTGGGCACCATCCGGTGCGGGTCATCAGGGGCGGCGGCGTAGGAGTCCAGCGCGTCGAGGGCAAAGTGGGTGCGGGCGTAGCGGAGGTAGTTCTCTTCCCGCCACCGTGAGTTCATCCGCCAGCACACCTCGCCTGCGGCCAGGTCAGTGCGGGAGGTCAGGGTGTGGACCTGCCGGTGCTGGCCGTCACGGGCCAGGACGTGGCGGGTGACCTGCCGCAAGCTGACATGCTGGCCTTTGCGGGCGCCGTCGGTGACCTCCAGGGTGATCACGGTGTCGGCGAGCCGGTACTCGTGCTCACGGCCGCGGTCGTCGGTGCAGGTGATGGTGGTGAACGCTGCATCTGGCAGGTCGGGGGCCGGGCCTTTGCGGTAGGTGAGCAGCCCGAACCCGGCATCGATAATGTCAGCGAACAGCGCCGGGGACCAGCCAGCCCGGTCAAAGCACACTGTCACCCGCCGGCCTTCCCCAACGATCACCCGCAGCTTGGGCAGCAGCCTCTTCAGCTCGCCGGCCAGCGAGGCGGACGGTTCGGCGGCCACCATGAACACCGGGTCCCCGTCTGTGTCGGTGACCCAGGTTTCCGGGGTAGCGGGGGCGGGGAACTTCAGCCTGACCACATGGGTTTTCTGCACGGTCCGAGTGCCGTAGTAGGCGCGGGCGTGCCCGTCCACATAAAGGAATCCGAGCGCCTGCGGCTTGGCAGCGGCGTGGTGGCGGGCCAGCGCCATGATCAGCTCACCGGCTTTGCCGGCGGCGGCGAGCTGGGCGAGCTTGCGGCGGATCGTCTTGACCTCCGGCGCCCGGTGCAGGCCCAGCACCCGGCCTAGCGCGGCGGGCGGGACCCTCGTCGCGCCCTCGGCGCGCGGCTCTCCCAGCAACGCCAAAAACACCAAGGCCAGCAGCGTCGCGTCCAGCCCATAGAACCCCTTGCGCAACCGCCCGTACACATCGCGGGCGCATTCCTGCAGGCCGGTGGCCTGAAGCGCGGGCAGCGCCAGCAGCAGCCCGGCCAGCGGGTAACGCGCCCCCGGCGCGAACACCGGCTCCGCTCCCTCACCGGGCAGCCCCCGCCGGGCGGCCGCCCGCTCAATGTCGCGGGGCACCGGGTCCGGCAGCACCGGCAGCACCGCCGCCGCCTCCGGCTGCGCGATCCCATCCCCGGCGCCGGTCCCGCCCGCGGCCGCCTCACCGCCGGCGGTGGCCTGTGCTTGCCCGGCGGGCCGGGTCCCGGTTCGGCCCAGCGCTGCGCGCACGCTGAAGGTCGACACCCCGGTGGCGGCGGCGATCTGGCGCAGCCGCATGCCCTGCCCGTCCAGCCCGGCGATCCGGGCGACCATCTCCGGGGTCAGCTTCGACGCCCGCCGGGGGCCCTTGCGCGCCGGGACCAGCCCTGCCACCCCGCCAGTGGTAAGAGCCTGGTCCCACCGCCAGATGGTGGCCGGGTCCACCCCGAACGCCTCCGCCACCTGCCCCTGGCTCGCCGCCTTCAGCCGAACCAGCTGCACCGCCGCCAGCCGCCGGCCCGCCTCATCTCCGGCGTCCCACGCGAACGTCGCCAGCCCGTGCACGCACACCAGCCCGCCGCCCGGGCCGGTCACCACGCCCACCCCGGGCGCGATCTCTTCCGCGGCGGCGGGCAGCAGCGGGAGGGGCAGCTGGGTCAGCATCCCTGCCATCATCCACCCCATCCCGCAGCCATCGATTCTTGCATATATTTTCTTACAGAATGGGCCGGAACGCACGCAGATGACACGAAAAACCGCAGATCAATCGGCTAAAGACACCCGAACCGCGCGCTCTATGTCAGGAGCCCCGGGGCTACCTGAATGTCGCCCGCCGGTCCAGGGACGACCGGGCCAGGCTGGCCGTGGCGATCGTCTGCCGGGTCCTCAACCAACTCGCTGTGCACTAACAACTGCATCAGCCAGACCAGCTGCGCGATGGGCCAGACCGCACCGTGCTGGACGGTCGGCACCCCTGACGTGGTGCCGGGCTCGACCGAGAACGCCACCACCGGGCTACTTCCCGGTTCCGCCGGGCAGTTACGACAACCTGTACACCCAGCAGGGCTCGTCCGGCTGGAAGGCGTACGGGGAGTCGATGCCGTCCAGCTGCTTCATCGCCAGTGCCGGCGGCGACTCCACCGGCGATGCGTACCACCCGAGGCACATCCCGGCTCTGTACTACACCAACCTGAACGGTGGTAGCACGTTCTCCGGAACGAACTGCAACTCTGGCACCCAGATGGCGTCCAACGCGGTGCCGCTCGCCTTGACCACCGACAACACGGGCCGCTACACCTCGGGAACCTGGTCAGCGACGTCAATAATGGCACACTGCCCAAGTTCTCCACGGTCACGCTGCCCGCCGGCGGCCGGCACCAGGTAGTGCTGCACGTCGTGGTCAACGGCACATCGAGCAGCGTCGACGTGTCACTGGACGGCACCGCAGTCCCCGACCTGAGCCTCACCGGTCAGAACATGGGCACCAACCTCATCACCAGCCTGCAGATGGGAGACACCGCCACCGGGCGGACCTAGGACATCGACTTCGATGACGTTGCCGTGTCCCCGGCCAGCCCGTGACCGCCGGGGACGACCGCGGCTACCTGGGCACGGCCCGCCGCTCCAGCGACTGCCTCGCCGTGTCGGCCGCGGCCGGACTGGTCGGCAGCATCAGCTCGAACACCGAGCCCTTGCCGACCGTGCTGCGGACTTGAACCGAACCGTGGTGAGCCTCGGCGATCGCCTTCACCACCGCCAGCCCGAGGCCGAACCCGCCGATCTCCCGGCTGCGGCCCGCGTCGATCCGGGAGAACCGGCCGAAGATCCGGCTCAGGTCGGCTGCCGCGATGCCGGAGCCCGAGTCCGACACGGCCAGGATGACCTTGTCGCCTCCGGCCGTGGCGCTCAGCTCGATCCGGTCATCGGACCCGGTGTGATCGACCGCGTTCTCGATCAGCGCATCCAGGGCCAGCATCAGCCGGTCCGCGTCGGCCGGCATGCTGACCTCCGCGAGCGTGCCGAGTGACCACCGCCGGGGCGTCTGGCTCCACCGGTGCAGCGTCTCCACCATGAGCTCGGCGACGTCCACCGGGGCCGACCGGAGGAAGTCCGGGCCGTCCGTCGCCGCCAGCAGCAGCAGCCGGTTGGCCAGCCGGCGCATCCGCAGCAGCTCGTCGACGGCCACCCGGGCGTCCTCGGCGATCGCCTGATCGGTGGTGGCGTGCTCGATCAGCTCGGCGTGGCCGAGCGCGATGGTGATCGGCGTGCCGAGCTCGTGCGAGACGTCCTGCAGGAACTGCCGCTGCTGATCGAGCAGCAGCAGGTTGTGCTCGGAGATGCGCTTCATCTCCGCCATGGCCGACTGCCGCCTGCGGGCATGCCAGACCATGATCACGAACATCATGGCGAGCAGCGGGACTTCCGCGAGGTAATCCCCGTCCTGCTGGCCCCGCAGCACCTGCCAGCCGATGAGCCCGCCGGTGGCGAGCGTCACCACGGCGACGGTGGCGAGCGTGGACCCGAGCCGCCACAGGCGGAAACCGTAGATCGCGGTCAGGCTGACCCAGATGATCAGGAACGGGACTGTCTGCCAGGCCGGGAACACGCGCATGGCGAGCAGGTTCAGCCCGATGAACACGACCCAGGCGACGTCCACCCAGGAGGACAGGGCCAGCGACCGGATCCGGTTCAGGGACAGGATCCGGTTGCTGTGCTCGCGGGCCGCGCTGGCGCGCAGCGCGGCAGCCTCCCCAGCCACGGGCTCAGCAGACCGCCCTCGCATGCCTCATCCTCTGTTCGCGCGCTGAGCGAATCTTAAGGCTTGGGGATGATTCTCGGGTAACCAAGGCGGGCCTGCTTCTGCCCGGAGCCGGGCGCGCCGCAAGGGACGGCGCGGGCAGCCCGCTCAGTCTTCCAGCGCCGCGTCCATGGTGATGTCCACACCGGCCAGCGCCTTGCTCACCGGGCAGCCCGCCTTGGCCTTCTCGGCGGCGGCGACGAAACCCGCCGCATCCAGGCCGTCGACCTCGCCGCGGACGGTGAGCTTGCTGCCGGTGATCCGGAATCCGCCGGCCGGGTCCGGGCCCAGTGAGACATCGGCCTGCACCTCAAGGGCCTGCGGCGTGCCGCCCGCATTGCCGATCTCCGCGGACAGTGCCATCGCGAAGCAGGACGAGTGCGCGGCGGCGATGAACTCCTCGGGGCTGGTGGTGCCGCCCGCGTCATCGGCGGCGCGCTTGGGGAAGGACACCTCGTAGGTGCCGACCTTGGAGCTACTCAGCTCGACCTGGCCGGAGCCCTCCGTCAGGGTGCCATTCCATGCGGTGCGGGCGGTGCGAGTGGGCATGGGGGTCTCCTCATGGATAACGAGTGCAACGGCCTCAGCGAAGCGGCTGACGGCTCTTTGTCCCAAGTTAGTCCGGGTCGCCCGCCTGCGCCGCCGCCCCCGCTGGTTCAGGGCATCCGGCCCCCTCGCCCGGATGCCCCGGACCACGCTGGCGCCGTTGGCTCGTTCATCCCGGTCCTACATCGGCATCGGAGCCAGTTCGAAGATCTCGATGCTGAACCGGCCCTTGCCCTCGGAGAGGTACGGATGTCCGGCCGTCAGCGCCCGTGCCGCTGCGAGGTCATCGGCCTCGACGATCGTGTAGCCGTTCTGGTCGCTGGGCTCCGGCGCGGTGCCGTCGTCGCTGACCGCCGCCCTGGCGCCGAACGGCGCGCCGCCGTCGGCCAGCGCCGCCCCGACCTTGCCCATCCACTCGCCCCACGCGCGGGCCTGCTCGGCACCCTGCTCGGGGGTGAAGTCCTCCATCGGCGTCGCCGGGCCGCGGTACAGGTACAGGAACTTGCTCACTGATGCCACTCCTTCTCGGTGTGCGGGGGAGGCCGGGCAGGCGATGACCGCCGGTCTCCGGGTCGCGCGGGCGCATTCGCCCGCCTCACTCAACCGACGAACGGATCCGGCGAAATCGACAGCCAGGCGGCTGTCCTGCCCGGCCGGACCTGATCGCTTGACCTGAAGCCCGCTTGAGGGTGCAGGCTGGTCGAGATGAACGACAAGGAACTGGCCGCTTACCTGGACCGCATCGGCGCCGGGCGCCCGGCGAAGGCCGATACCGCCGCGCTGCGCTCGCTGCACCGGGCGCATCTGCTGACGGTCCCGTTCGAGAACCTGAGCATTCACCTGGGCGAGCCCATCTCGCTGGAGCCTGGCGAGCTGATCGACAAGATCGTGACGAGACGGCGGGGCGGCTTCTGCTACGAGCTCAACGGGGCGTTCGCCCTGCTGCTCGGCGCGCTGGGCTTCGACGTCAGGCTGCTCGCGGCGCGGGTGTTCGGCGATGGCAGGCTCGGCCCTCCGTTCGACCACCTGGCGCTGCTCGTGCGCACCACCGGCCGCGACGGGCTCTGGCTTGCCGACGTCGGATTCGGCAGCCACAGCGATTTTCCGCTGCGGCTCGGCGAGCGCGGGCAGCAGGACGACCCGGCCGGCAGCTTCCGGCTGGCCGAGGCCGACGCCGGGTACGGTCTCGGGACCGGGCCGCTGGCAGGGACCGGGCCGCTGGCGGGTGAGCCGGCCGGGCCGCTGGCGGGTGAGCCGGCCGGGCCGCTGGCGGGTGAGCCGCCCGGGCCGCTGGCGGGTGAGCCGGCCGGGCCGCTGGCGGGTGAGCCGCCCGGGCCGCTGGCGGGTGAGCCGCCCGGGCCGCTGGCGGGTGAGCCGGCCGGGGATATCGACGTGATCAGGGACGGGCAGCCGCAGTACCGGATCGAGCTGCGCGAGCGGGCGCTGGCCGACTTCGGCCCGACCTGCTGGTGGCAGCAGACCTCGCCGGAGTCTCATTTCACCCGGACCACGATCTGCTCGCGGCTGACCGCGGATGGCAGGATCTCCATCAGCGGCCGCACGCTGATCCGCACCGCGGACGGGAAGCGGACCGAGGAGGAACTGCCGGACGCCGCCGCCGTCCTGGCCGCCTACCGTGACCACTTCGGGATCCTCCTCGACCAGGTCCCCGTAGTGGCGGCGGACGCGGGCTAGCCATCGGCCAGTGCCGCGCCGGTCGCCGGTCGCCGGTCGCCGGGCTCATTCCGCCTGATGGATGCGGCTCTGGTATGCGCCCGCGCATACCTCCCGCACATCCATCAGGCGGAACGCTGTTCCGGTGCCGGGTAAACGGCGCCAGGGCACTCAGGGGGAACCGGCGGAGCCTGGGCCCGGGACGGTAGCTGATTTCGGAGCGGAGCTGGCTCCGGGCGGAGCCTAGGCCCGGAGCGGAGCCTAGGCCCGGAGCGGAGCCTAGGCCCGGAGCGGAGCCCCGACTCCGGAGCGGAGCCTGTGCCCGGGGGAGCCTGTGCCCGGGGGAGCCTGTGCCCGGGGGAGCCTGTGCCCGGGGGAGCCTGTGCCCGGGGGAGCCTGACTTCGGGGGAGTGCCCGGGGGAGCCTGACTTCGGGGGAGCCTGACTTCGGGGCTGAGCCTGGCCCGGTTCGGGTGTCCCGGGCCGTGGGCCGCCCGGCTGGGGTGGCCAGCGCGCCTGGTGCGGTCAGCGTGACGACACCGTGCGCTGAACCTGATGCGTATTCCGCAGTCTTCTTTTCGTCGTGTCGGCGGTGCCGCTACTGTCGGACCAGCGGCCGGCGGCGGCCCTGGTGACGATCGGAAGGGACTGGCTGGCGGCGGGGAGAGGCCTGGACACGATGAAGGTAGTGGGGTCGGTTCTACTCATCCTCGGGGCGTTTGCCACGTTCGCCGTTGCCAGCACTTACCCGTCGTGGCGGCCCATCGGGATCGTCCTCATGATCGCCGGGCTGCTCGCGTTCGTGGCCGGGTACGCTCCCTCCGATTGACGCGAGCGCCGGCGCTCGGGCCGAGCAGGGCCACCGAGGGCGCCCGGCGGCGCGGATGCCGGCTGCTGATCTATTGTTCCGGTGTGATCTCCGGAGACGCGCGGCCCGAGATGGCTGCCCTGATGCCCCAGCCCGACCGCTCCGTCGTCGCCGTGCCGCCGCCAGGGACGGCGCCGGGGACCTGGGCGGGAGCACCGAGCGCCGCGTGCAGCAATGGGGACGTCTACCTCGCCTACCGGCTGCGGCGGCCGCTCGGACACGGCCGCGGATACGCGGTGGCGGTGGCTCGGTCCGCCGACGGCGTGCGCTTCGAGACGCTGCTGACGATCGGTAAGGAGGAGATGGATGCCGAGTCGCTGGAGCGCCCGGCACTGGTGCGCACGCTGGACGGCGCCTGGCGGCTGTACCTGAGCTGCGCGACGACCGGCACCAAGCACTGGCGCGTCGAGGTGATCGAGGCCAGCAGCCCGGACGCGTTCGAGGCGCGCCGCAGCAGGGTGGTGCTGCCCGGGGACGCCGAGAAAGCGGTGAAGGACCCGGTGATCGTGCGGCACGGCGGTGTTTGGCATCTGTGGGCATCCACGCACCCGCTGGCCGACCCGGACCAGACGGACCGGATGGCGACCGAGTACGCAACCAGCGCGGACGGCCTTGACTGGACCTGGCGGGGCACCGCGCTGAGCCCGCGGCCCGGCGAATGGGATGCGCGCGGGGTCCGGGTCAGCGCCGTCAGGCTCAACGGCGGTGCGATCATCGCCCATTACGACGGGCGGGCCACCGCCGCGGAGAACTACGAGGAGCGCACCGGCGTGGCGACCGGTACCGAGCCCGCGGCGCTGACCGCGGCCAGTTCCGTCCCGGCGGCGCAGTCACCGGCTGGCGGTGGGCTCCGCTACCTGAGCGTGCTCGAACTCGGCGACGGGCACGAGCGCTGGTACTACGAGCTGACCAGGCCAGACGGCGCGCACGAGCTGCGCACCGAACTGCGCTGACCGGCTTGCGCCAGGCCCGGCCGGGCGATGTCTGCCTGGGTAAGCCTCGCGCTGCCCCGGCCGCGCTGGCCCGCTCGACCGCTGGTACTACGAGCTGACCAGGCCAGACGGCGTGCACGAGCTGCGCACCGAACTGCGCTGGCTGGCCTGCGCCAGGCCCGGCCGGGCGATGTCTGCCTGGGTAAGCCTCGCGCTGCCCCGGCCCGCGCTGCCCCGGCCCCGGCTGGCCGGCTCGACCGCTGATCACACCCGGCTGGCCGGGCGTGAGACGGTGCTCAGAATGCGCGCGGCTGGCCGTTGCGGGCCTGGCCGTGCCCGGACGGCCTGGCTCCGACCAGCCCGCCGGAGTCGCCGCGCGGCCGCAGCCAGTCGCCGAAGCTCTCGCCGGTGACGTTCTCGAGCAGCCGTATGTCGGCCTCGAACAGCGGGATCAGTGCCTGCCGCTGTGCCCAGGTGAGTGGCTGGCGCGGCGGCGCATCCTGTTGCAGCCCGCGTTCCAGCAGGCCGGTCATGGCCGCCTCAGCCCCACCGGGCAGCACCGCGCTGGCCGTGGCGCCGATGCGCAACACCCGGGACAGCGCGCGGTGCCGCCGCGTCAGCTGCGGATGGGCGGTGACGTTCTCGCGCGGCACCTCGGTGAGGACTCCCTCCTGGACGCCGAGGAAGGCGCAGATCCGGTCGAGCACGCGGGCAGGCTCCTCGATCAGAGCGCGGTACCGGAAGACCATGATCTGCTCCCTGGGGAATACCGTGTACAGGTGCTCAAGCTGCTCGCCGTACCGGCCGAGCGCCGTGTAGCGCCAGAACTCCGCCCAGCCCGCCGCGACCCGGCGGTCTTCCTCCGCGCAGGCCCGCACCACGTCATCGACGGGATCCAGGCCCGCCGACCACAGGTGCGTCCAGTTCGAGTGCGCACGCTCCACCGGATCGCGCAGGATCACGATCAGCCTGGCGTGCGGGATCAGCGCCCGAATGCGCTGCTGCGCGGCGCGGTCGTACAGGTAGAACGGCGTGGACTCACCGCGCAGGACACCCGCCGGAGCCGTCTCGAACAGCGCCTCGTAGTCGTCTCGCCGCCATACGTGCTCACGGTACGTGCGCACGTCCCCGGGGCCTCCCCGGCTGGGCGGCGGGCCGTCGGTGAGGAAGAACTTGGGTTCCTTGACCGGCGACATGTACAGCGACGGATGCCGGGCGAGTGCCGCGTGCACGGCAGTGGTGCCGGCCTTCGGCGCGCCCGCGACGAAAAAGTCCGGCAGGGCCATCGAATCTCCTCGTGGCGACGGTGTACCGGGCGAAGATGATAACTACTATGCCGACTGTTTTAATAGTGTGTAGTTCAGGCTGCCCGCGTTCCGCTCTACCCCGCCGGCCCGCGGTAAACCCGTCAGTGGCGAAGGTCACAGCCGCCCCACTTGAGTTGCCGAGGGTCCACTCGCTTCCGCCGGACCCGGTCGTATCCGCTTCCGCCGGACCCGCTCGTATCCGCATCCGCCAGGACCCGCTCGCATCCGCACGAAGCCGACAAGCGCTTGGAAGGGGCACTGCCATAACAATCCGGAACGGCGTTCCGCCTGATGGATGTGGCTGCGGTATTCGCCGGCGCATACCAAACCGCCATCCACTAGGCGGAACGCGCATCGCGCACACCATACGCATCGCGCGCACCATGAGCTATCCGGATCCGGCGCCATAGTGGCGCCCCGACGGCACATTGTCACCGCAACACCCACGGAAGGCCGCCTCCGCGGCCGGCCTGGGGAGCGGGGAGCAAGGCGGGCCGGGAGCGGGGAGCAAGGC
>WNGA01002607.1_pt1 | contig 49258 bp, 43 predicted proteins | sample 5400061 | NCBI WGS metagenome assembly WNGA01 (sample SAMN13153366, study PRJNA577476) | soil metagenome | isolation source: 100 cm soil or saprolite under grassland replicate 2 | place: USA:California | collected 2016-06-15
ACTAATGAAGAATACAGATTTCGAAACAATTTTGCATAAGATATCATACTGGTGTTATGAGGGAATAAAATCCAAACGCTTAAGTTAATAAAGGGGAGGGTTAGTAAATCCAAATACTACCTTCAGGGCCACTCATTTGAGTGGCCTTTTTTATTTTAAAGTAATTGTTGATTAAAGTGAAGAATGCAGAAGGGTCCGACGCAATCAAAACAGTTTAATAGTAATGCACTTGGTACATAAAAATTCAGTATCTACTTACCATACCTCTCAAGCATCTTTTTTAAATCATCAAGCGTGTTAATATCATCAGGCGTTTTATCTTTTCTCCAGCGGTGAATGCGTGGAAATCTAAGCGCCACGCCACTTTTGTGACGATTGCTTGCCGCTATTCCTTCAAAAGCAATTTCAAAAACAAGCTCCGGTTTTACAGTTCTTACGGGGCCAAATTTTTCAATAGAATTTCTTTTTACAAAAGCATCAACTTCTGCAAATTCTTTATCGGTTAAACCTGAATAAGCTTTGGTAAACGTTATAAGTTTATCATCATCTTTTACAGCGAAAGTGTAGTCGGTATAAAGATTACTTCTTCTGCCAGAACCTTTTTGTGCATACACCATTACTGCATCAATAGTGAGTGGATTAATTTTCCATTTCCACCAATCACCAACTTTACGACCAACCTGGTAAGTGGAAGATTTCTTTTTAAGCATCACACCTTCTGCATTTATTGTTCTTGATTGCTCACGTGTATTTGCGAGTTCATCCCATGAATTAAAATCAATGACAGGAGATAACTGGAGTGAAGGATGCTTTACCTGATGCACAATTTTTTCCAGTTCAATTCTTCTCTCCTGCAAAGATTTGTTGCGAATATCTTCACCATTTAATTCAAGCAGGTCGTATGCAAAGAATGCGATAGGTGCTTCCTGCAACTGTTTCTTTGTTATATTTTTTCTGCCGATGCGTGTTTGTAATAATGCGAATGGTAATACAATGCCGCCATTAATTTTGGAATTTTCGCCACCATTTTTTTCAAAGGAAAGTATTTCCCCGTCGAGCACTGTGCCATTTGGTAAACTTGTTTGAAGGATTTGATATTCGGGAAATTTTTCAGTAATCAATTCTTCTCCGCGGCTCCATACAAAAAATTCATCATTGCGTTTGATCATTTGTCCGCGTATGCCATCCCATTTCCATTCTGCCTGCCATTCATGCGGCTCACCTAATGTTTTGGGATCATCTTCCAGTGCATAAGCAAGATAGAAGGGATAAGGTTTTGAGAAATCAATATTCATCGAATGTTCGCTCAGCAACTCTAAAAAATCTGTTGTTGAAGGATGCCAGTTTCCGCTGATACGATGCGCAATAACAGAGGAATCTGTATCCACTGTTTTTGCCAATGCATTCACCATTAATTTTTGTGAAACGCCTATTCTGAAACCTCCTGTAAGCAATTTATTAAATACAAAACGTTCCTCCCTGTTCATCTGCATCCAGCAATCAACAATAAATTGTTTTTTAACTTGCTCATTTGCTTTCTCGAGGGCAACTATTTGTTCAAGATAATAAGATAAATTATGAGTGACTCGGTTTCTGTCATTGTTCTGCGGGAGTAACAATGCAATTGTTTCTCCGAGATCACCAACGGTATGATAACTTTCTTCAAAGAGCCAAAAGGGTAAATTTATTATTTCACAACACCATTGTGCAAGCAAGGAACCACTTGCTATTCTTCGTGGCCTGCGGCCGCTGAATAATGCGATTACCCAAACTTTATCTTTATCAGTGGCAGATAAAAAATATTGTGATAATGCATCAAGCTTGTCATTCGTTTTTGTTGATGTGCCAAGTATGCTTACCAGTTCTGAAAATTTTTTCATGCCCCAGCCCCTAAAGGGGAGTTATTTAATGAATATTATAGTTGTGTACACATTCCCAAAGGGAGTAAGTACAACTTCTAATTTTTTTTAATAAATATAAATAACAAAATTTCTTTATACCCCTTCAAGGGATGGGGGCGTATCTTCTTCATCATTCCCATATTCAGTTTTTACTTCTGCACTTAATATACCCAGTTCATTCAGATACCTGCTAAATGCGGATTGAAAACCATGTGTTACAAAAACTTTTTCTGCTCCTGTTTCTTTAACGGTTGCAAGCAAACCGTTCCAGTCTGCATGATCACTTAGGGCAAAACCTGCATCTGCATTGCGTCTGCGCACATTGCCACGCACCTGCATCCATCCACTGCATATACCCAATGAGTAAGGTTCAAATCTTTTTATCCAGGGCGAGCCGTCTGCGCCGGGCGGTGCAATTACAATACTATTCTTTAATCTTTCTTTTGATGTTTCGGGAGTCATTCTTTCAACAGATGGTAAGTCAATGCCTGCTGAAACTAAAGCCTGGTGCATATTCCAGATGGCACCATGCAACAAAACTGTTTCCTGTAAAGGCTCAATGGCTTTTAATAAGCGTTGTGCTTTGCCAAGACTGTAAGCAATTAGCACACTTGTTTCATTTTGTTGTTTGTTCTGTTTTATCCATTCACAAATATGCGCATACAAATCAGCCTGCGGCTTCCAGTTATAAATAGGCAAACCAAAAGTAGATTCTGTTATAAACACATTACATTTTACAGGTTCAAAATTGCCGCTTATCCCATCGTTCTCTGTTTTATAATCACCGCTTACTACCCATACTTCATTGTTATATTCAAGTCGTATTTGCGATGAACCGATGATATGCCCCGCAGGGTGAAATGAAACTTTTACGCCATTGATATAAGTTGGCTCATTCCATTCTATGGTTTCATAATGGTTGTCGCCTAAACGTGCCTGCAGTAAGGGTTTCGTGTAGTGATGACAGAGATAATATTTATGTCCCCAACGTGCATGATCACTGTGTGCATGTGTAATGACAGCTTTTTCAACCGGTTGCCAGGGGTCAATATAAAACTTGCCTTGCGGGCAGCATATGCCTTTATTGGTGAATTCAATAAGCTGTTGCATAATATTAAAAATACAACACTTGCAGAAGTAAAACGTTTTATAGGAATTTTTTCCTTACGAAGGGTATATGAAGCGCTTTGGATCGTTGCATTGTTGTTCTTTATTTAGACAAATAAAAAACCTGTTTGGTTTTGCTATTATCCGGATTATCTTTCCAATGTTTAAAAACATAATCGGTTTCTGTTAGCCCTAATATAGTGTCAGTATAAGTATTATTCTGCCATCCTATCCAACCGATATTTATACATTCCTTTCCGATAAAATAATAAGTAAAGGAATCTACAATATTGTTATTGCCAATTTGAAGTATGCCACTTTCACTGAAATTGTAAAACCAATTTTCAAAAACCCATGACGAAGCAGCAAAATGTTCGGGATAATATGTGGTATCTTTTTCGTTTAAAAGATTCCACTTCCCAAATATTAATGTTGGGGTTGATATTCTTGAATCATTGGAAGGTTTGTTTACTTCTTTACTGCATTGAGTAAGTAATAAAATAATTATTAGAGCAATGGGAATGCATTTTATAAGTTTCATTTGGGTTCAGGATTTGCTACTAATATATAAGAAATTGTTGAAGTTATAATCTCTTGTTTTCGTTTTAATGCTAATTTAATTGGTCGAAAAATTGGTATTATTTTCTATGGTAATGAAGTATGTGCATGCGACTTAGTTAACCGATATTATTTTCCCCATTGATGAATGAATAAAATATATTTTTTTGTTTTCGAGATAATCAGGTACAGCGGCGCTGCTGTCTTGTCTTACAGGCTGAAACATAAAATTGTTGGAGATTTTAAAAGATGTATCGGTGAGGTTATTTAAAATTTCATTGGGATATTTTTCCAAAAGCTTGCTGAAACGATACATGCAGTCATAGCCCTTAAAAAACATGTCGCCTGGACGGCCATTAAATTTTGTTTTGTATTCAGTGGTAAGTACGGCAATTGTTTTATTATCTTTTGGATAGTTATAGGGTGTAGAATAAATAATATCAAGATTCTCATTTTGTAATAAAGACAATTCTTTTAAACCATCCCATGTAGGCATGCCAACAACAGTTAAAGGAAAAGTAGCTGACGCATCAAGTGCTTTCAAAAGATTGATGCCAAAGGTTTCATTAACACTGCCGCAAATAATTACATTCGTTTTCATGCTATCGAGTGATGGTAACAGTTGATTATAGCTTACATCATCTGTAAGTTCGATAGTTTTATAATTAAGCGGATAAGTTTTTTTACTGTAATCGGCAAACATCTTCTGAATCTTCTCCTCAAGCAAACCATTACGTGTTATGAAAATATATTTTGCCGCGGGATAATTTCGCCGCACAAATCTGTAAATGTTTTCAACATGTGTTTTAAGCGTTGAATTTATCATTACAAAAAATGGATTTCCTTTTACATAAGCATCATTCGGATAAGTTGCAGAAATAAGGGGAATATTATTGGTAAATGAAAACTCTGAAAATATTTTCTGCTCTGCTGTATTTGAAAACGAGGCTATGAGTAAAGAAAAACGCAGTGGTTCTATTTCTTTTGCAAGCGAATCAATAGACTGATCTTTCTTTTTTGTGTCGTATACCCACACTTCAATGTTTGCATCTTCCTTTTGTAATGAGTCAACAGCCATCATAACGCCGTTATAAAATTCAAGACCTGGTAAAAAATATTTTGGAATATTTAAGTTACCCAGCTTATAATCATAATCATCGAAAGCAGAATCAAGATAGAGTGGCGCAAGAACGGCAATACGCAAAGGTGAAGCACTGTCTGTTTGTGCCTGCATTTTCCGAACAAAAAATATAAAAGCAAATACTAGTGTAAAACGAAAAAAACGTAAGTGCAGTAACTTTAGTTTGTCCATTCATCAAGGTTTTCAAAGGCAGATGCAGAGTTTAATTCTACTGTTTCAGAAAACAATAAGTTTGCCAATAAACAATGGTGTTGAAATTTTTTATTCCCATTCAATAGTAGCGGGCGGCTTACTGCTTATATCATAAACCACACGGTTTATACCTCTTACATGATTAATGATCTCACTGGAAATATGGGCTAAAAATTCATAAGGCAAATGTGCCCAGTCTGCTGTCATGCCATCAACAGAAGTTACAGCACGAAGTGCTACTGTATGTTCATAAGTTCTTTCATCGCCCATCACTCCCACACTTTTTACAGGTAAAAGAATAGCACCGGCCTGCCATACTTTATTGTAAAGATTATGTTCTTTCAAAGCTTTTGTGTACAGGTAATCTGCTTCCTGCAGCAACTTTACTTTTTCTTCTGTCACCTCACCCAAAATGCGGATAGCTAAACCCGGCCCCGGAAAGGGATGGCGGTTGATCAACTCTGAAGGCATGCCTAATTCAAAACCTACTTTTCTCACCTCATCTTTAAATAAAAATCGCAACGGCTCTACAAGATTTAAATGCATAATATCCGGTAACCCTCCTACATTATGGTGAGATTTAATAGTCATCGAAGGGCCATGCACACTTACACTTTCAATTACATCAGGGTAAATTGTTCCCTGTCCTAAGAATTGAATACCCTTAATCTTTTCTGCTTCATCATGAAACACATCAATAAAGAGTTTACCGATTGTTTTTCGTTTTGCTTCAGGATCAATTTTATCTTTCAATGCATTATAAAATATTTTTTTTGCATCAATTCCCTTTACATTCAGATCAAGTTGTTTGTAAGTGGTCAGCACATTTTCAAATTCATTCTTTCTTAAAACACCGTTGTCCACAAAAATGCCGTGGAGGCGACTGCCAATTGCTTTACTGATAAGTGTTGCAGCAACGGTACTATCCACACCACCGCTCAGTGCCATGATAACATGTGCATTGCCAATTCGTTGCTTTAATTGTTCAACCGTTTCATGAATAAATGAAGCAGGCGTCCAGTCTTGTTTACAGCCGCATATATTGACAAGGAAATTGTTGATAATTTTTTTCCCTTCTGTGGAATGATATACTTCAGGATGAAACTGCAAACCGTATAATTCTTTTGTGCCGTTATCAATTTTTCTGAATGCTGCTATCGGAATGCTATCTGTTGTTGCGAGCAGTTCAAAGCCTTGCGGTAACTGAATAATAGAATCGCTGTGGCTCATCCATACCTGCGAATTATCGTTCACTTCTTTCAGCAAAACATCATCTGTATTTTTTACCAGCTTTGCCCTGCCATACTCGCGTTTATTTGATTTACCAACTTTACCTCCAAACTCTTTTGCTGTAAGCTGTGCGCCGTAGCAAATACCCAACACAGGTAATCGTTGAATAAATGATGGAATATCAACGATGGGTGCATCGGCGTCATTTACACTAAAAGGAGAGCCGCTTAAAATAATTCCTTTCAATTTTTCATCAACTTCAAACGGTTTGTTGTAAGGAATAATTTCGCAATATACATTTGCTTCTCTTACAGCACGGGCAATCAATTGTGTATACTGGCTTCCAAAATCAAGGATGAGAATTTTTTCCGTCATACGTGTAAGATAGTAAAGGCTGTGTTGCAATGACTTTAATAAAAATTGGTGCGAAGGTAATTTAATTTTAAGAGTGACTGCAAAAGGATTCTGTCCGTTCATAAAAGTTATGTGATACAAGTCGATAAAGATTTTATAATTTTCGGTTTCATAAAAGCTAATACCATGAGAAAAATTTATTTGTTTGCCCTGTTAGCGGCAACTATTACTTCATCATGCGATTTTATGTTTAGAAAAACTATTCACGGGAATGGGAAATTGAGGAGTGAGCAGCGAACAGTCAACAACACCGAGCGAATAAAATCAATGGGCAATTTTAATATAGATATTGTGCAGGGCACTCCTTCTGCGGTCAAGATAGAGGCAGATGAAAATCTTCTGCCTTACATTCTTACAGAGAGCAGGGAAGGAAAGTTGGTTATCCATGCGAGAGAAGGTTACAATCTTTCATCGGAAAATAAAATAAAAGTAACTGTTACTACAGACAAGCTTGAAGAAGTAGAGCTTGATGGCAGCGGCAATGTGAATGGTGTTGGAAAATTTACCGGCTCCGATCATTTGAAAATAAGTGTTGCGGGTTCTGGTGATATAAATCTTAGCGCGAATACTCCTGAAGTGGAATCAAGTATTGCAGGTACAGGAAATATTACATTGAGCGGCGAAACAAAAAGTTCTAAAATCGAAATTGCGGGCGTAGGGGATTACAAGGCAGAGGATCTTATGAGCGAAAATGTGGAGATTCATATTGCGGGCAGCGGCAATGCAAGAGTGTATGCTGAGAACAATCTTGATATACACATCGCAGGCAGCGGTGACGTTTACTACAAGGGCAATGCAAATGTGAAGCAGGAGATTGCAGGCAGTGGTAGGATAAGAAAAGCGCAATGAGATCGTTGCTTTATATAATGATTTAATGCTGATTTATTTTTAATTACGATAATAATTTTTTTGTAGTCGTATTTTTTATCATTGCTCATTGTTCCTTCCACTTTAGGCCGACACTTGTACTATATAATTCTGTTCATCAAATTTACGCGTCCCATTATTCAAGCGTTAATATATAGAAGCAATTTTTTGAACTTGTGAACTTGAGAATAGATAACTCTTAAGCTCGTGAACTTGCAAATTTTTAAAAACTTGTAACTTTGAATTATGGAAGTAGATGAACCGGCACCTAAGTTATACAAGCCTTACATGACTCCTGAAGAATATTTGGAGTTTGAAAGAAATGCGGAGGAAAAACATGAATATGTTGAAGGTGAAGTATTGGCTATGGAAAGAGCTTATGAGGGACCTTACGCAATGGCAGGAGCAAGGTTAAGACATGTAAGAATTGTAAGCAAGCTGCATGGAGAAATATATAGCCTGCTTAAAGGAAAAGGATGTGATGTATTAACAAATGACATGCGTACAGCAGTAAAACCTGCCGACAGTTATTTCTATCCTGATTTAATAATAGTATGCGGCAAAGCTGAAATAGAAGATAAAAAAGCGGATATACTTTTAAATCCAAATATTATTATTGAAGTGTTATCAAAAGGCACAAAAGATTATGACCTCGGCACAAAACAATTTATCTATATGCAAAATCCTTCAGTTAGTGAAATGGCTTTTGTTGATAGTAATATAATGAACGTTAAGGTATCCAGAAGACAACCCGATAATGCCTGGAAGTTTGAGGAATTACGCAACCCCAACGATGTTTTACAATTTTATTCTATTGATATAAAACTTACTCTTGAAGATATTTACCAGGGTATGCAGTTACTAAGCAAAAAATAAAATCTCTCACTTTAGTTCATCAAGCACTTTATACATTTTCTGAACAATATTCCCTCTGGTTTCATCAAAATTATTAATGATAATAGCGAATGTGTACGCGGTTCCATTTTTAGCAGTATGATACCCCGCAAATGCTTTCGCACCGCTAATCGTACCACTTTTCATCTTCATATTATTGTAGCCTGGTAATGCATTATAAAATGAATTATTCCAGGGTCTTGTTCTTGCATATTGTAAAACCTTTACCAATGCATCGGTAGTTACACGATTTTGTGGAGAGAGGCCACTGCCATCAATAATATTAATTGCAGATTTTTCTATTCCATGCTGTGCCCAAAACTCTTTTAAAAATTCCACGCCTTTTTCAGTTGAACCAAAACCAGTTTTTTCATAAGCGATAGTTTTGATTAATGCTTCTCCGTAAAGATTAATACTTTTTTGAAGAAACCAATAGTTTATTGAATCAAGAGCAGGCGAGTACATTGTTGTAATTAATTTTTTAGTATGAAGAGGATTATTATTGTTTCTGTTTGTGTATTCATCAAGTGTCATTATCGTTCCACTGCATTTAATGTTGTTTTCTTCAAAAATATTTTGCAGCAAATTTTTTATTTGATAAGCCGGATCTGGTATTGCTCCTGAAATAGTAACTACAGTTTCTCCTGCAGGCTCTGTTCCTCTTACAAAAGCGTTGGTTGAATAAGGTGGTAAATAAATATAGCCATTGTCACCGCTGCCCGGTTTTCCTGTCTTTAATAAATTAATAAATGAAGATGAATGAAGGATCATTGAAGTATCAAGTATATTCACTGCATCGCCTTCATTTTTGCCCGGCTTTAAAACCAGATCATATTGATTTTCATTCCAGTTTAATGCCCATGTTCCTGCTCCATAATAATTACCAATATCATCCCATATCCATCCGCCGGGAAGCGGTTGATAACTAAACTTGCTGTTGTCAAGAACAATATTTCCTTTAACTGCTTTTATCCCTGCAGCATTTATTGCACCGCTCAATTTCTTTTTTATTTCTTCTGCATTTGCAGATGCATATCTAAAGCTGCCAAATGTAGGGTCACCGTATCCCACGATATAAAAATTTCCATCTACTACTCCATTTTTTATTTCACCGTCATATCCTGATTCTGTTTTGAACCTGTAGTCATTTCCAAGCAATTCAAAAGCTGCAACACTCGTAAATAATTTTTGTGTGCTGGCAGGTGTCAATCCTGTTTGTTCATTAAAATTGTATACAACCTTGCCAGAATTTGTTTCAACAACATATAAACTCATGATGGCATGTTTCATTTGTTCGTCTTCCAATAAAATTTGTACTGCATTATTCAAACGTTGTTGAACAGTTTGTGTAAAAGAAAATATTGAAACAAAGAGCAAACCAATCAATAAACAAAATGTTTTCATAATCATCATTTACTTTCGCTAAAATAAGAGATATACAATTGATGATATGGAAAAGATAACAGCTTCAATAATTACAATTGGTGATGAATTATTAATAGGCCAGGTGATTGATACAAACAGTGCATGGATGGCACAGGAACTGAATAAGATTGGTGTATGGGTGAATCATCGTGTTGCTGTTGGTGATGTGTGGGATGATATATGGCAGGTACTGGATGAAGAAGGTAAACGTTCTCATATTATTTTAATTACCGGTGGCTTGGGACCAACAGCAGATGATATTACCAAACCTTTGCTGTGTAAATATTTTGGTGGCAAAATGGTAATGGATGAAGCCACGCTTGAACATGTTACTTATTTATTTGAACATGTTTTTAAAAGACCGATGCCATTGCTTGAGCGCAACCGCAAACAAGCTGAAGTACCTGATGTGTGTGTCGTTTTAAAAAATGAAAATGGAACTGCACCAGGAATGTTATTTGAGAAGAATGGAAAAATTTTTATCAGCATGCCCGGCGTGCCTGATGAAATGAAGGGCCTTATGAAAGATCATGTGCTGCCTCTTTTAAAACAGCGCTTTCAATTGCCGCATATTGGTCACAGAACTTTATTAACGGCAGGAGTGGGGGAGTCATTTCTTGCAGAGATGATAAAAGATTTTGAAGCCTCATTACCCGCATTTATAAAACTGGCTTATTTGCCGGGCAATGGAATGATACGTTTGCGATTAACTGGTACCGGAGAGAAAACAAAAATTGAAGATGAATTAAATAACCAGTTTACACAATTGAAACAATTGGTAAAAGATATTATGGTTGCTGATGAGGATATTACTATGGAAGTTTTGATTGGCCGTATATTGAAAGAACGTAGTAAAACTGTTGCAACTGCCGAAAGCTGCACGGGTGGTTATATTGCACATTTGATTACTTCTGTTCCAGGCTCATCGGCTTACTTTATGGGCAGCGTAGTTAGTTATGATAATAAGGTCAAGAAAAATATTTTAGGTGTACGGGAAGATACATTGCAAACTGACGGGGCAGTTAGTGAAGACACTGTTATTCAAATGCAGAAAGGTATATTGAAGATTATGCAAACAGATTATGCAATTGCCGTATCGGGTATTATGGGACCCGATGGCGGCACACCTGATAAACCTGTTGGCATGGTGTGGATAGCTGTTGGAAATAATCAAAGCATTGAAACAAAAAAAATACATTTCCGTTTTGACAGGAACAGAAATATTGAACTGACTTCAATAAATGCATTGAATCTTTTGCGCTTATTCATTGTGAAACAGAGTACAAACTGATTTATTACCTTTGAAGGCTTATTTCAATAAAAGGTATTGCTGGCAGTTTGATGAAGCTGATATTTGTTGTTCAGGAAGCTGCATAAAGATTAGAACGTACAAGTGTGCGACGCAACGAATGTTTAATAAATATTGAAAGCCGGGCTCATAAAAAAATTATATAAGCACTTATATAAATCCGAATGATGAATGGGGAATGGTGAATTGTAAAATCGTAAATTGTAAATTGCAAATCTGAAATCGTAAATCTAAAATTCTTATGGCTCTCGTTGATCTTGTAATGCCCAAAATGGGTGAAAGCATAATGGAAGCTACCATATTGAAGTGGCATAAAAAACCGGGTGATACTGTGAAGCAGGATGAAACCGTTCTTGAAATAGCTACTGATAAAGTGGATACTGAAGTGCCTTCAACTGCAGCAGGAACTATAAGTGAAATTTTATTCACTGTAAATGACGTCGTACCTGTAGGCGCTGTTATTGCACGTATTGAAACTGAAGCTGCTGTTGAATCAGGTGCACCTGATAACGTCCCTGTTGCTGAATCCGACTTTGTAATGCCGGAAGAAGTGCCTTATGTGCCTGAAAGGCCTGCTGCATCTGCAAATGGTAACCGGTTCTATTCCCCGCTTGTATTAAATATTGCTAACAGTGAAGGCATAAGTTTAAGTGAACTGGAAACAATTTCCGGCAGTGGCAATGAAGGTCGTGTTACCAAGAAAGATATTCTTCAATATGTGCAGGATAAAAAGAGTGGAAAGATAAAAGAACCAGGATACAAGCCACAGGAGACAAGAAGAGAGTCCGCTATTGAAAGAAAAAAAGAGGAAGCAAGGCAACCTGTTTATGAAACACCTGCAACCGTTGAACGCTCATCTTATGAAGGAAATGTAGAGATCATTGAAATGGATCGTATGCGCAAGCTTATTGCCAGGCATATGGTGGAGAGTAAACACACAAGCGCACATGTTACCAGCTTTGCAGAAGCAGATGTTACCAATATGGTTTTGTGGCGTGAGAAAGTGAAAAAAGAATTTGAAAAAAGAGAGAATACTAAAATAACATTTACGCCATTGTTTATTGATTGTTTGGTAAGAATGATCAAGAAATATCCAATGGTTAACAGTTCGGTGGATGGTGATAGAATTATTATAAAGAAAGATGTCAACATTGGAATGGCTACAGTATTACCAGCCGGCAATTTGATAGTGCCTGTGATTCGTAATGCCGATCATCTGAATCTTATTGGTCTTAGTAAAGTTGTAAATACACTGGCTGATAATGCACGCAACAATAAATTAAAACCTGATGATACACAGGACGGCACTTTTACAATAACCAATGTAGGCACGTTTGGCAGTTTAATGGGTACCCCGATTATTAATCAGCCCCAGGTTGCAATCCTTGCTGTGGGCGCAATTAAAAAACGTCCTGTTGTAATTGAAACAGAGCAGGGCGATACTATTGGCATAAGACACATGATATATCTTTCACTTAGTTATGATCATCGTATTGTTGATGGCAGTTTGGGTGCATCATTTTTAACTGCTGTAGCAAAAGAATTTGAGAACTGGGATATAAACAGGGCATTGTAAAATATATAATAGTTTTTGATGAAGCCAGGCAGATGTTCTGGCTTTTTTTGTGAAATATTTTCTGATGCTTAATGATTGAATAAGCATTATTTTTTTTGTTGTCTAAACAGCATGAGGATTTTAAGACGCAGGCACATTCATTTTCAATTTTAGATTTTTTTATTCCCTTTAGTAGTTGGAGCAAAAACATTTTAATTTTAAGTATGCAAAAGCGTTATCCCAGAGAGCTATCTTATGGTTCTAATAATCCGGTAATTGCTTTAAGTGAAAACGAAGTGGCTAAAATATTTTCAGGTGATACAAGAAGCGATATTGGCGGCGAGGCTGAAAAAATGAAAGTGGCCAACAGCATAAATGTATTACGCACTCAGGCAGGAGATAAATTATTTGTAAAGTATGTTGAATTTGAAAAGGAAGAATTAGAGCAATTCAAAATATTCTTTTTAAACAGGTAATGTTCATAAGATTCAGCGATCAGGTTTAAAATTTTTATAAAAGAATTAAATTAAGCGTAAAAGTTATGGCCATGTTTGAATAGTTAGCACATAATTTGTAAATTTCATTTAATAAAAACGGTTACGCATGAAGTCTTTATCAGAAACATGGTTTGCTGACGGATATATAGATTTTGAATTGAAAAAATATACATTACTCGCTTATCTGCAGGAAGTAAATAAATGCTTTAATCAAAATAAACTTTATCCGCAACTTGCAGATGTGATATTTCATTATAACAACATTGTGGCATTTCGTGAAAATAAAAAATTTTTGCAGGAACAATTTCCCAAGAAGTTTTCAGGTATTCAATTACAAAAATTGCAATTACTGTATGAGCAAATGATTGAAGATAGTGAGCTGATGAGTGAACTGGAAGATATTATACATTATGCTGCTGATAAAATGCAAACAACAATAACAAATGGTACAGAGATATATGAATTTATAGAAGATAAATTAACCATTAGCCCTGTTGGCATTATCCCGCTTGAGCAAAGTGAAGGTTATTTCTTCCTCAGTGAAACAACCTCAAGAGATACAAGGGTATATTATTTCCGCTTGAGCATATTTGAAAAACATGATGAAAAATATCGCAGCATAAGAACTGATTTTATTAATAGCTGGTATCGCAGTTTAACATATACTTACGAAAGCATAAAGAGTGAATTAATTCGCAATAGGAGTATGTTACCCAATCCCGCTGTGTATGCTATCGAATCAGAGTTGACTTATCCGGTGGAAGAAACTTTATTACCTATTGCCAAACGAAGTCTTGTGAGATACCTTACAGAAAATGCATAACAAGTATAAGTACTTATATAAATTATTAAAGGATTGCCCCGGTAGTCCCTTATTTTTTGTAAGCGATTATACAGGTCTCATAGAATTAAGAAGACATTCAAAAGCAAGCAGTCGAAAGTTAGAAAGTCGGAAAGAAAGTTTCCTTCACTATCTTCCCGACTCTCTGACTTCGGACTTTCTGACTATTATTCAAACGGAACAAAACTGCTGCGTTCCTGTTTTACCAGGCGCATCATTTGTAGAAAAACTGCAATTAAAATAAGCCCAAAGCCAACATAAAAATATTGACTCAAATATTTGTTTTCATGAAACACGGCAAAGGCAAGAATAATACCGTATACGGGCTCTAATGTAAGAGTAAGATTTAATGTAAACGCACTCACTTTTTTTAATGCACCTATATATAAAATAAAGGTGAGCACTGTGCAGCAAATGGCAAGAATAAATAACCATAACCAATCCCATGATTGCGGGTATTGTATGTTTGAATGAAGAAGAAAATTATACAAAGGCATAAGGATGGTGAGACCGAGAAAGCCACCTGTTAACTGGTACAAAGTAATTACCTGTGGTGTGTAACCACCTACAATTTTTTTATTAAGCACAGAGACAATTACAGTTGCGAGAGAAGATAATAAACCGATATAAATGCCAACAGAAAATTGCAGGTTTGAAAAATAAATAATTACAATTCCTGCAAATGCAAATGTGCCGAGCAACAATTCTTTTGTATCAATACGTCTGCGAAAAAATAGGGGTTCAACAATTGCAGACAGCAAACCTGTTGTAGCAAGACAGGTGAGTGCAATGGATACATTTGCATATTTTATACTCCCATAAAATAAAAGCCAGTGTAGTGACAGCATGGTTCCTATAGATGCTATCTTAATAAAATTGCGTGCACTTACTTTCTGAATTTTACCGCCAAAGAAAAAAATTATCCAAAGTGAAACAGCTGTTATAAACATACGCCACCACACCAGCCATCCTTCATTCAGTGAAATTAGTCTGCCTAAAACTCCTGTGAAACCCCATAGAAATACTGCTGTATGTAAACGTATTAATGCCGATCTCATGAATACAAAGAAAGTAAAGGAATTCGGAATTAAGTTGAAGTGTTGATTGGTTGACTGGTTGAATGAATTGAATGTGAATAATAATAATAAGCAATAAGCAATAGGCAATAGGCAATAGGCAACAGGCAATGGGTAATAGGCAATAAGAAATATAGCTAATAGAAATGACAAGTTACGGAAACGGGGAATTAGTAAGCTAGTGCAAACTGGGGACTTGGAAATTTTTTAATCGCCCTGTGCGGCAACATCTTTTTCCAGCGGAGATTTTATTTGATCGGTGGCTACTTTTTTCCGATAATTTTTAAACATGCTTTGCCATTGAATTTTCAAAACGCCAAGCACACCTTCTTTCAAAATGCCTTTGCTCATTTTACTCTGCCCGGTTTTTCTGTCTACAAAAACGATAGGCACTTCTTTAATTTTAAAACCCAATTTCCACGCGGCAAATTTCATTTCAATCTGGAAGGCATAACCAACAAACTTAATTGCATCGAGGTTAATATTTTCAAGCACATTTCTTTTATAACACATAAAACCAGCAGTAGGATCCTTTACCGGCATCCATGTCACAAGACGTGTGTACAGCGCTCCACCTTTAGAATAAACATGGCGGTCTACAGGCCAATTCTCAATTTTTCCTCCGGGCACATAACGGCTGCCAATGGCAACATCTGCATCATTGTATTTGCAGGCTTCATATAATCTTTCAAGATCGTTTGGATTGTGAGAAAAATCAGCATCCATTTCAAAAATAAATTCATAACCTCTTTGTATCGCCCATTTGAAACCATGTATATAAGCAGTACCTAAACCTTGTTTTCCTTTTCTTTTTTCAAGAAATAATTTTCCGGAATACATTGGAATCAATTCTTTTACAATTTCGGCGGTACGGTCTGGGGAATTGTCGTCTATAACAAGCACATGATAGCACTTATCCACTGAAAAGATTGCATGCAGAATGCCGCTTACGTTTTCCTTTTCGTTATATGTAGGTATAATGACTAACTTCTCCAAGGGTTTTGTTTGCTTCCTAAGGCCGAAAATACAATATTATTGGGGTAGGTAAAAATTGCATATTTATTCACTGAAAATTGCAAATGCATTATGCTTTTTTTAACAGGGTACGGTTTAATATCTCGGTAAGTTTTTGTTTGGTATTCATAGCAAAATCACCTTTCATCATCCAGTCATAATATTGAGGTTCTGCCTTTAATACGTCCATTATCGGTTTGCCCTTGTGCTTACCAAAATTGAAAATTTCTACACCGTCTACTTTTATAAAACGTCTTGCAAAATCAACAATCTGATCTTCACCTGTGAATTTAACAATATGCTCTATAGTAGTACCAATGTGCGGATAACGTTCAACTTGCGCCAGTAAAATTTCCCAGGTGGCATGGGCATCAGCTTCCGCACTGTGAGCCTCTTCCAAACATCTGTCGCAGTAAAATTTATAGGCAGCACTCAGGGTTCTTTGTTCCATCATGTGAAAGATCTTTTGCACATCAACCATTTTCCTTCCCTCAGTTGAAAAATCTAAACCTGCACGCATAAATTCTTCAATCAGCATTGGTATATCAAAACGGTTACTATTGTAACCTCCAAGGTCACAATTATCAATGAATTGTTTTATTTCATTCGCCACCTGTTTAAAAGTAGGGGCATCCTTTACCATTTCATCTGTAATGCCATGCACCGCAGTTGATGCGGCAGGAATTGGCATTTGTGGATTTATCAGTTTTCGTTTTGAAAATTTGCTGCCGTCAGGCAAAATTTTAACGATCGCAATTTCTATAATTTTATCTGTGCTGATATTTATACCCGTCGTTTCAAGATCAATAAACGCAATGGGACGTTGAAGCTGCAGTATCATCAGGGCTAATTTAAATACTTATAATTTTATAACTGGATTTTTAAAAAAATTGAATCACAAATATAATATATCGCATACTGTTTTACTTACTCATTTTACTGTTTTATTATTCACTGATTAGTAACATATTTTTTCAAACTAATTCCTTATAAAATAAAAACAATAATCGTTAATAATCGCAAACTGCTCTTTTAATGGCTATAAAAGAGAAATAAAAGCTTTAAATCTGCATAGAGAGTCGGAAGGACTGATAACCAAAGCCTTATAGCATATAGTTGGATCAGCCTTCTCCGAAAAACCATTTTAAAATCCCCCTGACCACGAAAATTTTAAATTACATTTAAGCACTAAAACGCAACATCCTGCTATTGTTACGGGTTATTATCAATAATTTTGCGCTCTCAATAAAATTTATTTTTTATAAAACAATTGTTTATGAAGAAAATAATTATGGCAGTAATGCTTATTTTCCTGCTCGCAACAACACTCTCATCCTGTGTTGAAAGCCGCAGAAGCAGCACATGCCCTTCCCACGACCCAAATTATTTCAGAAGATAAAACACGTACTGATTAATATTATGCTTAACTGGATTACGCTAACCGACATTAAACAGCTTCCTTTTATAAAAGAAAAATCCCATGAAAAACCGCAGGTATTATTCAAGCATAGTACACGTTGCGGAGTGAGCAGCATTGCTTTAAAAAGAATGGAAAAGGCAGGTATTATTCCTGACGCAGATTTTTATTTTATCGACCTGCTCAAGTGTAGAAAAGTGTCTGATAAAATTGCCGAAACGTTTAATGTATATCATGAGTCTCCACAGGTTTTACTTATAAAAGACGGCAAATGTATTTATGACGAAAGCCATCTCGGGATAACTATGCAGGAACTGGCCGAACAGATTTTTTCTCTTAACTGATAGTGGTAATTAATCAAAGCTCCCTTATGATTATAACTGTATTTGGTGCTACCGGTAAGGTGGGCAAACGTATAATACAAATGGCACTTGCATCAGGCAATAACGTAAGAGCTTTTGGAAGAAATATGGAAGGGTTGATTGATGAAGATTTAAGAAATGAAAATTTTACAGCTATCAAAGGCTATGTGTTTAGTAACGGCGATGTATTTGATGCAGTGAATGGATGCGATGCTGTTCTTTCCACTTTGGGCGGCGCTTTTGACGGTGCTGATAAAACAAGAAGCCTTGGAATGAAAAATATTATTGCACAAATGCAAAAAACGGGTGTAAAAAGAATTATCGCAATTGGTAGCTCCGGTGTTTTAAAAGATGATGATTACGGATATATTTTGAACAATCCTAAATATCCTGACCTGTATAAACCTGTCGGCATGGAGCATTTAAAAGCTTATGAATACCTCAACGAATCTAATCTTGACTGGACCTACGTTTGCTGCCCCGATATAAAAGATAAAGATGCCACAGGCAAATATGTTACTAATATAGATTACTCTACTATTCCCAATTTATTCACTATTACAGCAGGTAATGTGGCTTCTTTTATGCTTAATGAATTAACAGGAAACAGGTACGTGAAAAAAAGAGTAGCGATATCCGATGTAAACTAATTTGAAATAATTTATTAAGTGAAAATTTTTATTGAATAAGCTGCTGTAAAACTATTAAGCTTCGTTGTGTCACTCATTTGTACGTTTTGAAGATTTTTCATCAATAACAAACACAATATTATTTCTTGCATAGCTAAAATAATCCAAACAGCATACCATCTATTTTACTGATTACCTCTCCAAGATCTTCTTCTCTTTCGGAGAAATTATTTTTATCAATATCAATAATTAATAAGGGGCTTTCTTTATAACCCTCGATCCATTTTCTATAGAGTTCATTTAGTTTTTTAAGATAATCCAAACGAATATTCTCTTCATATTCTCTTCCTCTTTTTTGTATTTGTCCAACCAATGTTGGTACAGAAGCTTTTAAATAAATTAGCAGATCGGGGGGCTGCACCATTGATTCAAGTGTTTTAAAAAAATAATAGTAATTATCAAAATCTCTTTTGCTCATTAAACCCATTTCATGAAGGTTTGGTGCAAATATGTGTGCATCTTCATATATAGTTCTGTCCTGTATCACTGTTTCAGTGCCATGTTGTATTTCGAGCAAATGATTTAAACGGGAATTCAAAAAATATATTTGAAGATTGAAACTCCACCTCGGCATATCTTCATAAAAATCCATTAGATAAGGATTTTGTTCAACATCTTCAAACTGCGGTATCCACTTGTAATGTTTACTCAGCAATTCTGTTAAAGTGGTTTTTCCTGCACCAATATTGCCCGCTACGGCAATATGTTTTGGTTTCTTTGCTTTGGCCATTTAAAATTTTACGATTTACGATTTACGATTTATGTCGAAGGCACTGCTTCCAAACGATTTACGTTTTTATATAGAAGTTGAAAACTTATTTTGCATTTTGAAGATAAACGCAGAGTCTCATTACATAAAATATTTGCCCGATTTTATACGCAATTTAATTTTAACATCATATCATAATCACCTCAATCATTTCAATTATTCAAATCATCATTCAGATATAATTTACTCCTACTGCCTTTCTTACCAACTGCATAGTTCCATCAGCGCTTGTCCTTGCTTTTTCTGTTCCCTGCTTTATTATTTTTGAAAGATATGCTTTATCTGCTTTTATTTCTTTGGCTTTTTCTCTTATCGGGTGCATAAACTTCGCCATGTCTTCAGCAAGTTGTTTTTTCAGATCGCCATAACGAATGGAGCAATTTTTGTAATCTTCTTCAAATTTTGAAACCACATCAGCAGTACTTACCAATTTTAGTAAAGTAAAAAGATTTTCAATATAGTCAGGTTTTTTTGAATGAGGTTTTGAAGGACCAACATCTGTTTTTGCTTTCATTATTTTTTTACGAATTAAATCATCGTCATCTTCAAGATACAATGTGCTCATCTGGTTTTCACTCTTACTCATTTTACCGCTGCCATTAAGGCTCATGATCTTTATTAATTCGCTGCCGTAATTAAATGCATAAGGCATTGGGAACACTTCACCATAACGATTATTAAAACGCTGTGCAAAATTTCTTGTCATTTCAATATGCGCTTCCTGGTCTTTGCCCACCGGCACTTTTACAGCCCTGTGAATAATAATATCTGCTGCCTGCAATACAGGATAGGTAAGCAACCCGGCATTTATATTATCTGGTTGTAAACGGGCTTTCTCTTTGAATGTTGGTGTTTTTTCCAGTTCGCCTTTGTATGCAAGCATATTCAGGTATAAATATAATTCGGCAATTTCAGGAACATCACTTTGAATATACAACGCCGCATTGTCAGGATCAATTCCACATGCAAGCAGTTCGCTAATCACCCGGTGCACATTCTCTCTCAACTCTATTGTATCGGGATGTGTTGTAAGACTATGCCAATCCACAATACAGAAATAACAATTATATTCATTTTGCATTTGCACCCAATTTCTGATTGCACCAAAATAATTTCCAAGGTGTGCAAATCCTGTTGGCCTTATACCACTTAATACGATGTCTTTACTCATGATGGGCGAAGATAAGGAGAGTTTATTATTGAAGACAGGCGATTGTCCGCAGGACTCTGTGAGCAGATTTGAAGTTTACCATCTTGTTCATTTTTTAAGCAAGACTTTTTTGTTTTAATAATTCTTCATAAATCTGCAATCAAAAAATCGTAAATCAAAAATCGTAAATCGTAAATCAAAAATCGTATGACCATCTTCTCCAAAATAATTGCCGGTGAAATTCCTTCTTATAAAATTGCAGAGAATGAAAAGTTCTTTGCTTTTCTTGATATTGCTCCTTTAGTAAAAGGTCATGTGCTGGTAGTGCCTAAAGCAGAGGTTGATAATATGTTTGATTTGCCGGATGAATATTTAAGCGGGTTGCTTGTATTTGCGAGGCCTATCGCAAAAGCTATTGAAAAATCCTTTCGCTGTAACCGTTGCGGGATGGAAGTAATAGGTCTTGATGTACCCCATGCACATTTGCATTTAATTCCAATTAATTCTTCTGATGATCTCAATTTCACGAGGCGTAAACTAAAGTTAAGTCCTGAGCAATTTAAGGAAGTGCAGGAAAAAATTGTTGCCGCGCTGGAGGGTTGATAGGTTGAGACGTTAATAAGTTTAGAGGTTGATAAGTTGAGGGTTGACTTATTAAAATGACTTTTCAACCAATCAACCAATCAATAATTCAACCATTCAACTACCTCCTGACTCTTTCCACATTCTTTGCAACAAAATCATCCCAGCCTTTAAAACCTTTTGTTGCTTTTGTAATAGCAGATGAAGTTTGATAATGATGGCAAATGGCCACAGCCAGTGCATCAGTAGCATCAAAATATTGAGGTTTTTCTTCTATGTTTAAAATGTGTTGCAGCATTTTCCATACCTGGTCTTTGTTTGCATTACCATTACCTGTGATTGATTGTTTTACTTTCTTTGGTGAGTATTCAGTAACGGCAATACGACTTTGCATAGCAGCCGCAATAGCCACTCCCTGTGCTCTTCCCAGCTTGAGCATACTCTGTACGTTCTTTCCAAAGAACGGGGCTTCAATCGCAAAGGTGTGAGGTTTGTGCCCGATAATCAGGGCATTAACTTTTGAATGAATCATTTCCAGCCTTTCATAAACATCTTTCGTACTGCCAAGTTTAAGCACATCCATTGCTATTATTGCAACATTATTACCGCATACTTCAATAACTGCATATCCCATCACAACCGTTCCGGGGTCAATGCCAAGAATTATTTTTTTATTTGCGGATGCATTCATAAACCAATAAGCAAATGTAAATGGCTAATGTATTGATGGGTTTTATTTTTATTCACAGAATGTACTTAAGCTAAACAAAAGAGGTCATCTGTTTTAGATAACCTCTCTTACTTTTTTAAAACTAACTATAATTACTGTTATGCGATTGACTCTATTTTTAGTGCCCTTCGTGACTCCTGGTGAACTTTGTGTCCCAAAACGAAGTCACAAAGTTCACGAAACTTGCACAAAGAACACTAAGACTATATTATTTAAAAGTATATTCTTTATCCTTTGCACGCACATTTTTCTCAATCGTACAAGAGTTATAATTAATATCAAATCATCAATTCAATGGTTGTCAAAACTGCAGCATAAACGCAGTTCCTTCACCCTCTTTTGATTGAACATGTATCGTTCCCTTATGCAACATCATAATTTGTTTGCACAAACTTAAACCAATACCACTGCCTGTTTTCTTTGTGCTGAAGAATGGAATAAAAATTTTATCGAGCAATTCTTCGGGCATGCCGGTGCCATTATCTGACACTTTAATTACTGTTTTATTTTTTGCAGTATAATATCCCGAAAGCATAATGCGAGGTTCTTCTTTTTCTTTTACTGCTTCCACAGCATTTACAATAAGATTAATGAGCACTTGTTCAATTAAATTGGTATCAGCTTCGAGGATAAGATCAGGATCTTTAAGAATGATCTCCAGTTCTATATTTTTTTGGTCCAATGTAGGCTGCATTAAAAGATGCAGGTTTTCAAACAGATCGCGTACATACACTTTTTTAAGATTAAGTGTGGTGATTTTATTCAGGTTGCGGTATGTTTCCGCAAATTTTAGCAGGCCCTCACTTCTTCTTTTAATAGTATCAATACCTAATTCAAGGTCTTCAAAAGCCGGTCTGTTTGCAGGAGATACAGCTTCTCTTGAATTGTTCAGCATGTTTTTTAAAGTATCAGAAAGAGAAGAAATAGGCGCAACAGAATTCATGATCTCATGCGTCATTACGCTAAGCAAACGCTGCCATGCTTTACTCTCGGTTTCATCCAATGCTTCATTTACATTTTGGAAGGCAATAAGTTTATATTTTTTTCCTTCTGTTTGAAAGGCAGTTGCAGACAACAATACTTTAAAAGCAGTTTTTTCCTGGTGTGCCGTTGCTATAATATTTTCACCAAGGGGCAGCGACATAACTTCATGATACAAATTCCAGTCACGTTTTGCAAGTGAATGGATTGTTCGCAAATAAGGGACCTGTAATAATTTTTTCAATGCCTCATTCATCCATACCACTACGCCGCTTTCCATTTCATAGGAAAGAATGCCGGTATCTACCAGTTCAAGAATTTTCTGCAGGTACTGGTACTGTGTTTCTTTTTCCTTGCTGATCACTTTGAGTGTAGTATTTATTTCGTTAAAGCCTTTTCGCAAAGGCTGTAATTCAAGGGGGGCATGCTTTACATCAAAATAGCGTGAAAAATCGCGGTAGTGCACACTTTCTACAAACTCTTCCACTTCATCCTGCGCTTTTTTATGAAAACGGAAAAAATCAATTACCTCGTAAACAATAACAGGTATCGCAATTACTTCATAGATAAGCCATCCCTTAACTAATAAAAAAGAAGCAATGGTAAGGGTAATAAACATTAATATAATCCTTATCACTATACTCCAGTCATATCGCTTAAACATATGTAAATTTATTGTTTTGGTTTCTGTGTCCCGTGTTTTTACAGGATCATCACTCAAAACGCCAAAGCTAACTTCTTTCTCATATATCATACTTACTTAACCTCCTGTATAATGCTGTTCTTGTTAAACCAAGTTCCTTTGCAGCCTTGGTAATATTACCATTATGTTTTTCAATCACACGCAGAATGGTATTTTTTTCAATGCTGCTTAAATTAAGATCATCGGGTTCAGTAACCATGACAGGCACTGATTCAATAGGTGAAAAGATAAGGTCTTTGGGTTGCAACACTTCACCATCACTCATGATGATTGCTCTTTCAATGGTATACTGCAATTCACGAACATTACCGGGATAATGATAATGTAATAATTTTTGCAATGCCGCATCATCAAAACCAATAGAAGGTTTCATGTATTTGTTGGCATATAATTTTGCAAAATGCTTTGCCAGCACCAATATATCTTCACCCCTTTTTCGCAGTGGTGGAACAGTTATTTCCACTGTATTAATCCGGTAAATAAGATCTTTTCTGAAACGGTTTTCGTTGGCAAGTTCACTAAGCGGTATGTTGGTGGCGCAAATCAAACGTATATCAATCGGAACAGGTTGATTAGAGCCTAACCGCGTAATATACCTGTTCTGTAAAACAGTTAGTAGCCTTGCCTGTTGCGATAAACTTATATTGCCAATTTCATCAAGGAATAAAGTGCCCTCGTTTGCACTTTCAAAACGACCCAGCCTGTCTTCCTTTGCATCAGTAAAGGCACCTTTTTTATGACCGAATAATTCACTCTCAAACAAAGATTCTGTAAGGGCGCCTACATCTACTTTTACGAAGGGCTTTTCTGCACGCAGCGAACGTTCATGAATGGCTTTTGCTATAAGATCCTTTCCTGTGCCGTTCTCTCCAAGAATAAGCACATTTGCATCAGTAGGCGCTATCTTTTCAACTTTATAAAATATGTCCTGCATTACTTCGCTGCTGCCAAGAAGCTCCTTTCCAAGAACAGAATCCTTTAGAGGAAGTGAAGATTTTGTTTTTGCTAATCCCTTTGCTTTTAGTGCATCTTCAATTGTTACCAGCAATTTTTCGTTATGCCATGGCTTAACAATAAAGTCAGCAGCACCTTCTTTTAATGAGCGCACTGCAAGGTCAATATCCCCATAAGCAGTGATCATGATTACAGCGACTGATGGCTGTAATTCTTTTATACGCTTCAACCAATAAATACCTTCATTTCCGGTATTGATCGAAGCTTTAAAATTCATATCCAGCAGCAGCAGATCGAAGCTTTGTTTTGTTAATATCGAAGGAATATTTTCCGGATTTTTTTCTGTTGCTATTTCTTTTACTTCCGGTTTCAATAACAGGCGCACTGCGGTTAATACATCGGGATCATCGTCAATTGCCAGTATGGAATATTTGTTCAGATTCATAGATTGTTATATCAATAATCAAAAGTGAATTTATCTAATAATTTTTTATGAGCTCATCGAGAGATCAATTATTAAGCTTTCCTTGCGTCGCTCTCTTGTACTGTTGTTTTGAATGGCAGCAAATGAGGTGACCCGAATTTTGTTCTCAGTGCATTAAGTGAGTTTGAATGTTCTGTCATTTTTGATAGATAAATTGAAAACAAGAGATCATTGAGAAGCAAAACGATCAAACACCTAATTAAGTCTCAAACTTAAAAATCAGCACAAACATACTTTACCATAAAATATACCAACACAATTAAATTAATGAGTCTGAATAATTTACAAAAAATTATACATATTGGCATGTTACATTAGCGAACACAAGCTGTATCATAACCGAACACTGCTTTGACTTTAAATGAAATTCCCTTGCATTTTAAATTTTCGCTACTCGCTGATTAAATTGTTCACTTGAAATGCGCCTTTAAAATTCTTTGCCAACCCTTTAAAATTCTTTTGCCTTTTTTCAAAATATTTGGCAATTCTCCTGGGCTTATTCCATGTATTAATTGCGTACACAAAGTGTATCAAAAGCGTACACCTTATATTTAATCTTTCGCATAAATGCTTGTTTTTCAATATAAAAAATTCTGGCACTACTATTCGTTTATAATGGAGAAGTTGGCAGTGGGGCAGTCACTAAAGACTGATGACTGAAAACCTGCCTACGGATAGACAGGCTGGCAACTGCAAAAAAGATTTTAGTTTCTCATGTGCAATATAAAACCTGTGTTTCTACACCGGGTTTTTTTTAAAGACCCCTTCTTCAAAGGATAGTAAGGGGAACGTTGCAAGAGAATATAAAACAAAAGATAAAAAACAAACATAAAACGATAAATTTTAAAACAGTGGACAGAGTAATTGCAAAAAAGAAATGGAGTACAAAAAGAATTCTCACTATTGCAGGAGTTACAGCATTAGTTGCATTAATTGCTGCAAGCTATTATTACACTTCAGGCAACAGTAAATTGAATGTGGAAACAGAGCGCATCACAATCAGTGAAGTAAAAAAAGGCACTTTCCAGGAAAATATACCTGTGAATGGAGTGGTGCTGCCGAGGGTAAGTATTTATCTCGATGTTACAGAAGGCGGCCGTGTAGAAGAAAAATATGTTGAAGACGGAACAGTGATGAAAAAAGGCGAGCCGATTTTGAGATTATCTAATAATAATCTTGAACTCGATATGGTAACTCAGCAAACCAATGTATACAACCTGTTAACTCAAATGCAGATATCAAGAAATGCGGCTCAGCAAAATACTGTGGACAAGCTGAATCAAATGACTGACGCAGAAAACCAGTTTAAAGAAGCCGAGCGTATTTACAAATTAGATAAAGACCTGTATGCGCAAAAAGCAATAGGTTCTCAGGAATTCAAAAAAGCAGAAAACGACTATAACTATTATCTGCAGAAGAAAAAATTGACTCAACAGCTTTTGCAACAAGATTCTCTTTCGAGTCAGCAGCAAAGAAAACAGGAACAGCAATCTTTTCAGGGTTCGCAAAATGCATTGGCAGTAATGCGTAAAAAGGTTGGCGATCTTATTGTTCGCGCTCCGGTTGATGGCCAGCTTACATCATTAAACGCTGAGATTGGCCAGAATATAAATCAGGGTGAACGCATTGGACAAATAGATGTGGTGGGTGCTTTTAAAGTACGTGTAGATGTTGATGAACATTACTTGTCACGGATATTTACCGGGCTTAAGGGAACCTTTGATTTTGCGGATAGTACTTATAATTTAGAAATAAAGAAAGTATATACACAAGTTACGAATGGGCGCTTTCAGGTGGATATGGAATTTATCGGTAAAGTACCAAAAGGCATACGCCGTGGGCAAACATTACAGATACTTTTGGCATTAAGTGATGAAAGAACTGCGTTGCTTTTGCCCAAAGGTGGTTTTTACCAGCAAACCGGTGGTAACTGGATATTCAAGGTAAGTAAAGATGGCGGCAAGGCCTACAGAGTACCTATACAATTAGGAAATCAAAATACTGATTATTATGAAGTGCTGCAAGGATTAGAGCCAGGAGATAAAGTAGTAACAAGCAGCTATGAAAATTATGGTAACATGCAGGAATTGGTTTTAAAAGGAAAGTAAAAAAGGAATTTAGAATTAGTTCTAAGCCTAAAAATTGCAAACTGAATTGTAACTTTTTTAAAACAATAAACGTAACATATATTAAAAAACATAAAAATGGCCGACATGATTAAAATATCTGAACTCGAAAAAATCTACCGCACTGAGGAAGTTGAAACAGTTGCATTGAATAAACTTTCTATGTCAGTAAAAGAAGGAGAATTTGTTGCTGTAATGGGCCCCTCGGGCTGCGGCAAATCTACGTTGCTTAACATTTTGGGTTTGCTTGATGACCCCGATGGAGGCAGTTTTGTTTTCAATGGAATTGAAGTAGCAAAATTCAATGAGCGTAAACGCGCTGATCTGCGAAAGCACAACATTGGTTTTGTATTTCAAAGTTTTAATCTCATTGATGAACTTACTGTTTTTGAAAATGTGGAATTGCCGCTCATCTATACCGGCATGAAGCCCCAGCAATTATCGGGTGGTCAGCAGCAACGTGTGGCTGTGGCAAGAGCAGTAGTAAACAAACCAAAGCTGATACTTGCTGATGAACCTACCGGTAATCTCGACAGTCATAACGGTAATGAAGTAATGGAACTGCTTACGGAGATGAATGAAACGGGCACCACTATTATAATGGTTACACACAGCGAGCACGATGCACGTTACAGTCACCGCATTGTACGTATGCTTGACGGGCAAACTGTTACCGAAAACATACTTATCTAATTTTAAAATCTTTGGTTATGAAAACCATAGCAGGTATTATCTGCAGGCGTTTGCTAACCGTTATTTTATTCATTTGTTGCAGCGCAGTTGTTTGCTGTGGCATAAGTAAACGTGCGTTTTGTGTAAAGTCCTGCGGGTATAGTACAAAAGAGTGCAACACTGTAAAGGAATATCTTGAAAACGCGCAGCCCAGCCAGCTTGTTTCCATCCGCATTATGGAATTAATTTAAAACCATCTAAATCTCCCTAAAGCCTGCCTGTCGGCAGACAGGGGAGACTTGGGAACATCATGGGTTTATTGGTTTGTTCTAGCCTTACTCACTTTCGGACTGTTCCGAACGATGCAGTGAGTGACACAACAAAAGTTGATTAAAGATTGAAATGCTTGTCACATAAAAAACTAAGAAAAAAATTATAAAAATAAAACGTATCTTCTAAAGGGAACGGGCTTTAAAGTCCTCCCTTTAGGGAGGATTTAAGAGGATTTTTATGTTCCGCAACTATTTCAAAACAGCCTGGCGCAATCTTTGGAAAAATAAATTTTATAGCGTCATTAATATCTCTGGTCTTGCTATTGGACTTGCTGTAGGAATAATGGTTTTAATGTGGGTGCAGGATGAATTGAGTTATGATAGCTTTCATAAAAACGCAGGTAATATTTACAAAATAAACTCGCATCTCGGTATAGGTGAAAGCGCACAGGTATGGGAAGGATCTCCCGCACCTCTAACAGTTTTTTGTAAGCAATTACCGGAAGTAACGAAAGCGGTTAGAATAAATGATGTATATGAACAGATATTGTTTACTTACCGCGATAAAAAATTTACCGAATCTAAATTAGCGTTTGTTGATTCAACCTTCTTTTCAATATTTGATTTTAAACTGTTGAATGGAAATAAAGCAAAACCTTTTCCAAACATTAACTCTATTATTCTCACTTCGTCTGAAGCAAAAAAATATTTTGCTAATGAAGATCCTCTTGGTAAAACACTGGTAACAGATCAAGGTAATTTTACTGTCAGCGGTATAATGGAAGATTTTCCCGGGAACTCAAGCCTGAGCTATAATATGCTTTTTCCGATGAGTTTATATGCTAAGCAGTTTACAGCTTCCGGTGGCAACGGAGATTGGAAAACGATGGATGAAGATCTTGGAAATTTTTATTTCAATACTTACTTACAAATTCAAAAAGAAACGCCGGCAGAAAAAGTTGCTCAAAAAATAACGCAAATGTATAGGGACAAAAGAAAGGATGATGTAACTGTAAAAAATGATTTTTTTTCTTTGCAACCTTTAAAAACACTTCATTTAATTGCAGCAGATGGTAATAGCAGCACTTTGCAAACAGTAAGGATATTTCTTATTGTAGCTATACTTATTTTATTTATTGCCTGCATCAATTATGTAAATCTTTCCACCGCCCGCTCCATGCTTCGTTCTAAAGAAGTGAGTATACGAAAAATTATCGGCGCAGAAAAATATCAATTGTTTATTCAATTCATTATTGAATCAGGATTGCTGTTTTTATTTGCCTCGCTACTTGCATTTATAATTATTTCATTGCTGTTGCCTTTATACAATGAACTTTCTGGTAAACTTCTTTTATTTAGTCTTGCAAGCAGTAATGTTTGGATTGTTGTAGGCAGCGCTATTACTGGTACATTGGCATTAGCAAGTATTTATCCGGCATTGCTGTTATCATCATTCAAACCATTACAGGCATTAAAAGGAAAACTATCTTTTGGTGTTCGCAACGCTTCCTTCAGAAAAATTTTGGTTATTACACAATTCGTTTTTTCTGTTGGCTTAATAATGGGCACTATTGTTATCGCGGCACAGTTAAAATACATTAGAGAAAAAGATCTTGGCTTTAACAAAGAACATGTTTTTTCTTTCCAGTTAAGAAATGAAATGCATGACCATTATGATGCAGCACGTAATGAACTTTTAAAACAACCAGAAATATTGGATATCGCTTCATCTAACAATAGCATTGCAGGTATTAATTCAACAACCGGCGATACATACTGGAACGGAAAAGAAGAGGGCAGAACTTTTCTAATTCATCCAAACTCTATAGATGAAAATTTTATTCCGTTACTTAAAATGCAAATGATTGCAGGAAATAATTTCACCGGGTCAAAATCAGACTCTGCGCATTTCATACTCAATGAAACTGCTGTAAAGCAGGCGGGCATCAAAGATCCAATTGGGAAAAGTTTTACACTCCGGGATACGAAAGGAACAATTATCGGTGTAGTAAAGGATTTCAATTTTGCTTCCCTTAAACAGTCAATTGAACCAGCTATATTTTATTACGATCCTCCCGGTTGGCGAATGTATATAAAAACCACAGGCAAAGACGCATCCAAAGCCATCGCTGCTACGAAAAAGGTTTGGAAAGAATATTCTTCCGATTTTCCCTTTAATTACTCTTTTCTTGATGAAGATTTTAATAAAATGTACCAGGCAGATCAGCGCACTGGAAGTTTGTTCAATGTGTTTGCCGTGGTAGCGATCATCATTTCATGTTTAGGACTTTTTGGCCTGGCAACTTATACAGCGCAGGTTAAAACAAAAGAGATCGGCATAAGAAAAGTGCTTGGCGCAAGTATTTCAAACATTACTAATTTATTGGCAAAGGAATTTGTAATACTTGTATTAGTTGCATTCATTATTGCTTCACCAATGGCATGGTTTGCGATGAATAAATGGCTGCAAAATTTTGCTTACAGAATAAACATAAGTTGGTGGGTATTTGCATTAGCAGGAATTGGTGCATTGTTCATCGCATTGCTCACGGTATGTTTCCAGGCAATAAAAGCAGCACTTGCCAATCCTGTGAAAAGTTTGAGAACGGAATAAAGAGTTTGTCCGCAGGACTCTGCGAGTAGTTTATAGTTTTCAGTTTGTAGTTGAGCTTATATTGCTTATTGCCTTTTGCCAATTGCTAATTGATTTTTATGAACCAAACTAAAGGGTATGAATTAAGCTTCTGTTCCCGTACGTACGGGACTCTTGTACTGTAACAACTTCATTCGGCATGACGGAGCCGGTCTGACGAAATGAAATTGACGAGCTACAATCAGAATACTTCGCGTGCCGATGGTAGTTCCGAACGTACAGTGATTGACACAACGAAAGCTGAATAAAGATTATAAAGTTTGTAACAAAAAAATTGCTTACCACGTAAAACATCCGCACAGGTTCTGCGAATAAAATTTCTTTTATGTTCAAAAATTATTTCAAAGTTGCTTTCCGCAATCTCTTTCGAAGCAAAGGTTTTTCGGCAATCAATATTTTAGGTCTCGCAATAGGCATGGCAAGCGCCATGCTTATTTTGTTATGGATACAAAATGAAGTAAGTTATGATCAGTTTCATGAAAAGAAAGACCGCATTTATGAAGCCTGGAACAAAGCCAGCTTTAGTGGTGAATTACATACATGGAATACCACACCAAAAATATTGGCAAGAACAATAGAACGCGATTTGCCTGAAGTAGAGCAGGCTGTACGTGTTGACTGGGGAAGCAATTTTTTATTCAGCATAGGAGAAAAAAGAATAACAAAAGAGGGTACTATTGTTGACTCTAATTTTTTACAGGTATTTACTTTCCCGTTGTTAAAAGGTAATCCAAAAACTGTGTTGAATGATATGCACTCTATCGTTCTTACAGAAACATTGGCAAAAGAATTATTTGGTAAGGAAGAGGCAATGGGTAAAATTATTAAGATTGATAACAAAGAAAATTTTACGGTAACAGGCATCTTAAAAGACTTGCCACACAATACAAGATTCAAGTTTGAATATTTGATTCCATGGTCTTATAAACGTTTTCTCGGCGATGATGATGTAAACTGGGGCAACAACAGTACACGCACTTATGTATTGCTGAAACCCAATGCCAGCGCTGCTTCTGTAAATGCTAAACTAAAAACTTTCAAGCAGAAATACGATAAGGATGAACCTAAGTGGGAAATGTTTATTTATCCTATAAGCAGGTGGCGTTTGTATTCCAGTTTTACGAATGGAGTAGAAGATGGTAACGGACGCATAGAATATGTAAGACTATTTGGCATCATCGCAGCTTTTATTTTGCTGATTGCCTGCATCAATTTTATGAACCTTAGTACTGCACGCAGTGAAAAACGCGCAAAGGAAGTAGGCATACGAAAAGTAGTGGGTGCACAAAAAAGTTTACTCATCGGCCAGTTTATTGGTGAATCTATTTTGCTTGCATTCATTGCCGGCATTTTTGCAGTGGCAATTGTACAACTTACTTTGCCTGCTTTCAACAGTCTTGTTGATGAAAAAGTTTCTATTCAATACAGCAATTTTAATGAGTGGTTTTCGTGTATTGGCTTTATTATATTCACCGGGATATTGGCAGGCAGTTATCCTGCATTTTTTCTTTCTTCATTTCAACCGGTAAAAGTATTAAAGGGAACTTTCAAAAAAGCACATGCTTTGGTTACACCACGAAAAGCATTGGTAATACTGCAATTTACCTTCGCCATTATATTGATCATTTGTACCATTATTGTAAAACAGCAGATAGACTATGCGAGAGAAAGAGATACAGGCTATAATAAGAACAATCTTATTTATCAACTCTTTACCGGCGATATCGAAAAGAATTTTCAATTGATAAAAAATGAATTGCTTTCATCTGGTGTCGCTTCATCTGTAACAAAAACAAGTGCGCCTCTTACACAAAGCTGGAGCGATGGCTGGGGACAGGAATGGGAAGGAAAAGACCCCAATGATAAAACTTGTAGCAGGTCGTGATTTTGATCTGAAACAATTTCCTACAGATTCAAACGGCGCTATCCTTAATGAGTCAGCTTTAAAAGTGATGAAGTTTAAAAATCCTATAGGAAAGATTATTAAAGACAATGGACAAGACTGGCATGTAGTAGGAGTTATAAAAGATTTCATTCTCACCTCACCTTATGAGCCTACACGACCAATGCTTATCTATGGTGCCAAGGCATGGTTTCAAACGATTCTTATTAAATTCAATGACAAAAATTCCACTGCTGATAATTTAAAAAAAGCAGAAGCCATTTTTAAAAAATATAATCCCGAATATCCTTTCGAGTACAAATTTATGGATGAAGAGTATGCGCGAAAATTTGAGGATGAAAAACGAATAGGAACACTTGCCGGTATATTTGCGGCGCTTACAATTTTTATTTCCTGTCTTGGTTTATTTGGTCTCGCAACTTATATGGCTGAGAATCGCATCAAAGAAATTGGGGTGCGTAAAGTGTTGGGTGCTTCTGTTACGGGCATTACTGCATTGCTCTCAAAAGATTTTTTAAAACTCGTACTTGTATCTTTTATTCTTGCTGCTCCTGTTGCATGGTGGGCAATGAGTACGTGGTTAAAAGATTATCCCTATCATGTAAGCATTCAGTGGTGGGTGTTTATTATGTCAGGCTTATTATCTGTCATCATTGCATTGCTCACTGTAAGTTACCAGGCTATAAAGGCTGCAGTTGCTAATCCTGTAAAGAGCTTAAGAACAGAATAATTTTTTGTAAGACATCAAATGTGAAAAGAAAATTTTATGAGCCGAACTAAAGAACAAGAATTTAACTTTTGTTGCCCGCCCTGACGAATCTTTCGAATGGGCGTCGTAGTTTTAACTACAGCAACTTGCCTAGTGGCAGGCAGATTCTGTTGAACAAAGTTTATAAAGTACAAGAGTGACACAACAAAAGTTGATTAAACCCTCAAAAGCCGGTACATAAAAAATTAAGAGAAGAAATTATCAAAATAAACACACCTCAAAAGGGAACAAATTCAAAGTGCCCCTTTAGGGAGAATTCAGGGATTCTTCTTCCATTCTCTAAACGTTCTTTAAACTGCCCTTTTGTATATTCATCAATAATCTTGTTCCAAAATACCTGGGCAGGTTTGTTGCTTTCTTTTTGATAGACTTCCCATTGTCCCTTGTGTAAATGAAATATCTGCTCTGCTACTGATTTACCAATCCTTTTTCTTCTATATTTCTTCATAATAAAAAATTCTGCTATTGAAAAATAATTTCATTCCTCTGATTCGATAAATCTTACCAAAGCAAAACCGACATATGTTTCGTCTCTCTTTATCACGTATGGAAACCTATGATTTTCTTCTTTCCAATAGTCTTCTAAACAGGGATAGCCTCCGAATAATCCCCTCTTGAACATCACACTCAACGCGTATTCCGAAAAATCATAAATATAAAATTGCATTAAATTTTTAATCACATCTTTATATTCCTGAGAAGCTTGAATTAGTTTGAAATTCATGAAATTCAGCAAGATTTACTATCCTTGTTTGTGTATTATTTCAGCCAGCTTTTTATTTACGCGCGTTATAATAAAGAGTCGCACAAATGTCCTCCAGCTTCATAAAACTGGTAACATACATTGCCAGTGTTGGTTCTTTGAATGCAAGTCTTAGACTAGCTTTTATCTTAAGTTCGAAACGCACTGAGGAACATTTTGAACAACGTAAGGGGAAATAGCCGGGAAAGAAAATTACCTCGTTTTTTCATAGGAGCGCAAAACCTTAAAAGTTAAGCCTTTTTCACCGTTCATTATTTTATATTGTATTACTCTTATACTATCTGTGGGCGTATCAGTATCACCGGGCTTATAGATTGGAAAACTTTGCAGCAATGTGCCAATCATGATCGTAAATTCATCATGGCCCTTATAGCCTTCGCGTAATTTAGGGTCGCTGTAAATATCAGGAAAATGAACAGGAACCAAAGAAGTATTCCCGTTGGAAGCAATGCATGTAATATTACCTATGTCACCGTTGGCCCCGCCATAGATGCACAAGAGCAAATCCGGGTATCCATCATCATTTAAATCGTCAACCAATACTTTGCGCAGCCTGCCTTTTATAGCAAATGATATATCCCTTACTTCTTCTTTAAACCCTTTAGGTGATACTGCAACCTGGTTTTCACTTTCATTTTTATTGCTGCAGGAAACACGGTAACCAATATCATTCAGGATTGCAGTAGTGTCAATTTTTCTCACCTGTGCATGTATATTAGCCGTTACAAACATTCCTACTAAAAGAAAAGATAAAATAGTGATATTACGCATATACAAATTAAGAGCATTTTTTCGAAAAGTATATTTCTTCCAAATTCTCACGGGAGTAAAATTTATTACTATGATGGTAATATCTTTTTACGTGTTTGTAAATATCCTCAAACAACAAAATTTTTAATTGTGATTATAGAAAACCATAGCAGAAGATTTTAGTAAGCCATCATTAGCATTGCTATTAAGCTTTCGTTGGTCATTCACTGGCACGTTCTGTTCTTTTTTGAAATGAATGAGGATATTTACGAATTTGTAAGGCACAAGTAGCAACGCACAAAGCTTTGCGACTTATACTTGCGCCAGCATGAGGTATTCATTGTTTCTCTGCAAACTACAATTTACCTCGTCTGAAAAAAGCTACTGCAAAAATCAATAAAAAAGATAATGCTACATAAACAGCAACAATAGCATTACCCCTCTTTCTTTCTTTGTCGCTTTCTTGTGAATATTTGTCAAGTATAGCTGTACGTTTATTTTTTCTGAAGTACAGCATTGCCAAAACAATTAATACTAAAGTAAACCATGCTCCTTGTTTTGGATCTGTAAACAAAAAATGTCCAATATCTATTTTGGCTAAAAAAGCATTTATTATCATAATATTCGCACTTATCAAGCCTCCAAAATATATTGAAGCAATATATTGAGGTATATCCTTCAAAGAAGATTTTAAAACAGTACGATATAATTTATAATATAAATAATCAAACATACTTCTAACACTTTTAATGACTATCTATTCAGTTATAAAATTTGTCTCCGGATTCTTTTTCAATTTTTTATTACACTACAAATCAAATGATTTTGCAACCATTTCTAATTTCAGAGCTTTTGGTACTTCCCCTACCAACCCTTCCGCTTTTAGTTGTGTACTAAATGCTTTGAATGCTGATAGGGAAGTAAGAATATTTTCTTCGTCTCTATGAATTGAAAAATGTACAAAACTGCAACCATCTTCTTTAATGTAGGTTGAGTATAAAATGCCTACATCTCCTAAATCCCGCAATTCATCCATTACTTTTTGAATGTTGGCTTTGTTGGTGCTTACATATTCAGGCTTTACCGTGTATTCTACTTTTACTGCTCTCATTTTTTGTTTTTTTAAAGATTAAACTCTGTGATGATCTGCACGCCATTGTTGTACAGCTTTTTTAATATCTGCCGGGCTAAGATTTTCTTTTATGGCCTTTTCTGTTAAGGAAGGATATTCTTCATCGTCGGCAAACCGTAAAGCAATAATTTGGCCTTTTGTAAGGCGTTCATCCAGTTCTTTTCCGGTTAAACGATAGCTTCTGAAATTTTCCTCGTCACGAATGATCCGGTCCTGGTTTCCTGTAGCAAACTGGCGTGTATAATAAAATAATAAACCTAAACTTAGTGCAACCAAAAGATCAAAAGCAGTTGCCAGGTTCAATCCTCCTGAAATCAATAAAACAATAGCAATAACTAAGGAAGCTAATATAACACTGAGTGTAAGGAAGTGGAACCCGGGAACGTATTGAGCATGTTTTTTAAAATTTTGTTCTTGCATGATAATTGTTTTTTGTTCAAAATTGTTGTTATAGACTATAACGATTAATAGTTAAATAATCAGACAAAAATTAAATTTGTTTATAAAATTTCTTTCCACTTGCTTTTATCTTTTAATAATATTTCTCTTAATATGATTACCGGAGGCATGCCGTTGTCCATCATCGAATCATGGAATTTTTGTAATGAAAAGTTGCTGCCCTCCTGTTGTCGATAATCGCTGCGGAGTTTTAAAATTTCAAGCTTTCCCACAGTATAAAATAAATAACCGGGATCGAAACTGCCACGCAGTGCCTCCTGGTAAGATGGCTTTTCACCCTGGTACCAGTTATCCATAAAAAACTTTGTACCTTCTTCAATCGTCATGCCCTGGCAATGCATTTTTATTGACACACATAAACGGCAGATGCGTAGCAATGCATCACCGCTCATAGCAATACGATGCTTCGCTGCTGTAATGCTGTCTGTTGCGCCAAAGCCTTGTTCTACCATCATCTTTTCGCAGTAATGTGCCCAACCTTCTATATAAGCGTAGCTGCCAAATATCTTTTCAATCTTAGTGGCAGATGAAGCTTTTAAATGCAGGAATTGAGTGTAATGGCCCGGGTAAGCCTCATGAATAGTGACGTTATCTGTAGTATAAAGATCAAACTGGCGCAACCAGTCTTCTTTTTGTTTTTTAGTCCATAATGGATCAACCGGTGTGATGTAATAATAAGATTCAGTTGCTTTCTTTTCAAATGGCCCGGCAACATCCATAGATGCGGTGCTGGTGGCTCTTGCAAACTGCGGTGTTTCTTTTATTTGCACACGCGCTTCAGATGGTATGCTGCATATCTTATGATCAATTAAGAATTGCCTGATGTTTTCCAAATGCTCTTTTGCAACGGGTATTAAACTATCAGCAGAAGGATGATCGTTCTGCAGATCGTGATAAACATCAACTGGTTTTTTGTTGGGGTTAATAATTTTTGCCGCATCATTAAATTCATCCTGTTCTTTCTTTAGTTCCTGCAAACCGGTTGCTAAAATTTGTTCAGGTTCCATAGTAATGCCTTCACTGTACAACAACATCTTTTTATAATTGTCTTTGCCAATTGCATAATGACTTGTTGCTTTTGGCAGCTTTTCTTTTGTAAGCCATTGCCCAAAATCCTCATAAGCTTTAATCGCTGAGTCATTCGCTTTTTTAAATGCAGCCATTAGTGTATCATTCTTCACCTCTTTCAATGCGGCAAGCAAGTCGCCTTTTAAAAAACTTGCATTGCCTTGTGTAATTTGCAAAGCTGTTTCGATAAATGGTTTGGGTAATGAATCTTCGAGGTTAGCTTTAGCGGCAGTAAGTATGCCGGGCAGCGCATTTTCAGTAGAGATAATATATTTCACGCGTTCTTCAAGTGGTGCGAAGTCACGCTTTATATAGATATTCACATCTATAGCACCCGCATAAGTCATCGGGTTGTTTGTGTATGCGTGCACATCCTCCACATTAAATATATTATTTTTAATGGCAGAATGCAGTATACGATAATCCATAAAATTTTTGGTGCTAAAAGACATCGTATCAATTGCTGCAAGTTGCGAGTCAAAGCGTTTCATACGGCGCAATTCCGCAGCAAGTGCTGCTTTGCTGTAGTCAGACGTTTTGCCATCAAAGCCTTCATGTAAGCCAAGTGATACTGCTAAGAGCGGGTTCGCAGCAAAGTATCCATTCAAATAATCGTCCGCTATTTTTTGAAAGGCGCCCTCTGCACTACCCTTTGTGTTTGATTGCGTGTTGTTGTTACAAGCTATAAATGCAACAATAATAATTGCAGCAGAAAAAAAATGCTTCATAAGACCATGAGTTTTGGAGCTAATGAAGGTAAGTGTTTTTCATGCTACATTTTTTAATGTGCTGCATCGTTAATTTATTAGGCAAACGTTCTAAAACAAATATGAATGATATATGCACCGGGCAGCTCATTGCCAGAGAATCTGCTGAGACCGAAATGTTTTAATTAGTAGTGCAAAAAAACAGGCAACACAAAATGCATTGCCTGTTAACATTTATTCAAAAGAAGCCGGTAAATTATTGTGCTAACAATTCATCGAGATTACTATGCGCCATTGTAAAGCCTTCTTTGAAGCCCATTTCAATAATCTTTTCAAGATCAGCCTCAGTTGAAAAAGTTATCTCGACAATTACTTTTGTACCTATTTCCGTTTTACTAAATTCATTCTTCCATTGCATGCCTGGAAGCTCTGAAGTTTTATTACCTTCCTCATCACAAAATGCGCTAATGGCGGTAAAACTTTTATTGGGAATAATAGATTGAAAATCTTCACGGCACCAGTGCTGTTCACCCTCAGGACCTTCCATACAATAGAGCCAAAAACCTCCTTCCCGGAAATCCATTTTTTTTGTTTTTGCTTTCCAGGGCCTGGGCGCCCACCACTTATCCAGTAAATTACTTTCTGTCCATGCTTTCCATACCTGTTCAGGTGTTCCATTGAATTCTCTTACTACAAAAAGTTTCTTGTTAGCTGCATCTTTTGTAATAATGGTTTGTTTTTGCTGTGTTGTTGTCGTCATGATTTTTTATTTTTTAGGTGTTTTAATACGTCATCCAGTTGATTGAACCGGTCTTCCCACATTGCCCTGAATGGCGCCAGCCATTTATCTACCTCTTTCAGTTTTTTAGGATTGTAATGATAATAAATTTCCCTGCCCTGTTGTTCCTGTTTCACAAGCTGGCACTCAACTAAAATTTTTATATGCTTCGATACTGCCTGCCTGCTTCTGTCAAAATGTTCAGCAACTGCATTCGGCGTCATAGATTGTGATGCTATCAGGCTCAGGATAGCTCGGCGTGTAGGATCTGCAATTGCCTGGAATACGTCTCTTCTCATCAGTTTTCTTTTTTTTGCAACTATTCGGTTGCAAATATATGTGCAATTAATTGGTTGCACAAATTTTATTATGATTTAAAAACAATTTTTTATTTATTTTTTGTCAGGAGATGCTGAAACAATCCTGAAATCTGTTTAGGACGGCATGTTTGTACAAATGAATATGAAAAGGTTATATTAATAAATCGCATTTCTGAGAAAACCAATTGTCGCGGCAGGATCAGCAACTTCAATTACAAGCTTACTGAAATGTTCGTGCTCCAGTACAACAACTATTGTATTTTCTGCATTGCGCACATCCCAAAAAACAAACCCACCGTGTTGGTAGAATGCTCCGGCTCTGAATATATCAGGAATAGAAGTACCCAATATTTTAAGGCTATCTAACCAGCCTATTGCAATATCGGGTTCAGCATATACAGTTTTTATATGCACGAGCGGTATTTCAAGACGGCTCCTGAATGCCCATAGTTTATCCCAGCCCTCTACATCAAAAATGGCTGTATCACCAAGTATTGTTACGCTTACCATAAACCTTATTTATTTTTATAAACATACATATAATTCCAAACCAACTTAAATATAAAGCCTGTCCGGCACTTTATCATACATACTGTGAAGAGAAGGGAAAAAGTTGCATTACTATTTTTCAAAAACTTTTTAGCAATATATTTATGCCTTTAAAAACAACAGCAACTTCATGAGTGATCTAAAAAGAAGAACATTTATTAAGAACACAGTAATCACTGGTCTTGGCACTTCCATTGCGCCAAATATTTTACAAACACAGAAAGAAAATTTTGAGAACGAGCATAAAAAAATTTCTTCAGCAGAAAAGAAAAATGTTATTGTCGCAGGTGCAGGCATTACAGGTTTGTGTTGTGGTTACGAGTTAATGAAAGCTGGTCATAATGTAACAATACTCGAAGCAAATGGAAGATACGGCGGACATGTATTTACCGGTCGTGATGGTTTGTCTGATGGTTTATATGCAGATTGTGGTGCGGATCATATAACAAAACCAGGGTACGAAAACTGTAATTCCTTATCCAAATGCAGAAGGGTCTGAAGCAGCGGCTGAAAGCAATTCATTAAAAATGATTGATGGTAAATTCTATACACCGCAAATGCTTGCTGATCCTGCTGTTTTAAAACAGTTTGGATTCAATGAAAAAGAAGTGCAGTTCTTATCTCAACATCCCTGGTATGAGTTACAGTCACTATACCTCAATTCATATCTTTTAAAATTCAAAGACCCTTATCAGCCGTTTGGTGTAGGTTATGATGACATCGATAATATTGCGGTAAGTGATCTTTATAAAAAAGAAGGCGCATCAGATGCTGCTCTAAGGTTTCTTGGAGGAAAAGATGTATCTGCTCTTTATTCATTATGGAGAATGGCGGTCATGCAATTTCGTGGCATACCACCTTCAGAAGGTGAAACATTTCATTTAAAAGATGGAAATGAACAATTACCTATTGCATTTGCCAAACGGCTTGATGAAAGATTAAAACTTAATCATCCTGTTACTGCAATAAAACAAAATTCAAACAATGTTACGGTTACTTATAAACCATTTGGGTATGATGAAGAAAAAGAAATGACTGCAGATTATTTAGTTAACTGCATTACACTTCCGGTGTTTAAAAATATTCCTGTTACGCCTGCTTTGTCTCTGGAAAAACAGTATGTCGTAGATAATCTTTCTTATTCTTCTCATCCTTTTTTTGTTTTTGAATGTGGCACTAAATTTTGGCTCGATGATGGTTTTAAAAGTATCAACATGGAATTTGAACATCCTGATATTTCGTCCATCTGGATGGAAACAAATGCTGTTGATTCGAGCCGCATTATATTAAAAGCTTATGGCCCCAGCGGTGTTTCACCGCAGCGTGTGTTAGCAGCTTTCAGGGAAGTATATCCGGGCAAACATGACACGATAGAACAGGCAATAACCAAAGATTGGTCAAAAGATAAATATGCGCCGGTATGCGAGATGGAACCTTTTCCTATTGGCGAGATGCATAAATTTTGGCCGCAGATAATGATGCCCGAAGGAAGAATATATTTTGCAGGAACCTATGCCGATAATCTGAGCAGGGGAATGGAGTCCTGCATTCGTTCAGCACAACGAGTAGCAGCGGAAATAAGTAAAGTTTAATTATATAACCAGATTGAATCATGGTAAAAGCACCGTCATTTATTTTCATCATTCTATCGTTTATATTCCTGCTTTTTTCTGCTATAAATTTCGCAATGTCTATAGAACAAAATAAAATGCAACAGCAGAATCATGCGCCTGTAGTGAAGATCATTTCTCCTGCAAATAACAGCACATTGCCGGCAGGTGCACAGGTTCACTATTCAGTCACTGTATCCGATAAAGAAGATGGTGAATCAAAATATGATGAGATCAATCAAAAAGAAGTTTTGCTTGAAGTAAAATATATTAATAATGAATCAAAACTTGCAGCAGAACGTGACAAAGCTGTTCAAAATGATCCGTCGGGTCTTGCCACTATCAGAACATCTAACTGTTTCAATTGCCATAGTTTTAACAGTAAGGGTATTGGTCCTTCGTTCAATGATATCAATAAACGGTATAAGCCTACTGCAGCCAATATGGCTTTGCTCGAAAAAAGTATTCGCGAAGGTTCTTCAGGTGTTTGGGGAAATGTGAAGATGCCTACGCATCCTGAATTAAGCAGGGAACAAATTCAAAACATGGTGAAATGGGTCATGCAGAATGCGTCTGTTGCGGGTGTTGATTATTGTATTGGTGCAGAAGGTTCATTTTCATTGCCCTCTAAAAAAGGTATCTTCTTATTTACTGCAAGTTATACAGACCATGGCATCATAACAGATTCGATCCATCGCTTGAAAGGACAAGACGTAATTGTTATCCGCACCAAATAAAACTAAATCTGTTTTAGCCAGTCAATAATTACTCCTTCCCCGCAAAGTCTCTTCATGGCATCGCGGATAGGCAAGGACTTTACGGCATTCGTTTTACTTCGTCAAATCAATACTCTCAAGTTCCACATAACTTGTTACCGGATATATGTATGCTCCAATACTGCAAAGCCCTCTGCTTAACACACAAACCTTTAGAGAGACTTTGCGGAGAAGGGGTCCTCTGCTATGCACAACCTGTGGAGAGCTTTGCGGGGAAGGGAAGCCAAACTAATTAAATTCTTCAATTCATTAACCAGATTGAAGTGCGCATTTTCATGCTCCGGATTGAGTTAATTGCCTTTACAGTATTTGTTATTCAGATAAAAAAAGAGGGTAAATTTAAATTATCGATAAACTTTTCAGTTCAAAAGTATTCAGGTAAATGAAATTGAGCCACCATAAAACCAGGATTTGGAATGTGCTGCTGCTACTTATTCATATATGGCTCAGTCATTGAATGATTACGGGGAGTTACTCTTCGGTATTGATATTATTTTTCACCCGCAAGAAAGAGCATTCTTTGAAAAATGGTTTGGAGATGAATTGCATTTCCCTATGCCACTGCTTATAGCATTTCTTGCTAAAGGTGCTGAGGCGGGACAAGTTGCGGCTACGGATGTAAATAAAAAGCCAGTCTGTGACTGACATTCAAAGAACCGAACGCACAAGGTCTAATGTATGAGCAGATCGAGTAGATTGATTAGAAAATAAAAGTTCCTGATAATAAGTGTAAATTAAAGTTGACAAAAAAATCTCATCACACTTAAAAATCAGGAACCATGAAAAGTAAAATTAAACAGTTAGACTTTACGGGAGAAACAATTTTTACTGCTTTAGATGTCCATAAAAAGAATTGGTGTGTCACCATTGGCAGTAAGGAATTTGAGCTGGAACATTATACTCAGAATCCAAATGCTAAAGAGCTGGCAAGGCATCTAAAAAAGAATTATCCGGGAGCAAAATATATAGTGGCTTATGAAGCAGGATTTTGTGGATTTGGGATACAACGTTCTTTGAAAGAAGAAGGAATAGATTGTATCGTAGTGAATGCGGCAGATATACCTACATCGAATAAAGAGAAAAGACGTAAACAGGATAAAATAGATTCACGTAAAATATATAAACGATTAGCTGCAGGAGATCTGGAAGGGATTTATGTACCGCAAACAGAAATGGAACATGCCCGATCACTGGTTCGTGAGCGTAGTCGCATTGTAAGTGATCAAACCAGATGTAAAAACAGGATATGGAGTTTATTAATGTTTAGTAGTTTAAGTGTAGATACCGATAAACCTAAACAATACTGGAGTAGAAAATTTGTAGAATCACTTAAACAGTTGGATTGTGGAAGCAAACCACTTAGAGGAGCATTAGATTTAGCTATCGAAGAATATATATTGATAAGACAGTTATTAGCTACAGCAACAAAAAAAGTTCGGGAATTATCCAATGATAAGCTCTTTGCAGAAATACAGCAATTTTTGCGAAGCATTCCTGGAATAGGATTGATCAATGCAATGGTGATACATACCGAGATACAATTTATCTGCCGGTTTAAAACCTTGGATCATCTTTGTTCGTATGCAGGTATTGTTCCTGATTCAGATAGTTCGGGAGATAAGGAAAGAATAACAGGGATCACTCATCGTAGCAATAACTATCTGCGGGAAGCTATTATTGAAAGCAGTTGGGTAATTGTAAGAAAAGATCCTGCCATGTTGATGTTGTATAAACGCTATTGTGCAAGAATGGATGAAAATAAAGCTATTATTAAAATAGCCAGACACTTGTTAAACAGGATAAGATATGTTTGGGAAAAGCAAACTGAATATGAGATAGGTATCGCAGCATAGCGCGTAAAGCGCTGCCGCGGGCTACTTATTAGAAGATAATAATTATTGCGACTTAGATATCATTGGCCAGCAGCATCAGAATAATTACCATCTTCTAATAAGTTAAAAAAAATTAATAATAACAGGCAATACACTTTTCAAAGTTCTTTCGGCACCTACCGTTAAGTCACTCCTGCAGCATCGGAGATCATATCAAGGAAAGACTGCTTCTCACAAGGATACAGGTGCCTTTTAAAACAAATTGAAAAAGACCTTGCAGCTCCCTAAAAGTGACATGGGCGATGACTGCTGATTGAAGTGTACTTGGATAGCTGTAGAACCTGTTAAAACGAGTATACTTATGTAACACGACTATACGATATTATCAGGAAAATTTTTTTCTGACCGAAAAAAATTTAATCGCTGCTGCGCAGCGAAATCTCATCATTGAAGTGAGTGATGCGATATTCATCGGTACAGGCTCCACGAAACTTAACAGCATTACAAAAAGATTTACCTGCGTGCTTTATTGCAAAGAAAGCACTTCAAGACTTGATAACGGAACATTTGCATAATTCGATTGTAGCTGGGCACCTCCTGCAACATACAGCTTGCCGTTGTAAATTACTCCCGCTGCTGAGTGTCGTTCTGTATTTAACTGGGGACCTTTGCTCCATGATGAATTTGCGATATTGTACATCTCAACATCTTTTAAAGTTGATGGATTATTATTCGCATAATCATAGCCACCAATCGAATAAATATTGCCATTATAGGAAGCGAGGCATGCGCCCTGTGAATTTGATGGCAAAGCTAATTCCCTCCATTCATTATCTGATGGCAGGTATTGCAGGAAATAATTGCCATTTGTTACATACAGGTCGTTACCGGAGGCAACAGAATAATAAGGTTCAAGATCAAATTTGCCGTTAGCTTTGCCTGTTTCCCATGTATCGCTAACGGGATCGTAAATATATGTAGGCATGTCTCCCTCTGTATAACCAGCCGTTACATATATTTTTCCATTTATTGCTGAACCTGAAATAAACTCATTTCCCAACACACTATTAAAAGCTACTGCTGTTATAGGTATGGGAGACTTCTCAGTCCATGTATTTGAGGCAGGATCATATTCTTCTGTAACGGTTATATAGACCCGCCAATAGCATACAAAAGATTATTACACTCCACAAAACCAAAATCATGTCGGGCAGTGGGAATAGGTGCCAATGAACTCCATGATTTGTTTTGTATATCTGCACTTTCTTTTTTGCAGGAGGAAAACAGGAGAAGTAAGATAGAAAGATTTAATAAGGGCTTCATAATTTTTAAATTTTTGAGGTTCTTCTATTAGGTTTCTGTATGTAAAATTAACATTGAAAAGAAGGACTTTACAAGAGAGGAAATACCTGATTTTTTTCAGGTGTTTTTACTTATGAATTAAGTATAAATGCGTTATCTAAATTGCATCGCTATCCGTAGTCTTGTCCAGCAGACTGCGGGTGTAAATGAAAAGCCAGTCTAAGACTGGCATTCGAAGAACCAACAGTTGCAATGTTTGTCATGCCAGCGGGAAGGGAAGGAAAATAATTATTACTTTAACACTTTTTCATAATGCGCTTTCTGTGTTGTATACCTCAATCTCTCATTTCTTCGATAACTTTGTTTAGAGACTCACTATATTTTGTAAGTTCATATCCCTTCCCCGCAATGTCTCCTAAATAACATTGTGTGTGTTAGCCAGGGACATTGCGGCAATAGCATTAAAAAAGTCCATCTATTTTTTCTAATTTTCGTACATCCCTGTACGCAAAGCCATAACACAAAAAGATGGAGTTTACTTTATAACATTTACCTGCACCAACTGGCTTCCATTGTTTAATATCTGCAATGCTTATGATGCAGTCTATACATGGTTTGACCATCTTAAAAAAAAGACAACATTATATAATTGGTTATGTTATTATGCCAAGTCATGTACACGCATTGTCTTTTGCAATACAGATAAAAGCATTAATACCGTTGTATTAAATGGAAAACGCTTTATAGTTTACGCCTTAGTAAAGCATTTAAAGGAAAAGAGCATAATCTTATTTTATATGAATTGAATAGTGAACTCAACAATACAGAAAGGAAAAAATCACTGCCTCACTTTTACAAGCATAAATCCTTTTAGTAAGAGTGTCGATTTATTCTGCTGCGTTTTAAAGTGTAAAGAAAGGGAATGATTATTATCGTTTAAATCAACGTTGCAGAGATATTGTGCTTTTATTTCTTCTTTTGTGCTGTTAAAAGTTTCAATCCAGTTGCTCAATTGCGTTTGCCTGTGCCACAGCGAAAACAAACAACCTTCCTGCGATTTAGTGAATGATGCAAATAGCTTGTATGTTCCCGGTTCAATATCGTCTGTAAAAAAGGTGAGTAAACTTTCATCGTTTGCTTTAATGGTAACATCTGCGCCTATCCATAAACCACTTATGCTTATATCGCCTCTGCTGCTACACTTTAGCAGTTGAGGATAGAGCAATAAAGTATCGGGTATAAAAATGTTGCAGCGTTCATTGGTGGGTTGTAAACAATTTGCAGGTGCTCTGTCTGCATAAAACAAAGCAAGTGATGCGTATTGTGCAGCAACATTGTTGTGCTCCGGTCCATGTTCTATGGATTGAAATATTGAATTATCAAACGAAATCTTATCGGCAAGATAAAACCTGTAACCACCCGTGCGGGAATAGATAGCCGAATAATCCAACGCCCCATGAATGGGCAAACTAAATTTACTGTCCCACCTGTCCAGCAATGCATACCAACCTCCATTAAAATAATCTTCGGAGCCTGTTCCGTGAATCACCATCTTTCCATCAACAGCAGTGGAATCATCTCCTTCAAAAAAAGTGGTAATGCCTGCATGAAGCCCCGATACTTGCAACGCACTTCCCACGTAATGACCTTTTCCTTTTGTGTTAAGAAACAAGTGCGCTGCACTTCCTTGTTTAAGCGTGTTGGTGTTCCATGATGTATAAAAACGTCCTTCAGTTGTTGGGTCTCTTTTTCTGTTGGTATAAAAAATGGTTGCAGTTATAGTTACATCCTTATTGCTGTTTCTGTTGAACAATTGTATGTTGACTTCTTTATCAAACGGCATGGGGAAATAACAATAATGTTTGCCATTTTTATAACCGAGCAATAAACTTTGCATAGAAGGCTTGCCAAATGCATAACCAAAAAAATCTGCAAGCGGACAATATACTGCCGGTGCTGTTTCTGTATCCCAGTTTATTTTTAAATCAACCTGTTTATAAATTTTTTTGTCGGCTTCATTTTCCTGCAAAGTGATGCCAACAATTCTGCCGCCCGTTTTTAAATTCAATAATGTTGTTGTTTCTCCTGCTTTTAGTTGAATGGTTTTGGTGACAGATAAAATTTTTTCGTTGCTATTTACAAAATCAGCGGGTTTGTTTTCATGGCTGCTCCAAAGTTTTTGTATGTTGCTCAGTAATTCTTTTTCTTCATTTGTTATATCAAAAGAAAAATTTTTTACGGCAGTGGCTTGCGGAAAAGTTCTGTATTGTATATCGTGAAACTGCAGTTGTTTTGCGTGACAAACAATGCGTAATGCCTTTTCATATGGAATGGGAAAATAGCAATAATAGCCTCCAAGCTGACTGCCGCAAAGTGGCGCCACAAAAGGAAAAGCTTTCCCCGAAAAAAGATCCATATAATTTATGGAAAATGTTGGGCGGCTCATGTCATCAATAAAAAAATCGAGCGTATCATCGGTGGGCGTTGGTGTATGAATATGATTGATCACGCCCGGTCCTTTTTCATCAAAGATTACAAGACTGCTGTCTGCATTTCTTCTTATAAAAGAATAGGTGCCATTAAAACCGTCATCATTTCCACCCGTTGTATCGTAGGTAGAAATTTGCGCTTCCGTTGTGTTGCTTCGGTAAGATGGCAGCAAGGAAATATCATAGATGTGTTTTAATTCGCTTGCGATGCTTATAATTTGTTGATTAGCTGTTTGCGCCTTTAAAACAATTGATAAGAACAAGCAAGCCCCAGTAAAAATTTTATGAGAATGCATAAAACAGTTTTGATAAGAATAAAGATAAAGTTTTATGCACTGTTTGATTTTTCCCTTCCCCGCAATTCTCCTAAATAGCATTGTGTGTTAGCCAGGGATATTGTGGCAATAGCATTACAAAAGCTTATACAAAATCGACAGGTATTTATCGCAGTTTTTGCAAACTGCTTATATAATTTCTGCAGAAAATACCATTCTCATTTCTAATCAAATTCAGGAAATACTAATAATACTGTTTTAGTAAGACACTTTTTGGGTATTGGCAGTGCAATCAATAAGTATGTTGCTGTGTAAAGTCAATTATGAAAGCGACAATCCATAAAATAGTTTTAGATACACATAATCGTTAACCTCTAAAACTATTTGTCATGACCTATTCATCTACAAATTTTACAAAGCAAGTTTATTGGATTAAAAATTTTGTCCAAAAAAGTAATACTACCAAAGCAGATTGGCAACAATTTGATTTGTTAGCAAGGCAATTGGGAAAATCAATGGAGCGTATTTCCAATGAACAAAGAACGCAATTGGAAAAGGCTTTTGGTGCAACTATGGCAACTAAGACATTGCAAGGATTTGCTTTTACAAAGCCACATGGTTATGCAGGCGATTACGAAATGATAGATAAGCTCTATACATTGTATACTTCACCAGATAAACGGTTTAGAAAATGGGATGAATATATGCATTCAATTGCTGCTGCAAAAGCCGTGCGCAACAGGAAAACATACGTTAAAAAATTACTTGGTCAAAAGATAAAGGCACACAAAGGGAATGATCCTTTCGAAATGCTTAATATTGCCAGTGGTCCGGGAAGGGATCTTTTCGAATTTTTTAAAGAAAATTGTAATGCAAATATCGTGGTAGACTGCGTTGATCTTGATGCTGATGCTATCAATTTTGCATCCACGCTTTTAGCTGTATTTAAGAATAATATAAATTTCTATAACAAAAATATACTTTGCTTTAATTGTGAGAAATGCTATGACCTTATATGGAGTGCAGGGCTGTTTGATTATTTCAACGATAATATTTTTAAACGGCTGGTACGAAAATTTTTAAAGTATGTAAACCCCGGCGGGGAATTGGTGATTGGTAATTTCTGCACTTCCAACCCGGATATTGATTATATGAAACTGATAGACTGGCATCTCTATCACCGAAGTAAAAATGACCTGATACAATTGGTG
>WNGA01001543.1_pt1 | contig 49234 bp, 36 predicted proteins | sample 5400061 | NCBI WGS metagenome assembly WNGA01 (sample SAMN13153366, study PRJNA577476) | soil metagenome | isolation source: 100 cm soil or saprolite under grassland replicate 2 | place: USA:California | collected 2016-06-15
TGTCGTCGCCACGTCAGTCACGTCCGGGATCCAGGCCCGTCGCGCCTGTTTGGCAGCCTCGCGGGCGGTATCACGCCACCGGGCGACCGCGCGGGCGCCGCGCTCGCCGTGCCATCGGGGCACGCACCGCGCCGCGGCCCACGGCACGATGACGTCGACTCCTACCTCCGTCATCATCTCGACCGCCAGCTCTGCCCGGCTTCCCTTGGGTATCGCCTGAACGGCGACGACCAGCGGATCCGGTCTGGGCTCCGTGCGACGCGAGATCACGCGTAGCTCGAGCCGATCCGCTGCTGTGCTGGTCACGACGCATTCGGCGAGTAGCCCGGCGCCGTCGGTAAGGTCGACGCGTTCCCCGGCCCGGACTCTCCGCACGGTTGCCGCGTGCCGGCCTTCCGCACCAGCCAGCATGACGGTGTCCGCGTTGAGCTGAGATCGTTCCGCAAGGAAAACGGGTGGGCTCACGCCGGGAAAGCCTAGAGCCAACCCTGCGCGGTCCGCTCCGGGCAGCTCAGGCCTTCTAGCGGCCGTTGAACGCGTCGCGCAACCGGGAGAAGAATCCATGCTGGCCTGGCACAAATTTGCCGGGTGGCGCCTCCTCGCCGCGCAGGCGGGCAAAGTCCCGCAGCAGCCGCTCCTGGTCGGGGTCCAGCTTCGTGGGCGTTTCGACCCGCACATGGATAATCAGGTCGCCGCGTCCGGGGTCGTTCAGGTGCTGTATCCCCTTGCTGTGCCTTGGGATCGACTGCCCGGACTGAGTGCCGGGCCTGATGTCCAGCTGCTCCTTGCCGTCCAGGGTGTCCACCGTCAGCGTGGCGCCAAGCGAGGCCGCCACCATCGGGATCGTCAGGGTGCAGTGCAGGTCGTCCCCGCGCCGCTCGAAGATCGGATGAGGCCGCTGCACGATCTCAAGGAACAGGTCACCTGGCGGGCCACCACCCGGGCCGACCTCTCCCTCGCCGGCGAGCTGGATGTGTGTCCCGTCTTCCACACCGGCCGGGATGGGGACCTTGATCGTGCGCCGGGTGCGCACGCGTCCGTCGCCATCACACTCGGGACATGGGTGCGGAATGAGCGAGCCGTGGCCGCCACACCTGGGGCACGGCCGCGTCGTCATCACCTGGCCGAGGAACGAGCGGGTGACCTGGCTCACCTCGCCACGGCCGCCGCATACGTCGCATGTCTCCGGATGCGTGCCCGGCGCCGTTCCCTCACCCGAACAGGTGGGACAAACCACCGCCGTGTTGACCACAAGCTCACGTGTAGTGCCGAACGCGCACTCGGCAAGATCGAGTTCGACCCGCAGCGTCGCATTCCTGCCCCGGCGCGCCCGGCTGCGCGGTCCCCGAGCACCAGTGCCGGTGCCGAAGAAGGCGTCCATGATGTCGCTGAACGGGAATCCCGCGGCGAACCCGCCCGGGCCAGCGCCCGCGCCTGTGGTGGCGAACGGGTCGGCGCCGAGGTCGTACATCTGCCGCTTCTCCGGGTCGGAGAGCACCTCATACGCCTGGGTGATCTCCTTGAAGCGCTCCTGCGTCTGCACGTCGGGGTTGACGTCGGGGTGCAGCTCACGGGCGAGCCGGCGGTATGCCTTCTTGATCTCTTCCTGACTGGCGTCGCGGCGCACGCCGAGGGCGGCGTAGTAGTCGGCAGCCACTATGACCCCGCCAGGATCTGGCTCACATAACGCGCAACGGCGCGTACCGCGGCCATCGCGCCCGGATAATCCATCCGCGTCGGCCCGAGTACGCCGAGCCTGGCCAGGGCCTGGCTTTCGCCGCCATAACCGGTGGTCACCACCGAGGTTCCTCGCAATCCCACTACCGGGTTCTCTGAGCCGATCCGCACGGTCACCGACGAAGGCTCGCTTGCCTCCCCGAGCAGGCGGATGAGCACGACCTGCTCTTCGAGCGCCTCGAGGACCTCACGCAGCCCAGCGGCCAAGTCCGAGGCTGCGGCGAGATTGGCGGCGCCGCCGAACACCACCCTGCCCTCCTGCCGCTCCGCGAACGTCTCCAAGAGCACGGCGAGCACCGCCGAGGCATTTGGCCGTGCCGCGGGAGCGAACGTCTCAGGCAAGGCCGAGATGATGCGCGGCACGTGGTAGAGCCATCGCCCATCCAGTGACGCGTTCAGCACGGCGCGTAGGTGGGCGATCTCTTCCTCAGCGATCGGCTGGGGCAGGTCGATCGCACGCTGCTCGACGCGGCCGGTCCCGGTGATCATGACCACGAGCAGCCGCGAAGCGCCGAGTGGAACAAGCTCGATGTGCCGAATGACCGACTTGGTCAGTGACGGATATTGAACCACCGCGACCTGCCGGGTGAGCTGGGCCAGCAACCGTACCGTCCGGGTGACCACATCATCGACGTCGTACGCGCCCGCGAGGAACGTCTCGATCGCACGGCGTTCCGCCGTCGACAGCGGCTTGATGCTGGACAGTCGGTCCACAAACAGACGGTAGCCCTTCTCCGTGGGTATTCGGCCAGCGCTCGTGTGCGGCTGCGAGATGTAGCCCTGCTCCTCGAGCACCGCCATGTCATTGCGGATAGTCGCGGCGGATACGTCCAAGCTGTGCCGGTCGACAAGCGCTTTCGACCCTACCGGCTCGTTGGTGGACACGTAGTCTTCGACGATTGTGCGCAACACCTCTAGCTTGCGGTCGTCGAGCACGTGCTCACCTCCTTGGCACTCACGAATCCTGAGTGCCAAGTGTATTGCGCCTGCAACGATCCTTCACAGCGGACTTTCGTCGTTGTCCATCTTCTACCCCGGGAGCAGCTGACCGACTTCCTCACCACCAGTATGAGGGTGTACACATACCGTGATGCGCCCGGAAGGCGGCGCTGATTGAGACCGGAGTGGCTGCCAATGAGTGCCCCACCGAAAGCCCGCCGCCACCGGGCCGCGAAGTTCCGCGCCATCGGGATGGCCAGTGACCTCCCCCCGGCTTATAGCTCTGCGGGCAGCGAGGACGGCCGGATCTGGGCGATGATGGCCTACCTGGGCGTAATGTTCCTGGCCTTCTTGCTGCCGGTCGTACTCTATCTGGTCGGGCGGCGCCGCTCGCCTTTCGTGCGATATCACGCTGCCCAGGCCCTGAACCTTTGGATCACCGTCTTCCTCTACTCGGTATCGTTTTTGATCATCGGCGGCGTCCTGGCCCTCGACTCAGTCGCGGCGGCGCTGGCCCTAGCGGGTCCGCTGATCGCGGCGTCCGCAGCCGCAATGCTCGCCTATGCCGTCCTTGCGGCCCTTTCCGCGCGCCGCGGCGAGACATGCCGGCTCCCCGCCTGGGTCTGCGCTCCGCTGGTGAAGTAGATGTGACCATGTGACGTGGTCAGTTTCAGTTAGTGAGGTCGCGCACGACCGCGTCGGCGAGCAGCCGTCCTCGCCGGGTGAGCACGACCCGTCCCGCCTGGTAGGCGGCGGAGTCCGCGAGCTTCGCCTCGACCGCCTGCCGTGCGGCGGCCCGGCCGCCGGTTCGCAGCAGGTCCACCGGGCAGCCGCTGACCAGTCTTGTCCGCAACATCACCTGCTCGAGCAGGCGCTGGCCAGCTGTGACCACCTCACGCGCGTGGCCGGGACTGGTCCCTCCCGCGAGCCGCGCGGCATAGGCCGCTGGGTGCTTGACATTCCACCAGCGGGTGCCGCCGATATGACTGTGCGCCCCCGGGCCAATTCCCCACCAGTTCGCGCCGGTCCAGTAGAGCAGGTTGTGACGGCACCTCGCCGCCTCCCCCGCGGCCCAGTTCGAGATCTCGTACCAGGCAAGCCCGCCATCGCTCAGCATGTCGTCGGCGGCCAGATAACGGTCCGCCATGACGTCGTCATCGGGCGCGGAAAGTTCGCCGCGGGCAATCCTCGCGGCCATCCGGGTACCCTCCTCGACGATCAACGCGTAGGCGGAAATGTGGTCAGGCCCAGCGGCGAGAGCAGCCCGCACGGTGTGCGCCCAGTCGTGGTCGGTCTCGCCCGGCGTGCCATAGATCAGGTCCAGGTTCACGTGAGCGAAGCCGGCTGCCCGCGCCCACGCCACACATTGGAGGGCCCGGCCAGGCGTGTGCACCCTGTCCAGGACGGCGAGCACGCGCGGCGCCGCGCTCTGCATCCCGAACGACATCCTGTTGATGCCCTGCCCGCGCAGCTCAGCCAGCGATCGCTCGTCTGCGGTCTCGGGGTTCGCTTCCGCGGTCACCTCAGCGGCGGGAGCAAGCCCGAACTCCGCCGCAACGGCGGCCAGGATCTTCCCCAGATCCGCAGGTGGCAGCACGGTCGGCGTGCCGCCACCGAAGAACACCGTGCTGACCGGCGGGCTCGCTTCGCCGAGCACACTGCGCGCGAGCCTGATCTCTGCCACCACCAGGTCCGCATAGGACTCACGCGACACGCCGCCCGCCAGCTCAGCCACGGTGTAGGTGTTGAAATCGCAGTAACCGCAGCGCGTCAGGCAGAACGGGATATGCACATAGATACCGAACGGCTGCCGCCGGAGCGTACCGAGCGCGCTTGGTGGCAGGGCGCCATCCGGCGGCACCGGATCGCCGGCTGGCAGCGCCGCGCTCATCTTGCGCGCTCGCGCGCCATGTACACCGCCGGTGTGCCTCCCACGTGAGCACGTTAGCCGACGGGGGATGCCGACGAGCGCCAACAACGCCCCGTGGGGCCGCCACCAACTCAGTCACCCGGGTGGATACGCGAGAAATCGGGCTAAACTCTTGGCATAGCGGGCTTTTGTGGGAGGCGTCTTGGGCGGTGAAGATAACGTGCCCCGGTACGGGACGCCGGGCTTTGACCATGGTCAGCTGCGCGCGTCGGACGCCGACCGTGACCGAACGGTCGACGTGCTCAAGGCGGCGTTCGCCGAAGGACGGCTGACCAAGGACGAGTACGACGAGCGGCTGGAAAACCTCTACGCGTCGCGTACCTACGCCGAACTTGCTGCGCTGACCGCCGACCTGCCCATCGGGCCGCACAGCGCGCCCCTGCCCGCCAGCACAGGCGCATACGTGCCTGTCCCCGCGCACAGGCCGACCAACTCCTTGGCGGTAGCGTCGCTGATCCTCGGGCTGGTCCAGCCGTTCACGATGTTCCTGACAACTATCCCCGCGGTCGTCTGCGGCCATGTCGCTCGGCGGCAGATCCGCCGAACGGGCGAGTCGGGCCGGGGGCTCGCAACGGCGGGCCTCACAGTCGGCTGGATCGGCGTGGTATTCCTCACGCTCATGATCATCGGGATAGTCGCAGCCAGCGTGATGAGTTCCGGCCCGGCCCCGTCACCCTGATCCGTTAACCCCGCGCGCACCCCCAACCCCGCGCGCACCCAGCCGTTCGGGATAGCGAGCCGTGTCACCGTCGCGGTGGATCAGCGGCCTGCGCGGGTCCGTGTGATCAGCGTTGCCTGGTCTGTTGGGAGCTGAGGGCGGCGACAAACGCCTCTTGCGGAACGTCCACGCGGCCGATCGTCTTCATCCGCCGCTTGCCTTCTTTTTGCCGCTCAAGGAGCTTGCGCTTGCGCGTGATATCGCCGCCGTAGCACTTGGCCAGCACGTCCTTCCGCATCGCACGGATGGTCTCCCTGGCGATGACACGCGAGCCGATCGCCGCCTGGATCGCCACCTCGAACTGCTGGCGCGGAATCAGTTCCCTCAGTTTCGTCGTCATCGCGAGCGCGTACTCGCGCGACTTGGCCGTGTGCACGATCTGGCTGAACGCGTCCACCGGCTGGCCTTGTAGGAGGATGTCCACCTTCACGAGTTCGGCCTCCTGCTCGCCGGCTGGCTCGTAGTCCAGTGACGCATACCCGCGCGTGCGCGATTTGAGCTGGTCGAAGAAGTCGAAGATGATCTCCGCGAGCGGCATCGTGTAGCGCATCTCGACCCGCTCACTGGACAGGTAGTCCATGCCAGCGAGCATGCCGCGCCTGCCCTGGCACAACTCCATGATCACGCCGATGTACTCTTTTGGCGCGATCACCGTAGCCCGCACCACTGGCTCAAAGACCTGAGCGATCTTCCCGGTGGGGTACTCACTCGGGTTGGTGACCCTCAGCTCCTCGCCCGACTCGAGGACCACCAGGTAAACGACGTTCGGCGCGGTCGAGATGAGCGACAGGCCGAACTCGCGCTCCAGCCGCTCGCGCACGATCTCCATGTGCAGCAGCCCGAGGAAGCCGCAACGGAAACCGAAACCAAGGGCGGCGGATGTCTCGGGCTCATACACCAGGGCGGCGTCGTTGAGCTGCAACTTGTCCAGTGCGTCACGCAACTCTGGGTAATCATCACCGTCAAGCGGATACAGGCCGGAGAAGACCATCGGCTTTGGATCTGAGTAGCCTGCCAGCGGCTTCTTGGCGGGTCTGCTCGAGCTGGTCACCGTGTCGCCGACGCGGGCCTGCCGGACGTCCTTCACACCCGTGATGAGGTAACCAACTTCTCCGGCGCCAAGCCCAGCGCAGGGCCGCGGCTCCGGCGAGATCACTCCGACCTCGAGCGTTTCGTGCGCCGCGCCTGTTGCCATCATCAGGCTCCGCTCGCGGGCCGATAGGCGGCCGTCGACCACCCGGACGTAAGTCACCACCCCGCGGTAGGTGTCATAGACAGAGTCGAAGATGAGCGCTCTTGCGGGTGCATCGGAGTCGCCGGACGGCGGCGGCACCTGCTGCACAATGGCGTGCAACAGGTCGGCCACGCCCTCGCCTGTCTTGGCCGACACCCGCAGCACGTCACCGGGCTCGCAGCCAATAATGTGGGCCAGCTCTGCCGCGTACAGGTCAGGCTGAGCGGCGGGGAGGTCGATCTTGTTGAGCACGGGGATGAGCCGCAGGTCCGCGTCGAGGGCCAGGTACAGGTTGGCGAGCGTCTGTGCCTCGATTCCCTGCGCCGCGTCGACCAGCAGAACAGCACCTTCGCACGCCGCCAGTGACCGGGAGACTTCGTAGGAGAAGTCGACGTGTCCTGGGGTGTCGATGAGGTTGAGGACATAGGCACGCCCGTCGCGGCCTGTCCACGGCAGCCGCACCGCCTGGCTCTTGATTGTGATGCCGCGTTCCCGCTCGATGTCCATCCGGTCCAGGTACTGTGCGCGCATCTGCCGTTCACCGACCACCCCGGTCAGCTGCAGCATGCGGTCGGCAAGCGTCGACTTGCCATGGTCAATATGCGCGATGACGCAGAAGTTACGGATCAGCGCGGGATCGGTGCCGTCGGGTTCAGGTAGTCGAGGACTTGGTGGCACGGTTTAGCCCGTCGGGTTCAATGGTCAGGTGCACGTCTGTCACGGTTCTGGATCGGCCGGATGCGCCCGGCTCCCGTCGGCGCAGATCTTGCCGACGCCGCCGATGTCCATGGTCGCACGTTAGGGGGTGTCCCGTGGATCTCGGCCGGTTGCGGGCGGCCGTTCGAGGGGTCAGCCGAGCGCCGTCTGAAGGAGGATACGCATGTCAGGCCCTAGGCGCGGGCCGCTGTGGACGCGAGGCGCGCCGCGGCGCAGCCGGCCGTTCTGGACAAAGCAGCGGCCCTGGGGCCGCGGCGGGCCCTGGTGGCTGCGGCCGCGCAGGGAAGGCGTGCCGCGGTGGCTCCGGCCGAACAAGCCCGGCGGCCCGGGATTAGCCAGGACCGTGGCCCCAAACATGGCGGGAGGGTCTGTGGGCGCTGGTGGTGCCTCGGTGCGCACGCCGCCCGGAGCCGTGCTCGGGTGGATCACACTCAGGGCTGCCGCGGTGATCGCTGCCGCCGTAGTGTTTGCCGCGGCGGTCGGCTTCCTGCTGCAGCGTGCGGACGGCGGACCCGCCGCGGCCTGGGCCCGGACGACCGGGCACGACGCCCTGTGGATGGGGCATGCCTGGGTGGATGGCCGCCGCAGCCCGGCCGCCATGCGGCGCCTCGCCGCTCGTATCCGCATCTCCGGGATCAGTGACGTATACGTTCTCGTCGGCGGGCTCAATCGAGCCGGGCGACTCAGCCCGGCGGAGTACGCCGGGGCGCACGCCTTCCTGGCTAACTTTCACGCCGCGCTGCCCCGCGTGAAGGTATCGGCATGGCTCGCAGGTGCGACCGGCGGGGGCAACGTCAATCTGGCGGATCGCGTGACGCGCGCCCACGTCCTTGCGGTCGCGGCCGCGACACTGCGGGCTGGGTTCGGCGGGGTGCATTATGACTTCCGCCCGCTGACCAGTGGCGACCGCGGGTTGCTCCGTCTGCTGGCCGCGACTCGCGCGCTGCACCCCAACCCCCTGTCGGTCGCGGCGCCAAAGCTCGAACCGGTTCCTGGGTTGCGCGTACCCGCGCAACTGTTCACCGGCAATCCGGTGTTCTGGACGACCGGTTACCTGACGGAGGTGGCACGGCGGGTCGACCAGGTGACAGTGGCGAGCTACGATACGGGGCTCCCTTTTCGTTCCTGGTACGGCGGTTACGTGGAACGCGAAACAGCGCTGGCGCTGCAGGCCCTGCCCCGGGGGACCGATCTGCGCATGGCCCTGCCCGCCTTTCACACGGGCAGTCTGGGCCACCACGCCGCCGCGGAAACGGTAGCTGCCGCCGTCCATGGGATACGCGTGGGGCTCACATCGGCCGGCCGCGCGCCGGCATCGACGGGGACGAGCCAAGCACGCGGATCCGGCCGCGAGAGCACCTTTGGCGTTGCGTTGTTTGCTGACGACACAGCGACGTCGCAGGACTGGGCCGCATACCAGCAAGGCTGGGTGCGGCCCGGCAAGTGACTGCTGCTGGCGGCTGATGGCGTCGCGTGACCGAACGCCGAGTCGAGCGGGCGGGCCGTTCGGTTTGAGGAGACACGAAGGCTCGGCTATCCTTTTCCGGCGCGGACGTGCGCAAGCACGGGCGCCTCGGCGGGGTTCGGGGTTCCCCGGGCAAGCCTGTACCGTGGCCCTCGGTGTGACACCTGATCCCGACCCAAGCTCGAGTGAGGCTTTCGCGTGGCGAACATCAAATCACAAATTAAGCGCAACAAGCAGAACGAGAAGGCTCGCCTGCGCAACAAGGCCGTCAAGTCGTCGCTGAAGACAGCGGTGCGCCGATTCCGTGAAGCCGCAGACGCCAATGACGCCGATGCGGCCACCGTGGCCATGCGTTCCGCGTGCCGTCAGCTCGACCGCGCCGCCAGCAAGGGCGTCATCCACAAGAACCAAGCGGCGAACCGCAAGTCCGCTATCGCCAGGCGCGCCGCCGAGCTGTAGCGTGCCTGACCGCGCACGCTTTGCTGCGCGCCGCACCGTTTGCTGGGCGCCGCGCCGTTCAAGGCATGCGACGACACGAGGGATGAGCCGGTCGGCCCTGTGGCTGATGATCACGTATCCGCGCCCTCCAGCTACTAGACTCGGCCAGACGGCACCGCTGGCTTGACGCGGTGCGTGAGCGGCTGACGCCCCGTGCACGGCGTGAACCAAGGAGCCACGATGGCCAACTACCCGCAATATCCTCAGCACCCGCAATATCCTCAAGCGGCACAACCGTCCGAGCCGCCAGGGCCACCGTCATCAATCGTGAATGCGGTCAGGCTCATGTATGCGGGCGCTGCGGTTCAGGCGATCAGCGTCATCGTCTCTCTGGCCACTATCCACAGCCTCAAGACGATCATTGAGCAGCGAAATCCGACATTCGACGCAACCAGGGTCAATAGGCTGGTCGATGCGACGGTGGTACTCGTCATTGTTTTCGGGCTGATTGGAATCGGGCTCTGGTTGTGGATGGCCTGGGCGAACCGGCGCGGGAGGTCGTGGGCGCGGATCGTTTCCACGGTTTTCTTCGGGCTCGCCAGCATTGGCTTGCTCATCGGCTTCACGCAGGCCGCAACCGTCGTTAGCCGGATCATCAGCATCGTGTCCTGGGCCATTGGTCTCGCCGCCATCGTGTTCCTTTGGCAGCGTCAGTCGAGCGACTACTACGATGCGCGAAAGCAAGCCGTGTATGCACCGCTGCCCTACGGACAGCCTGGCCCGCCAGGGCAGCCCTACGGCCAGCCGCCCTACAGCCAGCCGGGACAGCCGCCCTACAGCCAGCCGGGACAGCAAGCCTACGGCCAGCCACAGTACGGGCCAGCTGGCGAACAGTACAGTGGTCAGCCGCAGCCGTACGGTGAGCCTCATCAGTACGGCCCGCCCGCCGGACAGTACAGGCCGCCGCAACCGTACGGGCAGGGCGAGCGGTACGGCCAGCAGCAACCGTACGGGCAGCAGGCCGAGCAGTATGGGCCGCCGCAACCGTACGGGCAGGGGGAGCAGTACGGGCCGCCGCAGCAACCGTCCGGGGAACCGAGCCAAGGTGAGCAGGACTACCCCGACCAGCCCGGGCCGCCGCAACGGCGGCCCGAGTAGCAACGGCGACCCGGTTAGCAACGTCGCCGTACGGGCAGGTCGGCCCGCCCGCGCGCGGGACCGTCAGCCGGACGATCGAGCCGTCACAATGTTCGTCACCGCCCGCTCGAGGGCGTAGGCCGGGTTCGTGCCACCGCCCTTCACCTCGGCGTCGGTGTCCGCCACGGCCTGCAGCGCACGGGCTACGCCGCTCGGACTCCAGCCGCGCAACTGCTGGCGAACCCGGTCCACCTTCCACGAGGGCAAGCCCAGTTCCGCTGCCAGCGCGGCGCCGCTGCGGCCGCGCGGCGCGCCACCCACCTTGGCGAGCGAACGCATGCCCTGGGCGAGCGCACTCGTGATCAAGACGGGAGATACGCCGACGGCGAGCGCCCAGCGCAACTGCTCCAACGCCGGGCCGAGGCGCCCCTCGATCGCCTGGTCAGCGACGCTGAAGCCGGTCGCCTCCGCCCGGCCCCGGTAGTAGGTCGCCACGACGGATTCCTCCACAACGCCCGTCGTATCAGCGGCAAGCTGACCGCACGCAGCCGCCAGGTCACGCAGATCGTGGCCGACCGCGTCGATAAGGGCACGCACGCCGCCTTCCGTTGCGCTCCGGCCGGCCTCGCGGAACTCGCGGCGGACGAATTCCATCCGATCGCCGAAACGGGTGATTTTTGGGCATCTGACGACAGTCGCGCCGGACTGGGTCAGCGAGTCAAGCAAGCCCTTGCCCTTCGCGCCCCCAGCGTGGGTGAGGACGAGCGTTGTGTCCTCCGCCGGGGTGGACGCATAGCTGGCAAGTTCGGCGGCGATATCCTTTCCGGCATCGTCGATGGACCGGATGACCGCTACCCGGCCGCCGCCGAAGAGCGACGGGGACACCAGGCTCGCCAACTGCCCAGGCGTGAGGCTCGCGGCCGAAAGTTCATGAACGTCGGCCTCGTCTGCGGCCGTGCGTGCCGCGGCCACCAACCTGGCCATGGCCCGCTCCACAAGCAACTCCTCGTCGCCGACCACGACGTTCACGGCAGCGGGGGGAGGAGCGGGAACGGGGGCGCTTGGCGAAGCTGTGCCCGGTGTCGGCATGTCGGCAGCATGCCATATCGCTGACACCGCTGCGTCCTGGACATCCCGGCCGTCACTCGCGGGGCGATGTCCTTTCCTCATCGCCAGGCGAAAGCGTTAGCGTCGCCCAGACGGCCTTGTGCCCGGTGTGGAGGGGGGTCCAGCCCCACCGGCTGCTCAGGGCTTCGACCACGTAAAGCCCGCGACCCGTCTCCGCCGCGAAGTCTGGTTCCAAGAGCGTCGGCGGGCCGGGGTTGGAGTCGGTGACCACGCAAACAAGGTGGCTGGCCTGGCGCAGCAGTAGCACTTCGATGCGCGCGGCAGGCGCGTTCTTCGCCAGCCCTGGCCGTAGACCGTACCGGACGGCATTGGTCACAAGCTCGGAGATAACGACCGAGGCATCATCGAAGAGCTCACACGTGTCAAACGAGCACAGCGTCGCGTGCGTGAAGTACCGGGCCGCTTTGACCGCGCACGGCTGGGGGCGCAGTGCGCACCGGGCGAACCTTCGGTGCGTATTGCCGGCGCGTTCTCCCCGATGCGGCCACGTCTCCGTCGAGCGGCCAGCCGGGTCGAGCAGCGGAATTCCCTCCCCCCATGGCCCATCGGCGAGGAGTGTGGGGACGATTTGATGTGCTCGGGACACAGTCATGTCTGGGGCATGCGGGCCGGTCATTGGGCGGGTTGAGATGTTCGTTCGGACCGGCGCGGCCAATCCGATGTCCGCTACGATGCCATCGTGAGCGTGCATGTGCAAGTACTGATGCACGTGCAGAGGAAAGTGTGACCTAGCGGCTCTTGTCTGTCACCCCGCCGAGGGAGAAGGATTCTCTCGGCGGGGTCGCCTGGTCCTTAACAGGAGGGCGAACGTGGGTCCTACCTATAACGGCATGTCGGCCTGGCTGATGCAGCGGGTGGTCTGGCGTAAGAGTCACCGCAGCAACCCCAGCGGCAATTGCGTTGAGATGGCCCGGCTAACCGCCGGGGTGATTGCGATCCGGAATTCGCGAGATCCGGACGGGCCTGCCCTCGTTTACACGCGGGCCGAGATAGGCGCGTTCATACGAGGTATCAAGGATGGTGATTTCGACAGCTTCGTGGCGTGAGGCAACGATCGTGCCGTACGGGCTTCAAAAAGACCATACGGAGTGGGAGACTGGGCCGATCTAGTGTTCCGAGGAGCACTCATGGCCACTGTGCAGCCGGGTGGGGAGCCCGTTGCCAGCAGCGTCGCCACGCTGAGGAAAGCCGGGCCTACGGCCCGGCGTATCCTTCTGGGCGCCCAGCTGCGTCGGTTTCGGGATGCCAAGGGCATAACCCTCGAAGAGGCAGGCCGTACGATTCGTGCCTCGCACTCAAAGATGAGCCGAATGGAGCTCGGCCGGGTGGGGTTCAAGGACCGCGACGTCGCCGACCTGCTCACCGAGTATGGGGTTCTCGACGAGCCGAAGCGTGAGGCGCTGCGAGCGTTGGCCCGCCAAGCCAACGCACAGGGCTGGTGGCATGTCTACGCCGACATCCTGCCGAGCTGGTTCGAGGCCTATGTCGGATTAGAAGAGGCCGCCTCCACCATCCGTACCTATGAGGTGCAGTTCGTTCCTGGCTTGCTGCAGACCGAGGACTACGCTCGTGCTGTCGCGAAGCTCGGCGCTGCGGACGTCCGTGACGAGGAGGTCGCGCGGCGGGTTACGCTGCGAATGGCCCGTCAGAAACTGCTCACCGCCGATGACCCGCTCGTCATGTGGGCCGTGGTTGACGAGGCGGCGCTGCGGCGACTGCTCGGCGGTCGTGCCGTCATGCAGAGCCAGGTACGTCACCTCATCGAGGTTTCGTCGATGCCCAACGTGACGATTCAGGTCATCCCGTTCCACAAGGGCGGCCACGCCGCCGCGGGTGGGCCGTTCAGCATCCTCCGCTTCGCGGAGCCCGACCTGCCCGACGTGGTGTACCTCGAACAGCTCACCAGCGCCCTGTACCTGGACCGGCGTGAGGATCTCGACCACTATCTGGCCGTGATGGAACGCCTGTGCCTGGAGGCCGAACCCGCCACCGACACCGCTGATGTTCTCGGCAGGATCCTCAAAGAGCTGTGACACCTCCTGATCCCGATGATCCGCGAACACGGAGACTACTCAGCTGAATGTGCCGGCAAATCTCCAGGATGAGGGATCACGCCGCTGCCACGGCCACTCCGAGCAATCCTGGACCGGTGTGCGCGGCGATGACCGGGCCCACCTCAATGATGCGAACCGAACCTAAGCCAGGCATGCGTCCGCTGAGCCGCTGCGCAAGCTCAGCCGCCCTGTCGCCGCAGGCCAGATGCTGCACAACCGCGTCCACCGGCGCGGTGTCGCATCCGGCTGCGAACTCAACGGCAAGCTGCTCCAAGCGCGTTACCGCACGCGCCATCGTCCGGACCTTCTCCAACGGTACGATCCGGCCGTCCACGATGTGCAGCAACGGCTTCACCCCCAGCGTGGCACCAAGCAATGTCACAGCGCTCATCCGCCCGCCGCGCAGCAGGTGATCGAGGGTGGTAAGACAGAACACCGACCTCAGGTGCGCGCTGCGCCGGACCGCCGCGCCCGCAACTTCGGACAGCGAAAGGCCGACCCTCGCTGCCGTCGCGGCCGCGAGCACGGTGAGGCCAAGCCCGGCGCCAATCGACCGAGAGTCCACCACCGTCGCGGGCACTGGGGCACCCGCGGCTGCCAGCCGCGCCGAGACCACCGTGCCAGATATGCGCCCCGACAGATGAATCGACACGATTCCGGCTGCCCCCGCGGCGGCTGCCCGCGCGTAGACCTCGGAAAACCGCGCTGGCGGGGGCCTGGACGTCGTCAGTGGTACACCATCGCGCTGTGCGGCGAGCACGTCCATGCCCGCGTGAGACGTATCGTCGTGGGACCCTGCGCCGATCACCACCCGAAGCGGCACGACGTGGATGCCGCAGCTCGTGGCGACGTCACCGTCCAGGCAGGCGGTCGAGTCCGTAACGACCGCGACGGCCCCGGTCACGGGCGATGCAGCGGCAGGTGCCCGCCGTAACGGACTGACGGATCCCCGTCCCACCGCGCTGACACGCGCGGGTCAATCCGCGATGACCTCGCCGCCACGCCACACGCGCCGCGGTTTCAGGCCATACGCCCACGCGAAAGCGCCTTCATGATCGGCGTTCCACAGCACCATGTCGGCGTACCTGCCACGCACGAGCGCACCGCGGTCCGGTGCCCGCAGCGCATGCGAACCACCGATCGTCGCGGCGCGCAGCGCCTCCGTGACGCTCATGCCGAAGTGCGCGATCGCGAACGAGATGACCAGGGGCATTGACGTGATGCCGCTGCCGCCGGGCGAATGATCTGAGCCGAGCGCTACGGCCACTCCCTTGTCAAGGAGAGCCCGGACAGGCGGCTTGCGCCCGGTTTGCAGCGCTGTGCTCGGGCACACGACAGCCGCCACACCCGCCTGGGCGAGAGAGGCCACGTCGTCGTCATCGGCCTCGTGCAGCAGGTCAGCAGACGCGCAGCCGAGCTCCGCGGCCAGCCGTGCCGCCCCCGTGCGGGACTGCCCGCACGCGTGCAGGCGCGGCAGCAAGCCGGACGCGCGGCCCGCGCCGAGGATCCAGCGAGCCTCGGATTCGGTGAACCGTCCTTCCTCGCAATACACATCGACGCTGTCGGCACCGGCCGCGGCCGCGTCCGCGCACCACAGGCTCACCGCGTCGATGTAGTCATGGCGACGCCCGAAATACTCGGGCGGCACCGCGTGGGCGGCGAGGAACGTCGTGTGCACTCGCGGCATTCCCGGCTCTTCCTCCAATGACCGGAGCAGCCGAACGTCGGCAAGCTCACCATCACGGGTGAGGTGGTAACCGGTTTTCGCCTCGATCGTGGTCGTCCCTGACCGCACCCAGTCCGCAAGCCGCTCCCGCACACCGTTACAGAGGGTCCACGGATCGGTTCCGCGGGTTACGGTGACCGTGGATGCGATCCCACCACCCGCTGCGGCGATCTCGGAGGCCGTTGAGCCGCTGGATCGCATGGCGAGTTCCGCCCACCTGTTCCCGGCATAGACAGGATGGGTGTGCGCGTCGATTAGACCAGGTGTCACCAAGCCGCCGCCAAGATTCTCGACGTGATCGACATCAACGATGTCGTCCACGACACCAGGCAGGCGCTGCGGCAGGTCAACGGCGGGACCCACCCATGCGATCCGCTCGTCCTGGGTGATTACGGCAGCATTGGTAAGGACCTCGCTCCCCGTCCAAAGTCGACCGATGTTCGTCAGGAGACGGACCGTCACGGGTCAGCCCTGGTCTCCGGACGGGAACCGGGGGCTCGGGTTCCGGGCGTCATTGCGGTCTCCTGCCGTCGATCGTGCCAGCCCAAACACGAGTGTGCGTTTGCCGAACACCGGCAACCACACAGTGAAGCGGATCGTTCGTGGTTGATGCAACCCCGGCGCGCTGATCTGCGGCCGAGATAGCAGACTCCGTTACCGTATTGCAGCTCTCGCACCGTGTACAGCCTGTATGACAAGAATTCGTGCCCGCAAAGGTGAATTTCGGACAGGCACTCATCCCGCCACAAAAGCAGGGCCGCAGCCGCAGCGCGTGCCTGCGGTCTCGTGCCGCCTACGCTGGCCTGAACGCCGAGACTTTGGGTATCGTGCGGCCACGAGCGCCCCGCCTGCGCGGCCACACCGGATGTGGGATCCGGCTGACCGAAATGCATAACAGAATGCTTATAGCTTACTCCGGAACGCTATTGAATATAGAACGACAACGGTCACGTGAGAAGGCGTTCAGCCAAGCTGGCCATTGAAGGCCGCGAATTTCGAGGCGAGCCAGGGGGGAACCCGGGCGTGCAGGGCAATCCCATCGGCCTTGTGCTGCTCGCCAAGCACTTCACCAAGTTCGTGCGCGCGGGCAATCAAGTCGGCCCGGCCATACGGCACCATGGCGCGCACCTCACGGTCCCGCCGCGGCAGCCGGTGCTCAAGCACGCCCATCAGGTCGGGAATGCCCGCGCGTGTACGCGCTGAGACCACGACACCGCGCTCGCGCAGCCGCACTCCCTCGACCGCGATCGGGTCAGCGACGTCCGCCTTGTTGATCACGATGAGCTCGGGTACCCCGGCGGCGCCAATCTCGGCGAGCACTTCGCGCACCGCGGCGATCTGTGCGCGCGGGTCTGCGTCGGAGCCATCCACTACGTGCAGGATCACGTCAGCCTCCGCAACCTCCTCGAGCGTGGCGCGGAACGCCTCCACGAGCTGATGTGGGAGGTGGCGTACAAATCCGACCGTGTCGGTGAGTGTGAACGGCCGACCCGACGGTGTACGAGCCCGGCGCACGGTCGGATCGAGCGTCGCGAACAACGCGTCCTGGACCACCACGCCTGCGCCGGTGAGCGCGTTGAGCAGGCTCGACTTCCCCGCGTTTGTGTAACCGGCAATGGCCACCGCCGGCACGTCCCTGCCGCGCCGCCGTGCACGCTGCACCTCACGCCCAGTCGCCATACCGCCGATCTCGCGGCGCAGACGGGCCGTTCTGGCCCGCACGCGGCGGCGGTCGGTTTCGAGCTTCGTCTCGCCCGGCCCGCGGGTACCGATTCCGCCGCCGCCGGCCACCCGGCCACCCGCCTGCCGCGACAGCGACTCGCCCCAGCCGCGCAGCCGCGGCAGCATGTACTCAAGCTGAGCGAGTTCCACCTGCGCCTTACCCTCGCGGCTACGTGCGTGCTGAGCGAAAATGTCCAGTATCAGGGCCGTGCGGTCAACCACCTTGACCTTCACGAGCTCTTCAAGCCGGCGAAGCTGACCAGGGCTCAGCTCACCATCGCAGATAACCGTATCCGCGCCCGTCGCCGCCACGATGTCGGCAAGCTCGGCGGCCTTACCCGCACCCACATACGTTGCCGGGTCGGGCTTCGGGCGGCGCTGGATGAGACCCTCGAGAACGATCGATCCAGCCGTCTCAGCGAGACGTGACAACTCCAGCAGGGAGTTCTGCGCGTCGGCCAAGTCGCCGTCGGTCCATACCCCGATCAGCACCACTCGTTCCAGCCGCAGCTCGCGGTATTCGACCTCGGTGACGTCCCGCAGTTCAGTAGACAGCCCCGCGATACGGCGCAGCGCCTGCCGGTCTTCTAGATCCAGATCGCCCGTGACTGATTCCTCCACCATGCGTGCCGTGTCATGCCAACCATTGCCCCACCGTTGCCGCGACCCCCCAGTGATAACTGCCCAGATGAAACCTTGAACGCACCCTTCAACCGCGTCATTCCCCGATCGTGCCACGCGCGACGCCTGCTTTCACCTCATTAAGCGTCCGGTCGTGCCCGCGCCCGCGCAAGGCCTCGCGTCAGGAAGGCGTCACCTCCCCTCACCAGGGCACCCGCGTTGACCCCCCCGCCACCCCCCAGCTAGCGTCGGTGGGATTAACTCATCAGTAACTAGTTTTCTTGGATTAGCAACGGCGCGGCGGGCACGGCGCATGGACGGGAGGAGCACGGAATGGCGCAAAGCGACGGTGTGGAGATCACTGCCCCACGCCGGGAACGTTACGACGAGATCCTGACGCCGGAAGCCCTCGACCTGCTGGCCAGTTTGCAGCGAGAGCTGGGCCAACGGCGCGGCGAACTGCTTGCGGCACGTGCGGCGCGCCAGCGCCATGTAAGTGCGGGCGGGACGCTGGACTTCCTGCCGGAGACCAGCCATATCCGTGATGATCCGGGCTGGCGGGTGCCCCCACCCGCACCCGGGCTCTCGGACCGGCGCGTTGAGATCACTGGTCCCACGGAAAAGAAGATGACGGTCAACGCGCTGAACTCGGGGGCCAAGGTGTGGCTCGCAGACTTCGAGGACGCCCACACCCCGCTCTGGGACAACATGGTCACCGGCCAGCTCAACCTGAAGGACGCACTGGACCGAGTGATCGATTTCACCAGCGCGGATGGCAAGGCGTACCGGCTGCTTCCTGACGAGGAGCTGCCCACCATCGTCGCCCGGCCCCGTGGCTGGCACCTGGACGAGAAGCATGTTCTCGTGGACGGTCGGAGGATGTCGGGCAGCCTGTTCGACTTCGGGCTGTACTTCTACCACTGCGCGCGACGCCAAATTGACAAGGGCAAGGGCCCGTACTTCTACCTGGCGAAGACGGAAAGCCATCTCGAGGCCCGGCTGTGGAACGACGCCTTCTGCATCGCCCAGGACGCCCTCGGCATTCGCCGCGGCACGATCCGTGCGACCGTGCTCATCGAGACGATCCCAGCCGCATTCGAAATGGAGGAGATCCTCTACGAGCTGAGGGATCACTCGGCCGGGCTCAACGCCGGCCGCTGGGATTACCAGTTCAGCATCATCAAGACGTTCCGTACCCGTGGCCGCGAGTTCGTGCTGCCCGATCGCAACTCTGTCACCATGACCGCACCGTTCATGCGTGCCTACACCGAATTGCTCGTACGTACGTGCCACCGGCGTGGCGCGCATGCGATCGGCGGCATGGCCGCGTTCATCCCGAGCCGGCGTGATCCCGAGGTCAACGCGAAGGCGCTCGCCAAGGTTCGCGAGGACAAGGCACGGGAGTCGGGCGACGGCTTCGACGGATCCTGGGTCGCCCACCCCGACCTGGTGCCGGTGTGCCGGGAGGTCTTCGACGGCGTGCTCGGTGACCGGCCGGACCAGCTGGACAAGCTCCGCGAGGACGTCAGCGTCACCGCGGCGGACCTGCTGGCCATCGCGAAGACTCCCGGCGCGGTCACCGAGGCGGGGCTGCGCAACAACATCAGTGTCGGCCTCCAGTACCTCGCCGCCTGGCTCGGCGGCAATGGCGCGGTCGGGATCTTCAATCTCATGGAGGACGCTGCCACGGCCGAGATTGCCCGCTCGCAGGTCTGGCAGTGGCTGCACAACGACATCGAGCTCGCCGAAGGTGCGCGCGTCACCAGTGATCTCGTGCACCGCGTGATTGGCGAGGAGCTGGCCAAGATCCGCGAACAGGCGGGCGCCGCGTTCGACGAGACGCGCTTCGAGGAGGCGACCGCGCTTTTCAAGGAGGTGGCACTCGCCGACGACTACGCGGAATTCCTCACCGTCCCGGCATACGAGCGCATGCCGTAGCTAGCTTTCTGTGGATAACTACGCGGAGCTAGTGTCGAAGTATGAGTGAGTACGGTGACGCCCGGGCGCTCGCACCGCGGCTCGCGGAGATCGTCGGCGCCGGCAATGTGATCAGCGATCCTCGCCAGCTTCGCACCTACGAATGCGACGGGCTCACGTCACATCGCTGTACCCCGGCCATTGCCGTACTCCCGGAGACCGCCGAGCAGGTCGCGGCGATCGTGGGCGCTTGCACCGACGCTGGCGTGCCCTACGTGGCACGAGGCTCGGGCACCGGACTGTCCGGCGGCGCGCTCCCCCGCGCCGACGGTGTCCTGGTCGTCACCGCAAGGATGCGCCGCATCATAGAAATCGACGCCGCCAACCGGCGCGCCGTCGTCGAGCCTGGCGTCACTAACCTCGCGGTGAGCAAGGCAGCGCAGCCGTTCGGCTACTTCTACGCGCCGGATCCTTCCAGTCAGGTGGTCTGTTCGGTCGGCGGGAACGTGGCGGAGAACTCTGGCGGCGCGCACTGCCTTAAGTACGGCTTCACCGTCCACCACATTCTCGCCCTCCAGGTCGCCGTGCCCGCTGGCGGATCCGGATCGCTGGTATGGCTCGGCGACGGGACCACACAGGCGCCCGGGTATGACCTGCTGGGCGCATTCGTCGGATCCGAGGGCACCCTCGGCATCGTCACGAAGATCGTCGTTAAGCTGACCCGCCTGCCGGAGGCGGTGCGCACGCTGCTGGCCGGGTTCGCCACCACCGACGCGGGCGGCGAGGCCGTCTCGGCGATCGTCGCCGCGGGAGTACTGCCCGCCGCGATCGAAATGATGGATGCGCTGGCGATCGAAGCCGCGGAGGCAGCGGTCGCATGCCACTACCCGCAGGGCGCCGGCGCCGTCCTGATCGTCGAACTCGACGGGCCGTCCGCGGAAGTGGCCCGCGAATACGACGCGGTTCGGGCGCTCTGCGAGAAGACGGGCGCCACCGAGATCAGGGTCGCCGACGACCCGGACGAGCGGGCCGCCGCCTGGAAGGGCCGCAAGGCTGCCTTCGCCGCAGTCGGCCGGATCAGCCCGGCCTACATCGTGCAGGACGGCGTGGTGCCCCGGACCGCGCTGCCTGAAGTACTGCGGAAGATCTCCAGCCTGTCGCGCCAGGAAGGGATCCGGGTGGCGAACGTGTTCCACGCCGGGGACGGCAATCTGCACCCGCTCGTGCTGTTCGACGACGCTGCGCCGGGCGAAGGTGAGCGGGCGGAGCGGCTGTCCGGAGCCATCCTGGACGCGTGCCTTGAGCACGGCGGGTCGATCACCGGCGAGCATGGCGTTGGGGTTGATAAGTCGCGTTACATGCTAAAGATGTTCGGAACTGCCGACCTGGACACCATGCAACTGGTGCGGTGCGCGTTCAATCCGGACGGGCTCTGCAATCCAGGCAAGATGTTCCCTACGCCCCGGCTGTGCGGTGAGGTGCCAGGAGTGCGGCGCGGGGTCCATCCCCTGGTGACCTCGGGCGACGCGGAGCAGTTCTAATGGGCGCCGATCAGGTCGCGGTGCTCGCCCGCACCTGCACCGGAGTGCGGCCGGGTGAGGCCGCCGACGCGGTCGACGGGCTGGTTCCCACCGCTGTCGCCTTCCCCGCCACGGTCGCTGAGGCCAGCGACCTGCTGCGGGCGGCAAGCGATCTCGGGCTCGCCGTGCTCCCCCGCGGCACAGGAACCAAGCTGAACTGGGGTGTGCCACCAGATCGCTGCGACCTCGTCGTGGACACCACCGGGCTGGACCGGGTCGTCGAGCACGCCGCCGGTGACCTGGTGGTACGGGTGCAAGCCGGGCTGGCCATGGCGGAACTGGCCACCACGCTCGCATCCGCCGGGCAGCAACTCGCTCTCGACACACCCAGCACCGTTTCTGGCCCCGGTTCATCCGCCGCCGAGCCGCCCCCGCCCCCGGCTGCCGCGCCATCCCGCACGACCGGGGCGGCTGGCGACGCGGTCGGCACGGTCGGCGGAGTGATCGCGACGGGTTCGGCCGGTCCCCGGCGGCTTCGTTACGGCGCACCACGCGACCTTCTCATCGGAATCACCGTTGTCCTTGCCGACGGGACCATCGCTTCGTCCGGTGGCAAGGTGGTCAAGAACGTGGCCGGCTATGACCTGGGCAAGCTGTTCGCAGGCTCGCAGGGCACGCTGGGACTGATCGCCGAGGCGGTGTTCCGGCTGCATCCGCTGCCACAGTCGTCGACGTACCTGACACTGACCTGCCCGACCGGCGCGGACGCCGCCGACCGCGTCCGGGCATCCATCGAGTCACAGCTTGTTCCTTCCGCAGCGGAGATTGACCGGCCCACGCCGACGGCACCGCTGTCCGTCGGCTTGTTGCTGGAGGGCTCCGCCGATGCTCTTCCCGAACGGGTGGCCCGGATGCGCGAGCTTCTCGGCCCTGGCACCGAAGCTCGCCCGGAGCCACCCGCATGGTGGGGTCGGCGCGTAACTGAACCGGGCGGGGTTGGCCTGCGGATCGCGTTCCCGCCGGGGGCGCTGGCGACCGTTCTCGCGGCCGTCGACGAAGCCGCGGACGCCTACTCCGGTGCTGCCGGTCAAGGCGCTACGGTCTGTCCGGCCGTGCGGGGCTCGGCCGGTGTCGGTGTGCTGGAGGTCGGGCTGGACGGTGGAACTGTTCCTGACGCGGTGCGGTCTTTTGTCACGGCTCTGCGGCGCCGCCTGGCCGCGCCCCCCGCGTGGGGCGAATTGCCTGGCGCAAGCGTGACCGTGGTACATGCACCCGCGACTGTGCACAACGTGGTGGCGCCCTTTGGACCGATCTCCGCGCTCGACGTGATGCGTGCGGTAAAAGATCAGTTCGACCCCGGGCATCGGATGTCCCCGGGACGGTTCGCGGGGGGGATCTAATGGAAGATCTGCGCAAACTGGCCAACGACTGCGTGCATTGCGGGTTCTGCTTGCCCGCATGCCCCACCTACCAGCTATGGGCCGAGGAGATGGACTCCCCGCGCGGCAGGATCCACCTGATGACGCAGGTCATGGACGGCGCTCCGCTCACCGGCACCGTCCTGCAGCACCTCGATCGCTGCCTGGGGTGCATGGCATGCGTCCCAGCGTGCCCGTCTGGGGTGCAATACGACCGGCTAATCGAAGGCGCCCGCGCGTGGCAGCCGGATCAGCCCAGGTCTGCGGCGCAGCGCGCGATGAGGGCAGTCATTTTCGCTGTGTTCCCCTACCCGCGGCGCGTCCGCCTCGCGGCGAGCCCGCTGCGCGCGGCCCAACGCTTCGGCCTTGATCGGTTGATCAAGCGCAGCCGGATCGCTGACAGGCTGCCTGCTACGGTGGCGGCCGCGCTGCGGCTGGCGCCGCCGCCGACGCCGCGGGTCCGCCTGCCCGAGAGGGTGCCCGCGCGCGGCCAGCGCCGCGCCGTTGTTGGCATGCTCACCGGCTGCGTGCAGGCTGAGTTCTTCCCACAGGTGAATGCCGCCACGGCCCGCGTGCTAGCGGCCGAGGGATGTGATGTCATCATCCCCCGCGGCCAGGGCTGTTGCGGTGCGCTTTCGCTGCACACCGGGCGCGGCGACGAGGCCGCAAGGTTGGCCAGCCGCACCGTGGAGGTGTTCGGCCGGGCAGGAGTCGACGCGATCGTCGTGAATGCGGCCGGCTGCGGGTCTGCGATGAAGGAGTACGGCAACGTGCTGGAAGGCCGATGCGAAACCGCGGCGGCCAGCCATGTCGTCGGCAGCTTCGCTAACAGGGTCCGCGACCTCGCCGAGTTCCTCGCTGAGCTGGGCCCGGCAGCGGAGCGCCACCCGCTGCCGCTGACCGTGGCCTACCACGACGCGTGTCACCTAGTGCACGCGCAGCGTATGCACGCTGAGCCACGTGCCCTGCTGCGCGGCATTCCCGGCCTTGAGCTGGCCGAACTCGCCGACAGCGGCACGTGCTGCGGTTCGGCCGGAGTGTACAACCTGCTGCAGCCGGAGGCTGCGCGCGAACTTGGCGAGCGCAAAGCGGACGCGGTGAGCGCCGCCGCAGCGGCCGGCGCGAGCCTGCTGGTATCCGCCAATCCCGGCTGCTCCCTGCAGATAGCCGCCGCGCTGGAAGCACGTGGCGAGGCTATGCCGGTCGCACACACGGCCGAGGTCCTTGACGCCTCGATCCGGCGTCTCCCGCCGACGGCGCTTACCAAGTGATGGGTACGAACTGTATCGGCGGCGAAAGAAACTCTTCCTGGCATCAGGGAACCGGGAGGCCACGCCGCACGTCTAACTATTTGCCTCTTCCCTGGGGGCCACATTGAACAAGCCGCCCGCACGGCCTGCGGTCGCGCATGTCGCCAGGCCGTGCGGGCGGCGCTTTGCGCGTGGAGACCGCCGGACGTCATGAGCTCATGCGCGCCCCTTGTGCGGTCGGCGCACGCCGGAGACGTTGCGGGAATCGCTAGGATCGCAGCCGCCAACGGACAGCCACCGCGGGACTCGGGGCGCGACCCACGCCGACTCACCGGTCGCGACCGCAGCGCGGACTACCTGTACTGGGCGGAGCCCGCTGCCGCAGGCGGCAGCGGGCTCGTCATCGAACAAGACGACGAGGTGATCGCGGCCGGTGCCATTCGTGACGGCGCGTTGCCGCATCTGGTGGTCTCCGGCACCGCTGATCCAGCGGCAGCCCTCTTCGCCGCGCTGTCGCTCTCCGGCACGGCGAGTGCCCGGCTCTGCCTGCCGGGGCCGCATCCTGCCCTCGGCGCGTCGCTGCACGCCGGCTTCATGATCGAAGACCTCGCTCATTACATGTCGACAACGGAAGGGCTGATGCCCACCAGCGACGTCCCGTCCCCGGCGCTGGCGTGACGGGCTTGCCGGTGCAGCAGCCGGTTATCCGGCGAATTCGGGCGCGGATAGCCAGGCGTCGCACAGCTCGCCTTCCGCGACGATCACGGCGGGCCCGGTCAGCCAGCTGTTCCGGTCGCCCAGCGTGACCACGAGCTCACCACCGGGGACGCGCACCCGCCAGACGCCCGCCCCATTTTCCTCCCCGTTATCCACCGCCCGCGCCGCAGCCATTGCCGCCGCGACGGCGCCGGTCCCGCAGGACCGCGTCTCGCCTGACCCGCGTTCACAAACCCGAAGCTGAACGGCTGCGCGGCCGGTCACCCGGACCAGTTCGACATTCCCGCCCGCGGGGAACAGGCATGGATCGAGCCGCGGCGGAACAGAAAGATCGAAGTCGTCAAGAGAACCACCGACGAGGCAGGCCAAATGGGGGTTGCCGACCGACACACGCAGGCCGTCCAACTCGCGGTTCCCGATGCCGACGCGACTTGGGCCGAGTATGTGAACGGGTCCCATCTCGGCTGTGATGTTCCTGCCGGGCTGGACACGCACCAGGCGAAGCCCGTCGCGGGTGCCAACGGTGAACTCACCGGCGCAGACCAAGCCCTTGTCGACGAGATAGCGGCCGAACACACGGATTCCGTTGCCGCACATTTCAGCAAGGCTGCCATCGGCGTTGCGGTAATCCATGAACCAGCCCGGATCCGCCGCAGCGACGGCCGCATCCGACGCTGCCCTGGTAGCAGGAGCGAGATCCGCGCCCGCCGCGGCCCGCACCACCCGGAGCACGCCATCTGCGCCCAGGCCCGTGCGGCGATCGCAGAGCCGCGCAACCAGCCCCGGCGAAAGATCGAGGAGCCCATCGGGATCCGGAAGTATCACGAAGTCGTTCTCCGTGCCGTGTCCCTTCGCGAACCGCATGCGCTGATCCTAGAGCCTGGTTGAGACCATGCTGAGCACAGCAGCTGGCAGATCCGGCTGCGCAGCCTCGAACCAGATAACGCGCGGATCTCGCCGGAACCAGGCTTCCTGCCGGCGCGCGAAGCGCCGCGTCGCACGGATGGTCTCATCGCGTGCCTGGTCTTGCGACCACTGGCCGGCCAGGAAACGCAGCACCTGACCATAACCCAGGGCCCGGCTCGCGGTCCTACCGTCGCGCAACCCCGCGGCCTCCAGTTTCCGCACCTCATCGACGAAACCAGCACGCCACATGTCCTCGACCCGCGCCACGATGCGCTTGTCGAGCTGCTCACGCGGCATGCGTAGGCCAATCTGCACTGCGGTGTAGACGGACTGGTAGTCCGGCAGCGTCGCACGGAACGAGCGCCCGGATACCTCGATCACCTCGAGCGCGCGGACAATCCTGCGCCCGTTGCTCGGCAGGATCGCGGCCGCGGCCGCCGGGTCGAGCCTGCTCAGCCGCTCGTGCAGCGCCGCGGCGCCAAGCTCGGCAAGCTCCGCCTCCAGGCGGTCCCTCACCTGCGGTTCGGTGGGCTGGAAGCTGAGGTTGTCCAACGCCGCACGCACGTACAGCCCGGACCCGCCGACGAGGACGGGCACCTTCCCGCCCGCGAGGACGTCATCGACGGCCTCGCGGGCGAGCCGCTGATACTCAGCGACGCTGGCCCCCTTGCGGACATCCCAGACGTCAAGCAGGTGGTGCGGCACGCCGCGGCGCTCGGCCTGGCTGAGCTTGGCGGTGCCGATGTCCATGCCGCGGTACAGCTGCATGGAGTCCGCATTGACGACCTCGCCGCCAATAGTGAGGGCCAGCTCCAGCGACAGCGCTGACTTTCCTGCCGCGGTGGGCCCGACCACCGCAATGACACCTCGACGCATACATGCAGTGTCTCGCGTGGCGCCAACGTCCCGCGCCGCCACCCGTGACCCGTGACCCGTGACCCGTGACCCGTGACCCGTGGAGTGTCTCTGCGGGTCACCCGCGACCCATGGAGTCCCTCTGCGGGTCACCCGCGTGCCGCTGCGGGTCACCCGCGACCCGTGGAGTCGCTCTGCGGGTCACCCGCGACCCGTGGAGTCCCTCTACGGGTCGCGGTCAGGCGCCATGACGCCACTAGGTAACAGACTCCGTAAGGCGCGCCGGCGAAGTGGAGGTGCCCGTCATATGCGCCATCCCCGGCAGCGCCGGCCAGCACCTGCCAGGCGGCCCGCCCGGCGGCGAGCAGGTCCACGGACAATCCCGGGTCGAGCTGTGCGAGCCGCCTGGCGTCGGCGTCGGCCAGCGCGGCTTGTACCGCCTCGTCGTACGGTCCCGCGCGCGCGTCGAAGAACCCTGGCGCCTTCTCGGAACGCCGCGCCGACGCATCGCCCATGACGAGCAGCGCAACGCGCGGTGACCGCCGCGCGATCTGCGCACCCAGGCGAAGGCACTCGGCTGTCGGTGTGCCGGACGCCACGGCGATCAGCCGCGTGCGCGGCGACGGGCCGACCGAGCGGCGGGCAGAGGCGTCAAGCAGCCCAGCCCGTTCCATCAGCCAGCGCCCGATGGTGAGCGACAACGGTAGCGTGGCGCTGCCGTCACCCGTACGCCAGGCAACCCCGTAGCCAGCGAGGCTCCCGGCCGCGCTGGCAGCGAACTCCGCAGCCTCGGTTGCCCCGCCCACCGTTACGATCAGATCCGGCTCGGTCGCAGACATCGCCCCCACCGCCGCGTCGGCCGCGGCGCGCAGATCGTCCAGCTCGCCCGCGGCAGCCCCAGCCGCATCAGGAACGAGCAAGGGCGGATGTGGGCAAACGGCGGCCGCGACGAGCACGCTGGCGTCACGCGTCGCCTGGCCGACGCAACGCAGGCATGCCGAGCAGCACGGGACGGCCAGCACCGGCGACGGCCGGTGGCGGCGCAGCCTGCGTGACGCGTGTTCCAGGCTGCCCGCAGTCCGCGCCGCCGTCCGGAACATTGCCGACTGCCATTTCCCACGCTGCGCCGGCACACGTCCGCCGGACGGCCAGCGGCGGCAGATCAGCGATCAGGTGGTGGGGTGCCGCATGTGTGACCGTGATCGTCACCATGTCGCCAGGCCGGGGTGCGCTGCCGCCGGGCATGAAATGCACGAGCCTGCCGTCGGGCGCCCGGCCCGACATCCGGCGCGTGACGAGGTCCTTGCGTCCCTCGCCTTCGGCGACGAGAACCTCGACTTCCCGGCCGACCAGCGCCCGGTTTTCTGCCCAGCTGATCTCCTCTACCACCGCGACGAGCCGCTCATATCGTTCCCGCACAACGGCCGGCGGCACCTGGCCCGGCATGTCGGCAGCCGGAGTCCCCGGGCGCTTCGAGTACTGGAACGTGAAGGCGCCCGCGAAGCGCGCCTGGCGCATGACGTCGAGAGTGTCGGTGAAGTCGCGTTCTGTCTCGCCGGGGAAGCCAACGATAACGTCGGTGGTGATGGCGGCACCGGGAATGGCCGCACGGACCTCGTTGATGATGCGCAGGTACCTGTCCTTACGGTAGGCGCGGCGCATCGCGCGCAGCACAGCATCCGAGCCTGACTGCAACGGCATGTGCAGCTGCGGCATCACATTGGGTGTCTCCGCCATGGCCGCGATCACGTCCGAAGTGAAGTCCCGGGGATGGGGGGAGGTGAAGCGCACCCGCTCCAGACGCTCGATCTCGCCGCAGGCGCGCAGCAGTTTCCCGAACGCCTGGCGATCGCCGAACCCGGCACCGTAGGAGTTCACATTCTGTCCGAGGAGCGTGACCTCAAGTACTCCCTCGCTGACCAGTGCGCGTATCTCGGCCAGAACCTCGCCTGGGCGACGGTCCTGCTCGCGGCCCCGCAGGTGTGGCACGATGCAGAACGTGCAGGAATTGTTGCAGCCCACCGAGATCGCGACCCAGGCGGAGTAGGCCGACTCGCGGCGCGCTGGCAGCAGCGAGGGAAAACGCTCTAGCGACTCCTTTATCTCGACCTGTGCCTCGTCGAGCACGCGCGCGCGTTCGAGAAGGGCAGGCAGCGCGCCGATGTTGTGGGTGCCGAAGACTACGTCCACCCAGGGAGCCCGGCGCACGATCTCGCCCCTGTCCTTTTGCGCCAGGCAGCCGCCGACCGCTATCTGCATGCCCGCGTCGCGCTCCTTGGCGGGACGCAGGTGGCCGAGGTTCCCGTAGAGCCGGTTGTCCGCGTTCTCCCGTACTGCGCAGGTGTTGAAGACCACCACGTCGGGGGCTTCATCCGCCGCGGCGCGCCGGTAGCCGGCCTCCTCGAGCAGGCCTGCCAGGCGTTCGGAGTCGTGCACATTCATCTGGCACCCGTAGGTGCGGATCTGATACGTGCGGGCAGCGGCCTGTTCCATGATGCTCATCTCGGGATAGAGGGTACGCTGCCTGCGCCGCTGACGGGAGTCACGCCCAGCGCTCGGACGGGTACAAGCGGCCTTCACGTTATGGACTTTACGTACTTGTATCGTTACTGTGGGTATTGATGAGGTTTGGCGCCGCATCCTCCGCGAAAGCGTCCGGCAACGGGACGTGGATGGCAGCGCTCCCGAACCTGCTCTCATGTACACCAAGCTGCCGGGTCTATACCCCAACGTCCCTCCGCATAGGGCACGATGCCGCTATGACCGAATGCGTGACGGCGCCATATGGCGCCTGGCCCTCCCCCATCGGCGCCAGCGATGTAGCACGCGCGAACATCCACCTGTCCTTTCCGACCGTCAGCGCCGACCAGGTGTGGTGGCAGGAGCTTCGGCCGGAAGAAGGTGGGCGGACCACCGTGGTGCACCGGGCGGCAGACGGTCGCCGAACCGAGCTCGTGCCACCACCGTGGAATGCGCGCACACGCGTGCATGAATACGGCGGACGTTCCTACCTTCCAGTGCCCGCAGACGCCGTCACGCGCGCGGCCGGTAAGACCGCAGGCGGGTGGGAAATAGTGTTCACGAACTACGCCGACCAGCGGCTCTATCTCAGCCAGACCGTATTCGGCCAAACCGCGAAGACCACGGCCAAAAAGGGTGGCGGGCGCACCAGACAGTGGCCCGGCGTGGCTGAGCCGCGCCCGCTTACGCCGCTTCCCGCGCAGGAGTGCGCGCTGCGCTACGCCGATTTCGTGCTATCGCCCGACCAGGCGGAGATCTGGTGCGTCCGCGAACGCCACGAGGAAGGTCGCGTCACTCGGGCGATCGTCGCGGTCCCGCTCGATGCCTCGGCCGCGGACGACCCGTCGGCTGTGCGCGAACTCGTCACCGGATCGGACTTTTACGCCTTCCCGGCACCGTCCCCCGACGGCAAGCGCCTGGCCTGGATTTGCTGGAACCATCCGCGCATGCCATGGGACGGTACGGAGCTACGAGTAGCGACGATCGAAAACGGTGTGCCCGGGAGGGGACGGCTCATCAAGGGGGGCGTCGCAGAGTCCGTACTCGGACCGTGCTGGCGCGACGAGGCAAGCCTTTACGTCGTCTCCGACTGGTCCGGCTGGTGGAACATCTACCAGGTCGGTCTCTACGGCGAGCCACCACAGGCACTTTACCCGGCCGAAGAGGAGTTCGCCGGGCCGCTGTGGCAGCTGGGCGGCCGGCCATTCGTCCGGCTTGGCGATGGTCGACTGGCGGTCGTGCACGGACAGGGTGACCTCAGGCTGGGCCTGCTGGACCCGGACAGCGGCGAGATGACAGATCTCGACGTGCCCTACACCTCCGTCGAGCCCGCCCTGTCGGCCGACGGGACGTGCATCGTGGCCGTCGCTGGAGCGCCGACGACGCCGCAGGGTGTTATCCGGATAGACGTGGCCACCGGCCGCACCGAGGCGCTCCGACGCGAACTCGACGAGGTACCCGACGGCGCATACTTGCCCGTGCCCACGGCGGTGGAGATTGAAGGGCCATTCGGCCGGGTGGTGCACGTACTCGTCTACCCGCCGTCGAATCCCGCCGTCGCCGCGCCCGACGGCGAGCTCCCGCCCTTCCTCGTCCGGGTTCACGGGGGCCCGACCAGTCATGGGACAAGCGTGCTCGACCTGGAAAAGGCGTACTTCACCAGCCGCGGCATCGGAATTGTCGACGTGAACCACGGGGGCTCCACCGGATACGGCCGCGGATACCGCGAACGGCTGCGGCGCCAATGGGGCGTCGTCGATGTGGAGGACGTCAACGCGGTCGCGCGGGGGTTGGTGGCCGCGCGGGAAGCGGACCCGCGGCGGCTCGCCATTCGTGGTGCCTCGGCGGGTGGCTGGACCTCCCTCTGCGCGGTAACGACGGGTGCCGCCGCGCACGGCAAGCTCTTCAACGCCGCCACGTCGTACTTCGGCCCGGTCAACCTGGAGGAGTTCGCGCGTCGGACCCACGATTTCGAATCCCGGTATCTCGATGGTCTCGTGGGCCCGTTGCCGGGGTTCGGGGCAACGTTCCGTGAACGTTCACCCGGAGGGCATGTGACGGAGGCCACGAGCCCAGTTCTGGTACTGCATGGGACGCGCGACCCGATTGTGGCGCTGGAGCAGTCCGAGGCCATTGTGCGCGAGCTGGCCGAACGCGGCATCAAGCATGCCTACCTGGCCTTCGACGGAGAGTCGCACGGCTTCCGCAGAGCCGAGACCGTGATCGCCGCGCTCGAGGCGGAGTTGTCCTTCTACGGCCAGATCCTTGGGTTTACCCCGCCCGGCGTTCCGGTGCTAAAGCTCGAAGGCGACACCTAGGTGGCTGGCTTTTTCGCCGCGGCAGTTTAACGAGCGAATTCGGTTGCGCGCGACTCCCGCACCACGATGACGCGGATCTGGCCTGGGTAGGTCAGCTCCTCCTCGACCTCCTTAGCGACGTCGCGTGCAATCACCTGGGCCTGGATGTCATCCACCCGGTCGGGCTTCACCATTACCCGAATCTCGCGGCCGGCCTGCATGGCGAAGACCTTGTCCACGCCGTCGTGGGCGCGAGCGATCTGCTCCAGCCGTTCCAGCCGCTTCACGTACGCTTCGAGCGACTCCCGCCGGGCACCAGGTCGGCCGCCGCTGATGGCATCGGCTGCCTGGGTGAGCACGGCCTCCACGGTCTGAACCTCGACCTCATTGTGGTGCGCCTCGATGGCGTGCACCACGTCCGGGGACTCGCCGTACCTGCGGGCGATCTCGGCTCCCACCAAGGCGTGGCTACCCTCGACCTCGTGGGTGAGCGCCTTGCCGATGTCGTGCAGCACCGTACATCGCTTGAGCAGCGTGGAGCTCAGCGCCAGTTCGCTGGCCATCAGGCCGGCGATGTGAGCCGACTCGATCAGATGCTTCAGCACGTTCTGCCCGTAGGACGTGCGGTACCTAAGCTGGCCGAGGAGGGTGACAAGTTCCGGATGCATGTCGGTGATGCTTAGCTCGACGAGCGCGTCCTCCCCCGCCCGAACGCACAGCGCCTGGACTTCGGTCTTGCTCCGTTCGTGCGCCTCCTCGATGCGCTGAGGATGGATGCGCCCGTCGAGGACCAGCCGTTCCAGGGTCAGCCTGGCCACCTCACGACGCACCGGGTCGAAGCATGACAGCAGGACGGCTTCTGGCGTGTCATCGATGATCAGGTTGACACCTGTCACCGACTCGAAGGCGCGGATGTTGCGGCCCTCCCGGCCGATGATCCGACCCTTCATCTCGTCGCTCGGCAGGTGTTGCACGGAGACGACGGACTCGCTGGTCTGTTCGGTCGCGACGCGCTGAATCGCCAACGTCACGATCCTGCGGGCCCGTTCCTCGCCATCAGTGCGAGCCTTCTTCTCGATTTCCCGCACGGTCAGCGCGGCTTCGCGCTTCGCCTGGTTCTCGATGTTCGTTACCAGCTCGGCCTTGGCCTGTTCCGAGGTGAGGCCGGCGGCTTGCTCGAGCACCTCTCGGCGCTGCGCATCGAGCTTGTCGAGTTCGGCGCGTCGCTGGCCAAGTTTGCCCTCTAGCTTGTCGAGTTCCGCTGCGCGATCCGACAACTTGCGCTCTTCATTGTCTAGCCGCTGCTCTCGATCGGAGAGCCTGCTTTCACGGCGTTCCAGATCGGTGCGCAGCTCCCTCAGTTCCGCCTTAATCCCGAGCGCTCCATCTTCTATCTCGGCGCGCGTCTTTTCGGCCTGGGCGACCGATACCTCGGCTCGCTGCATCATTTGGGAAGCATCGGTCTTCGCGCGGGACAAGACCTGTTCAGCCTCGCTGACGGCATCGTTCGGCTGACGCTGTGCGCTGATCTCGCCTCGATCGTCGCGTCCGGGCGGGGGTGAACCCGGGCGGCGCAGCATTATGATGATCGCGAACAAGCTGGCGAGCAGTCCGAGCCCGAGCCCGATGAAGGCAAGTACAACTGCGCTGCCCACGGCTACCCCTTTCTGCTCGCTGCGCAGCCGTGATCGGTACCACGGCCGCGCCCTGCCGCGAGGGGTTATGAGCGCGTGCGGCGCTCCGCCGCCCTGCACAACATCGCCGACAGCGATCGCCGGCTTTCGGCAGGGTCCCTGCTGTTGGTACTGCCGCGATCCGGCGAAGGCTCGCGGCTGTGTAAACGGGCGCAGCCTCTACCGCCATCGCCATGACGAGACGCCTGGCTGCTTGGTTGGGCGCAGCCAGTCCATCCGCCAGGCTTTCTGGCGTGCCGGTACGTATCCGGCCAGTGGCGGGCACCGCAGGGTCTGCGGCCCGATTGTGGTCTGTGCATGGTCAGGTCTGTCTATGCCAATCCGCACGCTGCGGAGTAACACCTCGCTGCCGTGAGGTTAAGCTGCGATAACGTTTTGGGGCAAGCAAACCATCGCGCCAAAGGTCTGCTCACCACCCGAAAATCCCGGCCTGACCAGGCACGATGCGTGCTCAGGAAGCTGTTGAAAAGAGCCGCCGGCTAGCCGCCGTCCGGGCGAGCCTTCATTTCAGCCCCGCACTCGGCGAGTCGCCTCAGCCTCGGCGTCCACTTGGTCATTGGTGCCGGCCTCGGCGAGTTCGTCGAGCAAGCGCTCCACCGAATCGTCCAGCCAGGCTCCCGTTGGTTCGTTCAATCCAGGCTCGTCGGTCACTTCCTGCTCCAGCGCCTCACGCACCACCCTGAACACCAGCGCAGGCGGATAACCCTTGCGGGCGAGCACCCCGGCCAGGTGCCGAACTCGGGCACGCGCCGGCTGCCCCCTCGTGGCGGCGAGTCTCTTGTTCACGAGCTGTCGTGCCGTTGCCGCTTCTTGTTCCGGATCAAGCATGCTGATCGCGTCACGAAGGTCGTCTTCCCCAACACCGCGTCGCCGCAGCTCAGCCGCGAGCACGTGGCGGGACAGACCGCGGCTATGGTGGCGCGACTCCACCCAAGCGGAAGCAAAGACGGCGTCATCGATCAATCCGGCATCGGTGAACCGGCCAAGGACCTGCTCGGCCGTGGTCTTGGGCACACGACGGCGGCGCAGGGCGCTTGCGAGCTGCGCCCTCGTTCGCGGCGCGATGGTGAGCAGCCGGAGGCAGATTTCTATGGCCACCGCCTCCGGGTGAGAAACTCCGGGATCACGGCGCCCCGTGCGGCCGGGTTCCGTGCGGCCGGGTTCCGCGCGGCCGGGTTCCGCGCCACCGGGTTCCGCGCCACCGGGTTCCGCGCCACCGGGTCGGCGCGTCAGCGCCTTCCGCATAATCCCCCCCGCGTAGCGCGCATCTCCAAGTCGCGGCTCATGAGCGGGGCGCCCGTCGCTCATGACCCCGATGCGCCGCCGGACCGTCCGGCGCCAGATGCCCTCGGCCGTCCGGCAGAACCAGGGAGTGGAGTCACAGAACCGCCCGCGGATGGCCCGGCCAGAGCGGAGGCCCGGGACGCACCAATAGCTTCCGGGGAACCCGCATCGAGCTTGGGCCCCACGCCAAGCTTCTCTTTGATCTTCTTCTCGATCTCATCGGCCAGGTCAGGGTTACTGCGCAGGAAGTTCCGCGCGTTTTCCTTCCCCTGCCCGAGCTGGTCGCCTTCATAGGTGTACCAGGCGCCAGACTTGCGTACGATGCCCTGTTCCACACCGAGGTCGATCAGCCCACCTTCCCGGCTGATGCCCAGACCGAACAGCATGTCCATCTCGGCTTGCCGGAAAGGAGGTGAGACTTTGTTCTTCGCGACCTTGACGCGAATCCGGTTCCCCACCGCCTCGGTGCCATCTTTAAGCGTCTCGATACGCCGCACATCAAGCCGGACCGATGAGTAGAACTTGAGCGCTCGTCCCCCCGTCGTGGTCTCTGGACTCCCGAACAGCACACCGACCTTTTCACGCAACTGGTTAATGAAGACCGCGGTGGTCTTGGTCTGGCTCAGCGCACCGGTGAGCTTGCGGAGGGCCTGAGACATGAGCCGGGCTTGCAGGCCGACATGACTGTCGCCCATCTCGCCCTCGATCTCGGCACGTGGGACGAGCGCAGCCACTGAGTCGATGACGATGATGTCGAGCGCACCGGAGCGGACGAGCATATCCACGATCTCAAGCGCCTGCTCGCCGGTATCCGGCTGGGAAACGAGCAGCGCATCGGTGTCGACACCGAGTCGTTTGGCGTACTCGGGATCGAGCGCATGTTCGGCATCGATGAACGCGGCGATCCCGCCCATTTTCTGGGCGTTGGCGACCGCATGCAGCGCGAGCGATGTTTTCCCGCTGCTCTCAGGTCCGTATATCTCAACGACGCGGCCACGGGGCAGCCCGCCGATGCCGAGAGCGACGTCAAGCGCGATCGAACCGGTGGGGATCACCTCAACCGGGGCGCGAGCCTCGTCACCAAGGCGCATGACCGAGCCTTTCCCGAATTGCCGCTCGATCTGGACGAGCGCGGCCTCAAGGGCCTTGTCCCGATCACCGGGCCGGTTGCTTCCCGCCCTATCGCTAGCTGCCATGAGAACTCCCTGTAAGGGTCACGGGTCTGGTGGCGCCGCCGCCTTCCGCCCGGGTGATCGTCTGGTTGTCAGCCGCCTTGCTGGATCTGCCACTGTGTTTGCTGGCACCGTGTTTGCTGGCACCGTGTTTGCTGGCACCGTGTTTGCTGGCACCGTGTTTGCTGGCACCGTGTTTGCTGGACGCACCGCCCCAAAAAAGCACCGCCCAAAGAGAGCACCGCCCCGCGGGAACGTCCACGAGCAACCGCGCACTCCCACGATCCTGGCCAGGGTCATCGCCGGGGCGCGATCTCGGCAAGAGCTATGCACACCAGCAGCGTATGCGAACAGCTGTTCGACCATGGACGCGACACGCCGACGCGCGAGGAAGTGACACCGCGGCCGCGCGGGCAAGGAAGTACGCACCCCCGCCCCGCTGGGACCCGCCCCGCTGGGACCCGCCCCCGCAGGCACCCGGCCCCGCAGGCACCCGGCCCCGCACAGGCCACCCAGCCGCGCCTTCGCTCGCGGCCTTCAAGCGGACGTTTCGCGAGAACTGCTGATTAAAAATGTCATAGTTCGTGCGATTTGCCCAAGATCTCGTTGATCTCTATGTGATACCGGTTGCCGACGTGACTGACCACAACGTCTGAGTTTATTGACCATCCGCAATTCAGATAAGGACCAATGTCACTTCTCCGCGGACCTCGAGGCGTTCAGACTAACTCTACAGCTTATCCTGGGAGATCACGGGTTATCTTAGGAGATCGCGGGGGACATGCGCCATGCTACGGGTCATCAAGCGACCGGACGGAAAGATCCGGCCAGGACGTGAATCACGACCGGGAGTCGCGCTTATCACGCGCGCGTTACCGCGGGCATGGAGGGGCATCGTCGGCATACTCCGGCGTTACCGCATCCATAGGGCGGCGAGCCCGAATGTCGACAGAGCGCGGCAGTGGCATCGCCACCGCTCCAGGTGGATAGCGCTCGCGGAGAGCCTGGCCTACCTCGGCGCCGTGATCTACCTTCTGTGGGCCGCCTATGCTCTCGCCGTCCTCGCCTTCTTCCGGCGCAAGATGTGGGTTGAGAACTACTGCGACCAGGTTGGCGCCTGCGGCAATCTCTCCGGCTTCGTCGGCCCCTTCCTCGCGCTGGCCCTCGCGACCGCCGCATTCCTGCTCTGGCGGAGGTGGTGGGTGAAGCGGCCGATCATGCTGAAGGCGAAGAGCAGGGCGCAGGATCTCGTCCCGACCGCGGGCACCATCATTAACAGCGTTGTCGGCCGCGATGAGTTGTGCCGCGTCATCATGCAGGGGCTTCATGATCCTGAAATGCGGCGCCCACATCTTCTTGTGGGCGGTGTCGGCACGGGCAAGACGGCCGTCCTCGTCCAGCTAACCAGAATGCTAGCTGACCGCCGCGCGGTGCCCGTGCCCATTCGATTGCGTGACGTCGACAGAAGGCTCAACTTCAACGACGCAGCCAGGGAGCGGTTCTGCACGGAAGTGGACCCGGGCACAATGGCCAACGGCCAAGCCGAGAAGGTGTGGCGCCAGCTTCGCAGGCATGGTCAGGTCGTGGTGCTCGCCGACGGGCTCGAAGAAGCGTTCCCAGCGGGCGACGAGAACGAGAAGGACCGCGACAACCTCATCAGACAGGCGATCCGGCAAGCGGACGAGCAAAAGCTCCCGCTGGTCATCGCCTCACGGCCACACCACCCGCTCGAGGCAACGACCGCGGCGATTATGGAACTCGAGCCGTTGAGCGAGGAAGCGGCGCTCGAGTATGTCGGCCTCGACATGACCGTCCAGGACGAGCACCGCATTGACTGGATCGTGGAGACGGCCAGCGTGGCCGACGCGCCGCTGTATCTGCAGATGACACGCCAGCTGCACAAGAACGGCTTGCTTGAGCACGTCACGGACAAGTCCCCGGTGCGCCTCGATACCCGCGAGGTGGATTGCTCCGCACTTCGCTGGCGACTGCTCGACGCGTGGCGCGAGGCACTTGCCAAGGGCCACCTTCGCCCCGACCTGGCCTTGTCGACCACGGATCGCGATGAAACGATCAAGGTGGTTTCTGGCCTGGCCTGCGTCGGCTTACTGAAGGACACGCTTGAGGTCAAGTTCGAGGACCTGATCGGATATGTCGGAAAGGATGAGACCCAGGCGGGCGCAGGCTCAGGTGGCCCAGCTGACGTGAATTATCAGCCGGCGTACCCCGAGATCTGGGACAAGGTCAGGCAACATCTATGGCCCAATTTGAGTGAACGCCAGGACAACGGCCCACGGCGTTACCGCTGGCTGGTCTCGCTGGCCGCGACCCGCGGCGAGCAGCTTGGGCTGGTGGAGGCATATGGCAACCGAGTGCGTTTCCCGCACAGCATCTTGCAGTCATACTTCGGCTCTTCGCTACTCAAGCTGTTCCTGCAGGAGGACGGCGAGGACAATCGCCTGGCGAAGGCGCTGAACGATCCGGGTCCTGGGCGGGAACTGCTCATCGCCCTTGTGCTGCATTCCCGCGAAAAGCGTGACCTGTGGGAGGCCGCCGAGGGAGATCGAGCGTCGGCAAGCGTGACAGCCGGCACCGAAGCGGGAACGCAGGGGGGAGCGATGAACGACACCAGCAAACCCCGCACCGCCACGCTGCGTGAGATGCTCCTGACCGCGGCAGGCGACCACGTTGACGCCAAAGCCTTCGATATTTATGCGGCCGCCCTGGAGATCGACAGCATGCAGGACGAGTCGAATCAAGGGCTGATCGCAAAGAACCTGAGCAAGCGCTGGAAAGACGTCAGGACCGGAGACCGCAGAACGCTCGAAGAGGCAAAACTCGGCGTCGTGAGGCGTTTCGGTGACGCGGCCAGGGAGGTGGCGAGGCGAAAGGGCGCGGCGGCCTACGAGGAGTTCTTCGCGATCGGCCAACTGGAGGAGTCCTACCCGGTAAGGCTGGCGGTCGCACAGGAGATCGGGTCCGGTGGTAACGCGGCCTTCAAGGCGCTTGAAGAAATTTTGCACGAGAAGACCTTGCGTACCTACATGAAAGGAAAGCAGCACGAGAATAGGAGAAACGGGACCGAGGAGATGCCGGGACCAGGAAACCAGCCGGTGGGCAACACCAATGCCCAAGCGGCGGAGAACAACGATGCGGCGCCGGAGCCAGGTGAGCGCGAAGATCTGGTTCGCGGGAGGAGCGGGAACAGCGGGAGGAGCGGGAACAGCAGCCAGCGACCAGAAATCTGGCGAGGGCTGGTGCTGCGCGCGTGGCTGGCGCCCATGCTGGCTGGCTCCGTGAAGGCAAAATATCGCGAGCCCGCGCGGAAGTATCTGGAGGACTGGCTGCGGCAACTCAAGCCGGAGCGGTCGAGACGTGGCCGGGCAAAGCTGCCGATTTCCCTTGAGATCGCGCTTTCCCAAGGCTTCAAGGCCGCGGCGAACCGAAGAAAGAGAAACCCTTATACCTCCGAGGAGGCACGCGGCTATCTCATCGAGCACGCGGAGGAGATGCTCAAGTACTCGCGTTTCTGGTTCACGCAGTTGACCTTGATCCACGCCCTCTGCCTGTGGGCGCTGCCCGACGCGCCTGGCGCGGTCAAGTCGGCCGGAAACCGCGCCACGCAGAACGGTGAAGTGAAAACCAAAGGCGCGGACAACGGCGGAGAGCAGCTAAAGCGGCGCCGTGCCACCAGGCCAGCGGAAACGGTGGCGCGCTGGCTGTCGATAGCAGGCAGCAAATGCGATCCTGGCGACCTGCACCCGGACGACAGATTAACCCGTGGGCAGCGGATACACCCGTTCGTCGCCGAGGCGGGGGACCTTGCTGTGCTCGCGCTTGAGAGTGGGCACCCGGAACGGTTCATCTGGATCGACGAGAGCGGCATCATAAGCAAGGTCGGCTCGCGGGCGGCCACGCCTACGGAATACCGTAGACACAACCTCTGGGTTCCGCCTTCGGCTGGCTGGAGCGCGCTCGACCGTGGCGCGCAGCAACTGGTGGCCGACGTCCTTGTGCTGCTGAATTTGACCGAGCAGACCGGGTCAGCGAATTCGCCGGATGAACTGCCGGAGGAACTAGAGCGCCGCCTGGAAAGCGCGAACCGGAGCCTGCTGCCACCCTGCATCACCAGGGACCGAAAACCACTTGAGCCCGCAAGGACCATCGGCCGCGCCGAGTCGGGCGAACGCAGTTGCCCGAATAGCTGCCCATTTGACCTGTGCCCGTACCCGCCGAGCGGCGCGCAGCCGCGAGCCGAGCTGACTGAGGCCTTCTGCCGGCGTCAGCAGGCGCTGCTGAGCCGCGGGTTCCCCTGGCTGCGCAGGAAGACGGCACCGTGGCACGGCATGACGCGAAAGGCGCTGAGGTCATTCTGGGCAGAGATGGCGGACCGGACCAGGCCGCCAAAGCCGGATGACTGACGAGAAAGCCTGGTGGCCGCGGGACCCCTCAGCGCAGCCGTTCGGGGACTGGAAACGTATCGCACACTGCGCGCCAGACGGTCTTCGCGTCTTCGCCTTCGGCCAGCGCTCGCATTATCGTGCGGTCACCAAGGCTCGCGAATACGTAGTCCTTAGCCAGACTCTGCGCGTAGGCCTCGCCGAACTGAGCGTTCATACGGTCCCAGAATTCACTCAGACGCACCCCGCCACGGTACACGCGAGGTTGCCCAGCCTGGCCAGCGTCGCCGCACCGCGGGCGTGCGAACCATAGAGATCCCGAACGGCTGCCGCCCCGTGTCACCCCCCGGGAACGCGCCGTCGTCAATTATGCGCGGCCCCGAACCGGCGCACATATCCTCCCCGGCGAAACGTGACAGCACGGGGCTTCACGGCCCTTAAGGTGTCACACGTTGGCGAGGCCCGTGGATGCGATTGTCGCCTGCACTTCCCTGCACCACGTGGCCGATCTGGACGAGGTGCTTGACCGCATCGCGGGCGCGCTGGTGCCAGGGGGAACTCTCGTCGTCGTCGAATGGGCAAGTGAGCTGTTCGACGAGGCAACCGCCGGGTGGTGCTTCGCCCGGGTCGGCGCTCCAGGGCACGATGCCGAACCCGGCTGGCTGCACCGCCGCCACAGCGAATACCTCGCCTCCGGTCAGTCATGGGATGCTTACTGCCGCTCCTTCGTGGAGGAGGAACGGCTCCATGCCGGGGAGCAGATCCTGCGCGGGCTGGATGCGCGGTTCGACCGCCTGTCGTGCGCCTATGGGCCGTATTTCTTCGCTGACCTCGCCGACACGTCGGCGGCATCCGAGCAGGCGGCGATCGACGCCGGGCAGATCCAGGCCACCTGCATCAGGTATACGGGCCGACGCCGCTGACGGCGCCGCAGCGCCTCTAATCAGGGCGAAGGTGACGCAGTCCGGTTTGACATCACCATGAGGGGGCAAATGCCGCACGATTCCGGCCCCCGATCAGGGAGGTAGTGATGTCGACCGGAATTATCGTCGGAATAGTGGTCGCCGTCATCGTCATCGCGGCCGTGGCAGCATGGATCGTGGTGGATGGCAGGCGGCGCAGGCTGCGGCAACGCTTCGGGCCCGAGTACGAGCAGCTGGTCAGAGAACGTGGCAACCGGCGTGCGGCGGAGACAGAACTCGCCCAGCGCCAACGGCACGTCGCGGAACTTAACCTCCGTCTCCTTTCGCCCGAGGAACGCACCCGCTACAAGGCCCAATGGGCGGCCATACAAGAAGAGTTTGTTGAAAGGCCGCAGGAAGCGCTCGCAGGCGCGACGGGCATCATCACTTCGGCCATGAGAGACCGGGGCTACCCAACCGAGGACTACGAGCAGATCCTGGCTGACCTGTCCGTTGAGCACGGGCGTACCCTCCGCCAATTCCGGAAAGCGCACGACATCAGCGTGCGTGCCAGCTCGGGTTCCGCTTCCACTGAGGACCTGCGTCAGGCAATGATCGACTACAGGGACGTCTTCCACGACCTCGCGGGTGTCGGCACCGACGGCGCAGGTGACCGGCCAAGAATCCGCCCTGACGAAGGCCGTACAGACCTGGGCCAACGCCCAGACCACGACGCTGCGGACCAGGGCCGCCAAACCGAAAGCGCTCCAGACCAGGACCGCCCAGACCAAAGCGCTCCAGACCAGGGCCGCCAAACCGAAGGCGCCCCACACCAGGACCGGCTGGTCGCCGGCGCAAAGACAGAACCCGATGCCCGCGACGCCGCCGTGACCGACGCGCAGGCGCAGCAACCCGGGTCATCACAAGGCGCACCGAGGAGGTAGCGGCTCATGAGTGACATTCTTCGCGAGCCCGACAGTCAGCGAGCCGCAAGCACCACGGACGATCGCGACCTGGCCGAGGGGATCGCACCCCCGGAACCGGCCGCGGACGTGGAGCCCGCCGGGCACACAGAACCAGAACCAGCCACGGAACCAGAACCGGCCGCGGACCTCGAACCCACCCCGCACACAGAACCAGAACCAGCCACTGACCTGGAACCCGCTGCCAGCGCGCCGCCTGAGCCGGCCATGCAGGCCATACAGGCCATCGAGGCCATGCAGGCCGTCGACGACCCGCCCTTGCTGGCGGATGCGGTCGCGATTCACACGAGGTGGCAGGAGAATCAAGCCACCTTCGTGGATGATCCCCTCGGCTCGGTCACGCGTGCGGCGAGCCTTGCCGACGAGGTGGTCAGCGTCGTGACGGCCGCCGCCCAGGAGCGTGTGCACGACCTGCGCACCGCGTGGGAAGGCGGCAGTGCCGACACCGAGCAGCTTCGCAAGACCCTGCGACACTACCGCGTCTTTATCGACCGCCTTTCCAACGTGTAACACGGTCTCTCCGCGACGCAACACTAGACCGTGTAGTTTTTGTTAGGACAACGGCGCGCGGCGCGTGGGTGTGCGCTACATGACTCCTCGGTAGCGACGCGGTACCGACTCTGTACCGACAAAAGTGTCAGAGGGGTGAGGCAGCATAAAGAGATGCCCGCCCGAACAACCGCCGGCCACCCGGGGAGTGCGCCCCCGGGGCGGCTTGGCGATCCGCTTTGGCGGTTTTCCGAGGCGACCCGTGCCTGGTTCAGCCTCGCCTTCGCCGCACCGACACCGGCACAGCTGCAGGCATGGGACTCGATAAGCAGCGGGCAGGACACTCTGGTCATTGCCCCCACGGGTTCGGGGAAGACACTCGCGGCCTTCCTGTGGGCGCTGGACCGCTTGGCATCCGCTCCCCCTCCCGATGACCCGGCTCTGCGTTGCCGCGTGCTCTACGTCTCGCCACTCAAGGCGCTCGCGGTGGACATCGAACGCAACCTTCGCGCACCGCTCGCCGGGCTGCGCCATACGGCACAACGCCTCGGCCTCCCCGAGCCAGCCATCAACGTCGCCGTGCGTTCCGGCGACACTGCCGCCGATGAGCGGCGGCGGCTCGCCAGCCGCCCGCCTGACATCTTGATCACGACGCCAGAATCGCTGTTCTTGCTGCTCACCTCGCGGGCCAGGGACACACTGCGCAACGTGCAGACCGTCATTGTCGATGAGGTGCACGCGCTCGCGGGCAACAAGCGCGGGGCACACCTCGCGCTCTCCCTGGAACGGCTGGACGCCATCCGGATGCCGAACGGCTGCGCTGGGCACACCGACGTGCATGAAGCCTCGCGCGGCGGGCACGCGCGGCGAATCGGCCTGTCCGCGACGGTCCGGCCTGCTGATGAGGTTGCCGCCTTCCTTGGCGGTGACCGTCCAGTCGCGGTCGCCGCGCCGCCCCATGACAAGCGGCTCGACCTAAAGATCGTGGTGCCGGTCGAGGACATGACCGAGCTTGCCACGCCACCCGGCCAAGACGCTGGTGACACCGCGGGTGGCCGCCGGTCCATCTGGCCGCACGTCGAAGAACGCGTGCTCGACCTGATCGATCAGCATCGCTCGACCATCGTGTTCGCGAACTCCCGCCGACTTTCCGAACGGCTCTGTAATGCGCTCAACGATCTCGCCCATGAGCGGGCCGCAGAGCGCGAGCGGGAGGAGGATGGCACGACGGCTTCCGCCGAACCGCCACTCGTCGCCAGGGCCCACCACGGTTCGGTCTCCAAGGCGGAGCGCGCCCAGATCGAAGAGGCGCTCAAGGCGGGCCGACTACCCGCCGTGGTCGCCACATCCAGCCTGGAACTCGGTATCGACATGGGGGCGGTGGACCTTGTCATCCAGGTCGAGTCGCCGCCGTCGGTCGCGAGCGGCCTGCAGCGCATCGGCCGGGCCGGGCATCAGGTGGGCGAGGTTTCCCGCGGCGTGATCTTCCCGAAATACCGAGGCGACCTGCTTCAGGCCGCGGTCGCGGCGCAGCGCATGCGGACCGGCCAGATCGAGGAACTTCGTAGCCCCCGCAACCCACTCGACGTGCTCGCCCAACAGATCGTGGCCATGACAGCCATGGACGACTGGCATGTTGACGCACTTGAACGGCTGGTCCGCCGCGCGCAGCCGTTCAGGACTCTAACGAGACAGGTGCTTGAAGCGGTGCTGGACATGCTGGCGGGCCGCTACCCCAGCGACGAGTTCGCCGAGCTGCGCCCCCGCGTGGTGTGGGACCGGGTGACCGGCACGCTGGCTGGCCGGCCGGGCGCGCAGCGGCTGGCCGTGACCAGCGGTGGCACGATCCCCGACCGCGGGTTGTTCGGCGTTTTCCTTGCGGGCCACCAGTTGTCACGGGTGGGCGAACTAGACGAGGAGATGGTCTACGAATCACGGGTCGGCGAGGTTTTCGTGCTTGGCGCGAGCTCCTGGCGGATCGAGGACATCACCACCGACCGGGTGCTGGTCTCCCCGGCTCCTGGACAGCCTGGCAAGCTGCCGTTCTGGCACGGGGACGCGCCGGGGCGCCCAGCGGAGTTTGGCGAGGCCATAGGCGCGTTTTGCCGCGAGATCGCCGGGCTGCAGCCCGCTGCGTCACGCCTCCGGGTGGCTGACGTCGGCTTGGACGGCTACGCAGCCGACAACCTCGTCAGCTACCTAGCGGAGCAGCGGCAGTCGACCGGCAGCGTGCCTGATGACCGCACGCTGGTCGTGGAGCGCTTCCGGGACGAGCTAGGCGACTGGCGGATGGTGCTGCACAGCCCATATGGCGCGCGGGTACATGCGCCGTGGGCGCTGGCCATCGCGGCCAGGCTGCGCGAACGCTACGGCGAGATGGATGTGCAAGCGCTGCACGCCGACGATGGGATCGTGCTGCGAATCCCTGACACGGACGAGCCACCGTCCGCCGATATCGTGATCTTCGATCCGGACGAGCTTGAGCAGCTCGTGACGGCGGAGGTGGGAGGGTCCGCACTATTCGCCTCCAGGTTCCGTGAGTGCGCCGCGAGGGCACTGCTGCTGCCGCGCAGGCGGCCCGACCGGCGGACCCCGCTCTGGCAGCAGCGCCAGCGCGCCGCTCAGCTCCTCGCGGTGGCCAGCCACTACGCCACCTTCCCGATCGTGCTCGAGACGGTCCGTGAGTGCCTGCAGGACGTCTTCGACATGCCTGCCCTGAGCAATCTGATGCGTGACATCGCGGCGCGGAAGCTGCGGATTGCCGAGGCTGAGACCGCCACGCCCTCGCCGTTCGCACGTTCCCTGCTGCTTGCATATGTGGGCGCATTCATGTACGAAGGCGACTCGCCGCTCGCTGAGCGGCGAGCCCAGGCACTCACGCTCGACTCGGTGCTGCTCGCTGAGCTGCTCGGCCGGGCAGAGTTGCGCGAGTTGCTCGATCCTGAGGTGATCGCCGAGACCGAGCACGAGGCACAGCGCCTCGCATCGGGATGGCAGGCCCGCGGGCCGGAAGGCGTCGCGGACCTGCTGCGTGAGGTCGGCCCACTGTCAACGGCCGAGGTGGCGGATCGGTGCGCGGAACCCATCGCCGCCGAGCGCTGGCTCGGCGCACTCGCGGCGGCACGGCGGGTGATCGAGATACGAATCGCCGGAGCGCAGCGTTGGGCCGCGATAGAGGACGCCGGGCGGCTGCGCGACGCACTTGGCGTGCCGCTGCCGGTAGGGATCCCGGAAGCCTTCACCGAACCGGTACCGGATCCGCTCGGCGACGTGGTCGCGCGCTACGCGCGGACCCATGGGCCGTTCGCGGCGGCGCAGGTGGCCGACCGCTTCAGGCTCGGGGTGGCCGTGGTGGCCGACGCACTGCAGCGGCTTGCCGCGCAGCGGCGGGTCGCCGAGGGAGAATTCCGACCCGGCGGCCGAGGCAGCGAGTGGTGCGACGCAGGAGTTTTGCGCCTGCTGCGGCGGCGCTCGCTCGCCCGGCTGCGTGCGGAGGCCGAACCATCCCCGCCGGACGTTCTCGCCCGGATGCTTCCCGTCTGGCAGGGCGTGGACCAACGGTTCGCGACGGCCGGGGGCACGGTAGCCAACGGCGAGACCCGCAGAAACGGCACGTCCCACAGCCCGCGCGCAGGGCCACATGCGCTGCTCGACGCGGTCGATCAACTGCAAGGCGCGGCGCTGCCCGCGTCGGCACTCGAAACCCTCGTACTTCCGTCACGGGTCCCTGGTTACTCGGCGGCGATGCTTGACGAACTGACCGCGGCAGGCGAGGTGGTCTGGGCAGGCGCAGGATCCGTCGGGGGGACACGGCCAGGCGGTGACGGCTGGCTGGTTCTGGCCCTCGCCGACACGGCACCCCTCCTGCTGCCGGAACCGGCCGGAATGACGATGACCCCCGCGCACGAGGCGGTTCTCGCCGCGCTCGGCGGGGGTGGCGCCCTGTTCTTCCGCACGCTCGCCGACCGGGTAGTGACGACCGTGTCGAGCAGCCCGCATGCCGCCGACACCGCTTCTGATCCCGGTGTCGCGCCGCATGGGGTCACCGGCCAAACGATCGCCTCGGCGCACGGTCCCTCCTCGCCGGGCACGACCCCACCCGACGTGACCGACCAAACGATCGCCTCGGCCATATGGGATCTCGTCTGGGCCGGGCTGATCAGCAACGACACGCTGGCGCCCCTGCGCACCTTGCTCGGCGCGGCGCGGACCGCCCGCCGAGCCGGATCAGGGGCAGGCCATGCCACGTGGCCCAGGTCGGCAGCGGCCCGCCCGGGCCGCACCGCGGGAAGGCGCCGCGGTTTTGGCCGCATCGCCATGCCATCACGGGCCGGGCCGCCCACCGTGAGCGGACGCTGGTCGTTGCTGCCCGCCCGAGACACCGATTCCACCCGGCGGATGCACGCCCTCGCGCAGACGCTGCTTGACAGGTACGGCGTGCTGACCCGGGGCGTCGTCGCCGCGGAGCGTGTGCCGGGTGGGTTCACTGCCGTGTATGCCGTGCTGCGGGCAATGGAGGAGACGGGCCGGTGCCGGCGGGGTTACTTCGTTGAAGGGCTGGGGGCCGCGCAGTTCGCGCTGCCCAGTGCCGTCGACAGGATGCGCGCCCTGCGGGACGCTGCCGTGCCCGCGGAACCAGTCAGCGTCCAGTCATCCGCCGGGACCAGGACATCCGCCCGAACCACGGCCGGCGGTCAGGTCCTGGTTCTGCCCGCTGCCGATCCCGCCAATCCCTACGGTGCCGCGCTGCCGTGGCCGGCCCGGCCGGGTGAACCTGCGGCAGCGCATAAACCCGGCCGCAAGGCGGGCGCACTTGTCGTTCTCACGCATGGTCGGCTCGAGCTCTACGTGGAGCGAGGCGGTCGCACCCTGCTGTCCTGGAGCGATGACCCAGACACTCTTGGCCCTGCCGCAGCGGCACTGGCGCATGCGGTCCGCGAGGGCGCGCTCGGCCGACTGACCGTGGAACGCGCGGACGGGGGGCGCGTCTACGACTCGCCACTGGCGCAGGCTCTGCGAGACGCCGGGTTCCACCCCACTCCCCGCGGTCTCCGGCTGCGCGCTTGACAGCAGCTGAGCCGCGCAAAGGGGACCTTCCGCCCTACCGAATGGCCCGACGGGTCCGCGTCCTCTTGCGTTGGGGCGGCACCACCACAAATCCCAGCGCGCGCGCCTGGGGCTGAAACGTCGCTGCCCCGCACACCCCGCAGCGGGGAGGTCGGTCGCATGAACGCGCCAGGAAGCGGCAGCCGCTCGGGATGAGGGTTTCAACCACTCCCAACAGAATCGAGAAGCTCCCGGCGCGCGCGGTCGAGCGCCGTGAGCATCGCACCGCGGAGCACCGGGCTGTCGGTCACCACCGCGGGCACCACGCTGGGGTTGCTGAGGCAGATGCGGGCCACCCGCGACGCAACGCGCTCAGCAAGTGGTGTACCGCCGGCCTCCCCGACACCGCCGCCGAGCACAACCAACTGGGGGTCGAGAACCGCGCAGACGGCGGCGAGGCCGAGCGTCACCCGGCGGGCCAGTTCGTCAACGAACGCAAGGCCGTTCTCGTCGCCAGCATCCAACGCAGCGACCGCCGCGCGCACCCCAGCCGACGCGGACAGCTCGTCGAATCCACACTCCCTGGCGAGTTCCCGCACCGCCGCGGCGCCAGCGAGTGACTGCAGCGAACCTGTGTAAGGCTTCCGGAGGTCCTCCGGCAGCGGGACACCAGGGACTGGGAGGTAACCGATCTCACCGGCCGCGCCGGTGAACCCACGATGCAGCCGACCACCCAGCACGGTTGCGAGGCCGAGGCCGACGCCCAGCCAGATAAACACGAAATCGGCGACGTCGGCGGCCGCTCCGTGTGCGCGCTCGGCGATGGCAGCGAGGTTGACGTCATTTTCTATGGTGACGGGCCGCCGCAGGTCGCCACGCAACGCGTCGAGCACGCCTTCGTGCCAGTCGGGCAGGTTCACGGCAAGCCGGGGGTCGCCGGTCGTCGGATCTACGACGCCCGGGCTGCCTATGACGAAGGCCCGTAGCTGGGAGACCTTGACACCGGCCGAGCGGCACGCCGTGGCGACCGCGCCCCGCACCAACTCGACGGGGTTATCGCCATTGCCCGGGTCAACCGTGATTTCCGAGACGACATGGCCGGTGACGTCCGCGACCCCCGCGCGGACGACATCGGACTCGACATGCAGGCCGACCACGTATGCGCTCGACGGTACAACCGCGTACAGCGCCGCATTGGGCCCTCGACCCCCGGCCTGCTCCCCGGCGACCTGCACCAGCCCGCGCTCCTGAAGGCGCGTCAGCAGCTGAGATGCGGTCACCTTGGACAGGCCGGTGTGCTCGCCGAGCCGGGCCCTGGTAAACGGGCCTTCGCTGAGCAGCAGTTCAAGCGCGGCGCGGTCGTTAAGCTCGCGCAGGAGGCGGGGTGTTCCGGGCCGTGGCGGCATGCTGCACCCTTCCGTTCGAAATGGCACGTTACCTCCGGCTTGTGTCCCTGCGCGCGGCACGGCACCGGGTTGGTTTCGATCTGGCAACGGAGACTATCCTATAGGAAACTTTCCTGTTAATTTCTGGTTGCAGGCCTGGTTGCGTCCTCGGCGGCGTGCCGGACCGCCTGGTCGGAGAAGGGAGACACAACGGTGAAGCTCATGAAGGCCGCCGCCGTGACGGCGGTTGCGCCCCTGGTGTTAGTGGCTGCCGCTGCTTGCGGTTCGGGCGGCAAGGCGTCCACCACCTCCGCAGCGCCGACGCACCTCACCGTCTGGCGAATGGGTGCCTCTACCCCAGCGCAGGTCACGTGGATGAATGGTGTAATCGGGCAGTTCCACAAGCAGTTCCCGAAATACGCCAAGACCGCGGTCACCGTGAAGTTCGTGCCGTGGACGGTGCGTACGACTCAATGGCAGAACGCGCTCTCAAGCGGCAAGGGCGGTCCAGACGTCACCGAGATGGGAAACACGGACACACCCACCCTGGCGAGCCAGGGCATGCTCGCCAACATCACGAGCAACGTCAACTCCTTGCCGAACAAGTCCGACATCGTCTCGGGCATGCTGGCCAATGACATGCAGAACGGCAAGATGTTCGCCGTGCCATGGTTTGGCGGCGTGCGAGGGATCTGGTATCGCAAGGACCAGTTCGGCGCGGCCGGGATCTCCGCCCCGCCCACCACGTGGGCGCAGCTTCTACGCGACGCGCAGACCCTGATGAAGAAATACCCGGGCAGCTACGGTCTTGGCGTGCCGAGCAACTTCACGAACGGCATCGTGAGCTTCATCTGGGGCGCGGGCGGCCAGGTCGCGGTTCAGCAGGGCGGCACGTGGGTGGCTCAGCTCACCA
>WNGA01000763.1_pt1 | contig 49210 bp, 45 predicted proteins | sample 5400061 | NCBI WGS metagenome assembly WNGA01 (sample SAMN13153366, study PRJNA577476) | soil metagenome | isolation source: 100 cm soil or saprolite under grassland replicate 2 | place: USA:California | collected 2016-06-15
GGAGCCGCGTCCTCAGCAAGGAGTATGAACGTACCACCGAATCGAGTGAAAGTGATATTTATCTTGCTTCCATTCGTCTAATGTTGCGAAGATTAGCATCTTCGTCGAAGTGAAAGGTTTTATTTATACAGCCTCTATATGAGGATGTTGGCGTACTTGTTGTTTGGAACACACGAACCGAAGGAGCCGCCGATGAACGAGCCGCCGGTTATTGATCATGACGATGCGGCACACCCGCTCTTGCTCGACCAGGAAACGCTTGCTCAGATCGAGGGCAAAGAAGCGCTCATCAAGAACCACCACTATCGCGCGGTTGATTTCCTGCGCCGGTTCAAGCGGGATGTGTTACCAGATCTGTGGTGGAGCGCCTATAACCATCGTACGCATCAAGCTCGGACGGTGCTCAATGATGGTCTGGATCGCGAGACCAAAGCCGCCGTTGCAAGAGAACTGCACCGTATTGGTGGTGAGCGGGTGTATTTCATCTCTGGTGTGATGCAGAACCAAGGCAATCGCCACCGGCACCGGCAATCAACGCGGGATGAGTCACTGAAGCTGCTAGATCAGGCAGGCTGCCAGGAAGCGCACGAGATAGGAGTGTATCTGGCTGCGTTGCCGATTCATCGCTTCACGGTTGATCTTGACCATCTGCAAGCGGCACAGCGCATCATTCATGAGCGGGCGAAGACGGAGGCGAGCCGCCGCCGCCAATTGAGTATCTTGCGGGCGATTGAAGACCAACCCCAGCCCTTCAATGCGCCGAGACGAAGAAGTGTCCGGCTCTTCCCGCTGAACGATAGCATTGGTTTGGTGATGAAGGAAGCACGCCGGGCGCTCAAGCCCGAGTGGATCGAGTTTGATCTACGCAATAGTCAACTGGCGATCTGCGCCGCGTTGTGGGGTGTTCCACTGGTCCAGAACTTTCTCGCTACGGGTCAAAGTCTCTGGACAGAGCTGTTTCGCTTCTTTGACCTGCCAGAGAGTGATGAGGTCAAGCGAATCTTTAAGCGGTTTACGTATGGCTTGCTTTTTGGAATGGGACGTCAGAAACTCCAGCGCCAGATGACTGACCAGCTCCGACCCTTTGGTATTCCGAAGGGTGGGCTACGCTTTCTCCGCCATCCGATCATGCGGGCAATGTTGCATGCACGGAACGATCAGATCGCAGAGATCGAAGCTCGGGGCGGGGCGTATGACTGCTTTGGGAATTGGATGGAGTGTTCCCAAGAGCGCCGACCACATCAGATCTTAGCCGCCCAAGCGCAGGCGGTTGAACTCAAGCTGATCTACCCCGCCTTCGCATTGGCGATGAGCACCAATGAGTTTGTGATCACGCTCTATCAGTACGATGGCTTTAGCGTTGAGGTGCGGCAGGCTTCACGGCGGGCTGCTTGGATTGATCGCATCATTCGGGCGGTTAATGAGTCTATTCGCCAAACACCCATTATCACAAGCCTTGAATGTGATCAAGAATCAGGATCGCAGCGCATGGGATCTCAGTACATAGGATCACACAATCGCCGGCTTCATGATCACTAGATCATGATCAGCGGCGCACACTACATGCATGTTACGCACCAGGTTATGATTGGAATGCGCCAAACCCTCAATATGCTTTTCATTTCCGTAACAGCGCCCCGATCAGTCCTGGCATTCGACAGAGAGCATATCGCCAAAGAAGGAGTATACCTATGGCAACCCCATTTCAAGACCTCCAGCGCGAGGCGCGCAACCGGGGGATCAATCCAATCCCGTACCAAGCATTCGCACAGCAATTCGGTGAAGCTCAAGCAGCAGCGGCGCTATCAGTAGCAATCAAAGAACAGGAGCCGATTGACCATCAACAGGCGTTCAGGAATGACCACGGCGACGCCATTGGCCGCTATCGCAGGGCGCTTCAGGATCTTCAAGCAGCGCGGCAACACGTAGCAGCGATGAAAGAATTCCTCCAGACACCCCTCGATGAGTACATGAGCGAACCCATGCGCGGCTTAAACTAACACTTGAACCTGATAACCCGATTAAGGAGCGGTCGCACAGATCACCAAGTCCCGCCGATCTAGTAGCATTAATAGAAGCTGTGGATCGCTGGCGCCTATTGTCTACAGACAGAGATACAGAAGCATGAGCGATGAGATCTAACAACTAGTTGGACGTTAGCCAGGGCAGCTAACACCAACCAATAACACTAACCAACCATCCTGATTAACTAACACTTTACTGAGTGGCCTGGTAACCATCAGTATACGGCATCGTAGTGGGCAGTAGCCCAGCTTCCTGATATCAGTCCTCTCCTCCAAGCAAAGTGTTAGTCAATCAGGCACGACCCCCTACATTTTGAAGTCAGAAAGCTAGTCACTTTTGTATTCTAGAATCTCTCCGGGTTGACAATCTAGGGCTTTACAAATTGCTTCTAATGTTGAGAAGCGTATCGCCTTTGCCTTTCCATTTTTCAAGATGGAAAGATTGGCCATGGTTATACCAACTTTTTCTGTAAGTTCAGTAACACTCATTTTTCTCTTTGCCAACATTACATCGATATTTATTATTATTGCCATAATTGCACCTTATACCGTTAAATCATTTTCTGATTTTATGTCTACGGCATTTTGTAGAAGTCTTTGAAAAACAGCAGCAGCGGTTGCAATTACGATAGAAGCAAAAGTAGTAAAAATGCCCAAGGCAGTAGGACCTGCCGGGTCGTCACCTTTAACAAATAACCTTATGTATAGTATACCTAGCACAATTAAGCCACTGATGGCTAAGGCACAGTATTTTATATTCCTCACAGCGTTCACTGATGATTGAGAGAAAACTTTATTGCCGTCAATATAGCCTAAAAGCTTGAATGCCTGATATAACGCAACAAAAAATGGGATCGAAGCTATATAAGCATAGATAATAAGTGGATCTTTATAAATACTGATTAGATCTAAGTTAGTAGCTCTTCCTTCAAGTTGAGGAAACCAAATCAGCCATATAAGGGCTCCAATTGCGATAAGACAAATGACAAACCTTAAGAATAGCGTTGACCCTTTTTTCATAAGCAATGCCTCACTTAGTAATAGGTAGGTATACTGGGTAGTATACCTGTTCCGTGCTGATGAACCCTACTGAACCTTTGAAGACCAATTCGCTTTGCGCTCCAATGCCATCAGTGAGGCATCAACACGCTTGAGGTAGACTACCGTATACTGTAACACATGATTTATCGTTTGTCAATATATTATTGTTGTTACTCGTTATTATGGCTAAGATGGAAAAAGTGTCGTTCTCCTATTCCACTTGCAAATTTTCGTACCACCCCACTCAATCGTGGTCTGCTTTTTTGGGGTGGCGCTCGCCAAAGATGCTGTGTATCTGCTCAGCATGAACGGCTAATTGCTGGTTAAAGAACTTAAGGGTTATCACTGATTGACTAACACTTTTTGAAACTGGGTCAGAATGTGCTAGTCGGCCAGGCGATTTCAGTTACCAACTCTGACACTTTCCACCGGTAGCAGTGGCGCGATTTGCATCGCTGCGAAAAAGTGTTAGTCAATCAGCCAACCATCAAACGCGCCAGGCTCGCTTCCTAAGCTATCGACTAGGGGGCGGTCTTGGCGCGGTTGAATCTGCGGCGCAATATTTTTTAATTTGTCCTGCTTTAGCGAGTGCCAGGTTCACACCCCCGCCCGTGCGCTAGGTGCCGCCCGATTTGTTACTGACAATGACCGTTGGGTGGTGCAATGGTTGACTCTTTGCGCCTCCTCGTGTATGATCAGCTCGTGAGTTAATTGATTTGAGCGAAGTGAGGTAAATATCGCAAAATATCGCAGTATACCCTTCCAATCTACTAAAACAATTCACAAGGAGAGTCTATCATGGCAAAGCGCACACCAGCCGTCCAAAACGAGCAGAACAGCGCCCTGGCTACGGCGGAAGCATCATTGACCAGCGCTTCAACGGACACCACACCCCCGGCGGAGACCGAGGTCAAACCGGAGGCTGATGGCAAGCCAGTGAGCGGCGCTGCGGCGCTCGGGCTGACGGCGGAGGACATGACACCGAAGAAAGCCCCCTCCACCCTGGCGGCGGAGGAGCTGTGTACGGGCTGGATCGTGGGGCTGGAACAGATGCTCGCCAAGCGCGATCTGACAGGCGCATGGGTCGAGCCGACGATCGCCGAGCGCGAGGCGCGGGTCTTGGCGTACAAGGCGGAGCATAATGTCGATCTTTTCTCTGCGATAGCCGCCGTGAACGCGGAGCTGACCAATGAGCGCCAGGATAAAGTGCTGGCGCGAGACATCGATTTGATCTGGCTCCGGGCGGCGCGTAATCAGGCTGCCGTGCTGCTGGGCATCATTGACAAGCGGATTGCGGAGACCGGCGCGATCACGATGTCTGCGGGCACTAAGGTTAGCGCGAAGGCACGCGCACCGCGCACCACCGAGAGCGCTACGGCGGAGAGCGGCAACGGCGGCAACGGTGGTGGCAAGAGAACTGATCTAGCGGAGGTCGAGCGGTTGATGCTGGCGGCGGGCTGTGGAGCATTAGGCTCGCGCGAATGGAAACTCACCGTGCGCAACGGGCGCGTGTATCGGTGCTCGTTTTCGGGCGGCATGTGGGTAACCGAGGGCGACGGCTGGGACGAGATGAAAACTGCGATCACATCCGCGCTCGGCGGGCGGACCGGTTCGTGGCATCGCTTCTCGGGCTTCTCCGCAAGTAATGGGGCGGTGATGGTGGATGCGGTCGACAAGAAGAGTCTGGAGCTGAATCAGATCATCGGCTGGGGCAGCACCGAGCGGGTTGCGACCGCCACCAAGTAACAGCGAATCGCACAAAGCTGGGCAGCGCACCCTCGCGGATATAGCGGAGAACGCGCTGTCCAGCTCGCTCCGCGACGAAAGGCGGAGGGACCAGTGGTGTAGCCTGGCTCGACTCGGAGAATCGCTCCTAGCGCGTCACAGTTGATGGCGCATAGCGAAGCAATAAACCGCTAATCACAATTGCATAATGGAACCCGAGCGCCTACCAGTGCCTACAGCATTGCAGTAGGCGCTCGGCGTTATTCGGGAGAACTCCATGATTGGCACGTTTCCGTTGCGCCGTGACTTCTACCAGCAGCTATTTGAGCGCGTAACAGACGCGGATGTTGAGGACTTCAACAAGGAGTTTGGCTTTGCATATTCCCGCGCCGATTTGGCGTATGTGGCACCAACCATAGCGCGCATTGACGATCTCTTCACTGGATTCTATGGGGTAACCATCCCCTTCGGGACCAACTTTCTTAGGGTGCATTGGCGGGAGACGGTGATTGATATCGAAGTGGAGATCATCTTCAAGCCACCAATGGTCTTGAATTAACTATCCTAGAGATTGAATAACGAGAGGCTTACATATGGAAATGGTCATGATCGGACTTGTTTCGCCTGTACCGGCGCAAGCTCCTACCAGTACGGCGGGGAGTACATTCACGAACGACCAACTGGATCTCCTCGCTGAGATTGTGCTGTTTCTTCGGCAACATCGACGCGATCGGCTTGCGATGGAGCGACCAGCGCAAACACGTCGGGCTTTGATTTCCGTGGATATAAAGGAGTGAGCCAATGAAGACAGCAGCGAGCTATCGCCGCATCTCAACGGCAAATCAGGAGGACAACACAAGCCTTGAAGGGCAGCTAGACGCCTGCCAGAAGTATGCAGAGCAACGCGGTTTCAAGATTGTCGCGGACTTCCACGATGTTGCAAGCGGCGAGACACTTAACCGGCCCGGCTTTAAGAAGCTGGAAGAGTTGCTGGAACGCAAAGCCGTTGATGCAGTAATCGTATACCACCTAGATCGGCTCAGCCGCAATCTAATCGATACGCTTTTACTTATTCAACGGCTTGCTAGTCTGGGCATCGAGCTACATGACACTACGCAAGGGGAGATTAGGGATAGCTTGCTATCGACAATCACTGCTGTCATCAGTGCCGAGGAAAAGAAAAGCATACGGCGGCGTATGCAAAAAGGCTTACGCGACAAGGTACAGATGGGCAAAATTACCGGACAGGGAGATAAAGCCCCTTACGGCTATCGCTACGAAGGCAAGAAAGACACCAAGGTGCTCGTGATCAACGACGACGAAGCGCGGATCGTACGCCAAATCTTTCATTGGTACGTCGTTGAACAACTGACACTACGCGGCATTACCGCGCGACTGAGCGAGCAACGCATACCTACGCCGCGCGATAATGGACGTAAGATCACGGTCGCTAAAGGCGAGAATGTACGCGGCTTTGGACAATGGAACTTCTCAACCGTGTCGAAGATCTTGCGCGATCCCGTATATTGCGGTGTCTCCTATTACAACCGCTACATCTATCGCAAGCGCGAGGCATCGGGCGATAACCATAAGCCCCGTTGGCTCCTTGCGGGTGAACGTCCTGAGAGCGAATGGATCGCCGTAGCGGTACCGGCAATCGTTGAGCAAAGCCTTTGGGATCAAGCCCAAGAACAATTGAAGAGAGCCAAAGAAATGGCGACACGGAACGCGAAGCGCACGTACCTAATGCGTTGTCGGGTGAAGTGTTCATGCGGTTACGCTATGACCGGCAGCTTTCACACAAACACGCGATACTATCGGTGCTGCGGTAAAGCTACCGGTGCCGCAAAGCGGTGTACTGAGCCGGTCGTCAATGCGGATCGGCTAGAGTGGCAAACGTGGGAATGGCTTAAGTGCGAAGTCACACCAGAAAAGCTACTTGTTGGTCTGACACGCGAACGTGAGCAAACCGCAGCCAAACTGATGGCATTGCTAGAGCAACAGGCGATTTTAGAGCAGCAGCTAACCAGCCTTGAGGGTCAACTGACTCGCATCAAATCTGCATTTGTAGGCGGCGTGTTCACCCTCGAAGAGACAGCCGTTGAAAAGGGCAAGGTAGAAATGGCGAAACGGTCTGTCGAAGCCAACTTGATAACGCTCAAGGATAAGTTAGCCGACGTTGGACCTACAGAGGAAGAAGCCGACGAGCTACTAGCGTATGTTACTGAGTTGCATTCGGAAATACAACACGTCAAAACCGATCAGGAGCGGCGCTGGCTGATCGACAAGCTTGATGTAAGGGCTATACTAGAAGCCGATCAAGGAGGTGAGCGGTGGGTAAGCTTTCGCTCGAAGGAAGGGCGCGAATCGATAAGATTGTGTCTACAGAACAAGTGACACCCGGTCGGCCAGCTCGACGGCTCGCTCGATGTACTCGAACGATGCGCCGGGGATGAGCTTGAGGTGAATGTAGCCGGTGTAGCCCTCTTTCAGCCGCAGCCGCTCGACCGTCGCGAGCATCTTCTCCATGGTGGTGTTGGCGTCGGGCACGATGCCGGAGGAGAGGAACAGGCCGTCGACGCGCTTCTCACGCTGGAGCGAGACAAACGTGGTCGCTAGCTCATCGGGCTTGAAGGTGGTGCGCTTACGCCGAATGGCGCAACTCGTGAAGCAGTAGGAACAGGGATAACGGGTGCAATGCAATACCTGCCGTCTTGACCTTCCGCGCTCACCTGTGCCTCGCCGCGTAGCAGCAAAGCTCTTCTTACCAGAAGCCGCTCCGGTTTGGAAGCCCCAAACTGGAGCGGCTTGCTGTTTGACTATCCCCATTGCTACCATAGGCTTAACTGCTGAGGCGCGTGTCGCCCGTCAAGGAGAACGTAGGGTGCAGCCCAGCCAGTGGTCACCCCGAGAGCCTTCAATTGGGAGAGGTCACGGAGGCGGGTCTCACGGCGCGCTTCAATAATCCGGTCGGCAGAGCGCGGGCCGATGCCAGGGATTTTGAGTAGCTTGTGGCGCGGTGCTCGGTTAACCTCGATGGGCTCTATAAGGTACAATTCAGCCCAGGCTTGCTTTGGTGTTTTATCGCGTGGCAGCAGCCCCTGCTCGTCGAACGGCAGCTCGGCGGCACTAAAGCCATAGTCACGCAACATGAAATCGGCCTGGTACAACCGAAGCGCGCGGGTTGGGTCTTCAGCAGGTAGATCGGAAAACGGCGAGCGCTCGATCGGGTGAAACGCGCTGAAGTAAGCTCGCTTGAGGTCCAGTTCACGGTGAGCGCGGTCAACGGTATCGAGCAGCTCCCGGTCGCTCTCGCCGACAGCACCGACCACGAATTGCGTGGTGAGGCTCCGCGCGGCTCTCCGACCTTCAGCCCGAGCGCGGCGCATGAGCTCGGCCGCCCACGCCAGCCGGCCCCACATGCTAGTTGCAAATTCTTTATCCGGTGCGAGGTCCGAGAGCCGTGCCTGGTTCGGGGCTTCAAGATTCAACGACACGCGGTCGGCCAACTCAACTGCCCGCTCGATGTACTCGAACGACGCACCAGGGATAAGCTTGAGGTGGATGTAGCCGGTGTAGCCCTCCTTGAGCCGAAGGCGCTCGACGGTGGCCAGCATCTTCTCCATGGTGGTATCGGCGTCGGGCACGATCCCAGAGGAGAGGAACAGGCCATCAACCCGCTTTTGTTGATTGAGCGAGACAAATGTGGTTGCCAGCTCATCGGGCTTGAAGGTAGTGCGCTTGCGCTTAATCGCGCATGACGTAAAGCAGTAGCGACAACTATAGCGGCAGGCATTCGTCTGCAATACCTTGAACAGGCGTGAGGTTCCACCGCCTTCTTGCTTGGCATTGTATATCAAGCCGGTGGCATGCTTGATACTATCTGGCGCTGGTACATCGGTGACTTCGTCGGAGGCTTCGCCGCCGAGGATTGCCAGCTTCTGCTGCACGTCCGGTTCCATGATTATTGTCGTGCTCATCGCGGCCCTCAAGCAAAACAAATGTGCTGCTATTATAGCATGGGTATGCAACTTTTTTTACTGGTCGTATTGCTGGCGCGACTTATGCAAATCGAGACCCTCAGTACTTCAATGTTGCCGACGGCACGCGAATTGCCGTAGGACTCAATAGACAGCTAATCGTGAAAGGAGCTGTGGGATGACCGAACGACGCTACGAGGAGGCCGTCCAGGTGCTGAAGCGGCACCTGGGCAGCCGGTGGGATGGCCTGGAGGTGGAGGGGCGCGGCGAGATGGCGAAGATTTTGCAGCGAGAGCTCGGCTTCGACGCAGCCGCAGCCAACGACGCAATCGGCGAGATGATAAACTCCGGCCAACTGCGCTATCACCGCGGCGACGCTGTGGGCGACTCCGCCGCAGTGCCCAGCGAGCACCCTAATATCGTTACGACGGCGCCGAACGCGACCGGCACCCCCGGCCTGCCGGGCGCCGGCTTTGCGAGTACGCAGGGGTATTGGGAGATTGGCGCGGGCGACGAGGGCGGCTGGGAAAGGCGTGCTGGCCAAATCAACCCAGGCTGATACAAACAGCTACTAGCGAAAAGGAGACTATGATGGCAGAAAAAAGCTATCAGGACGCGGTCCAGGCGCTTAAGGACCGGCTTGGCGGGCACTGGGAAGGCGCCGAGCTGGCCGGGCGCGACGAGATGGTAAAGATCTTGAAAGAGCGGCTTGGCTACGACACCCGTGCTGCGAATGATGCGATTGACGCAATGATCGCCGCCGGCACGCTGCGCTACCACCAGGCGCGCGAGGTTGGTGGAGCGCCCGAGGCAATTCCAGCACCAGTGACGCCGGGGACTGGCCTGCCGGTCTCCGGCGGGCTAGCCGGCACGCCGATCGCTCCGGGGGTGATCCCAGCAATCGGCTATTGGCAGGTTGGCGAAGATCAAGATGAAGCGCCTCCAGGGCGCGGCGGCCAAGTGCGGGTCGATTACTAACATAGCGAAGGCTCGTGGTACAATGCGCAGGACCGGCCCATTGATGGGCCGGTCCTGCGCGGCGTTGCGTACCACAGGAGGTCTTACAGCTATGCGTGATATCGCGATCATTGGAGTGCCAGTCGATCTTGGCGCGGGGCGGCGCGGCGTCGATCTTGGGCCGGGGGCGCTGCGCTACGCCGGTATCAAAGAGCGGTTGGCAGCCCTCGGCCACAGCGTACGCGATCTTGGCAACCTCGCCGTCCCACAGGCCGAAGAGTTCGACCCACCCGCGCCTGGCGAGCGGCTGCGTTACCTCGAGGCCTTGATCCAGGTGAACCTCGATCTGGCGCATCAGGTTGAAGCGCTGATTGCAGACGGCAGCTTTCCGCTCATCCTCGGCGGCGATCATAGCCTGGCGATTGGCTCGATCAGCGGCGTGGCGCGCGGTCGCAAGATCGGCTTGATTTGGATGGACGCACATGGCGATTTCAATACGCCCGAGACCACACCCTCCGGCAATATCCATGGCATGAGCGTTGCGGCGTTGACTGGCCGCGGCCACGCGCGCCTGACCGCGCTGTTGGAGCCTGGCCCAGTACTGCGCGACGCAAACATCGCCATGGTCGGCATCCGCGACCTGGACAGCGACGAGCGCGAGGTGCTACGCACCACCGGCATCCAGGTCTTTACGATGCACGACATCGACCGCCGTGGGCTGGCCTCGGTGATGGAGGAAGCGCTCATGCGCGTCAGCATGGGCACGGCGGGCTTCCACGTCAGCCTTGATATGGATGCGCTCGACCCATCCGAAGCGCCGGGCGTTGGCACTCCGGTGCTTGGCGGCATCTCGTATCGCGAGGCGCATCTGGCGATGGAGATGGTCGCGCAGTCCGGGCGGCTGCTCGGCCTCGATCTGGTCGAGGTAAATCCGATTCTGGATTCACACAATGTCACCGCCGAGCTGGCGGTGGCGTTCGCGCTCTCGGCGCTTGGGAAGCGGATTTTTTAGAGGTTTCATGAGTCATCGCTTCGTTTTGCTCTTGCTCGGCAGCGCGACGCTGCTGGCGATCTGGTTCACATGGCCGCTGGCGGCGCTACTCGGTACCCATGTCGCCGGCCGCTCGGTCGACGCCGAGCAGTTCCTTTGGTCGTACTGGTGGTTCAAGCGTGCGATCTTCAGCGAACATATTTCGCCATTCACCACCAACTTGCTGTATTACCCCGAGGGTGTAAGCCTGCGCTACTTCACCACCAACACGCTGCATGCGCTGCTGTCCATCCCCTTGCAGTCGCTGATCGGGCTGGTGCCGGCCTATAACCTGATCGGCCTGGCGACCTTCGTGGCGATTATGCTGACAACCGCGTGGCTGGCCTACGATGTGAGCGGCAGTCGCGCCGGGGCGCTGTTTGCCGGGGTAGCATTTGCCTTTGGGCCAACCCAGGTGTTTCACTGGCGCGTCGGCCAGTACAATATGCTGGCGGTCGAGTTCCTGCCGCTCTATATGCTCTGCCTGCGCCGCCTCACGATCAGCGGCGCCTGGAATTGGCGCGCGCTGCTGGCCACGGCAGCCTCGCTCGCATGTGCCGCGCTCTGCGATTGGCAGTTCGCCCTGTTCCTCGGCTTGTTCACGCTGATCGCCGTGGCGGTGATACTGGCGCAGCGCCCGCGGCAATGGCGGCTGATCGTAAGCCAGACGGCCGTCGCCAGCACGATTGCGGTGGTGGTACTGCTGCCCTTGATCGCGCCGATGCTGACCGAACTGAGCAGCGACGGGCCCTACATGCTGCGCAAAGAAGCCGATACAATCTTTCACTCGGCCGATGTCGCGATGTTCTTGATCCCCAACCCGGCCAGCCCGTTCTGGGGCGGCTGGTCGAGCCAGCAGCTTGAGTATGTGACCAGCCCAGGCATCATCTCAACGGTCGTCAGCCTGAGCTATGTCACACTGGCACTGGCGATCGTCGGCGCGATTGCCTGGCGCCGCCAGGTCGGGTTCTGGCTAATCATCGGCGCAATCTTCTGGCTGCTCGCGCTCGGGCCGCGATTGAAGTGGTTCGGCACAACCACCAACATCCCGCTGCCCTATCTGCTGCTGTTCCAGTCCAAATTGGTGCAGATCTCGCGGTTTCCGGCCCGCTACGAGATCTTCACCCAGATCTGCCTGGCTGTGCTGGCCGCGCTTGGCATCGCGACGCTGCTGCGCCGAACGCCCGACATGCCGCTATGGGCATGGCGTGCCCGCGCCGCGCTGGTTGGCCTCGCCGGAGTGGCGCTGGTGATCGAGCTGCTGCCCGCGCCGCGCTACGTCGAGCCGCTGGCGCAGGTGCCGGGGTTCTTCAGCGATGGCACGCTGTCGAATGCCGGTGCTATTGTCGAGCAGCCTAACCCTTCCAATCGCGGGATGTACTTCCAGACTCTGCACGGCCGGCCGGTGCTGTGGGGCGAGCTAAGCCGCGATAACCCCGCCGGGTCGCTTCTGGCTTACCTGCGCACAGGTCCATCCCCGCACCAGCAAGAAATTTTCGACACTCAGCGCAACTGGCTATGCACCGCGGCGGCGGTGCAGGTTACGCACTTCGTGCGCTATAGCTCCTCACCACCGCCCCCGCCAGCCGGGACGACACTGCTGCGGGCGGAGCAGGGCGCCGCGCTATACCGGATCGACGATCCAGGTGCAAACGAGACCTGTGTAGTTCTGGACAGTGGCTGGCCAGCCGCGGGCAAGCTTGAAGACGGAACCTTCTATCGCTGGACCGCTCAGGCCGCGCGAATTATCCTTCTGCGCCGGACACCAGGCGTGGTGAAGCTAGAGCTGCGCATCCATTGTTTTGCCATCCCGCGGCATGTGCTATTGCGCCGGAATGGAGTAGTGATCGCCGAAACTCCTTCATGTAGCTGGCCACCACAGCTGCTCGATGCCGAGATCGATCTGCCAGCCGGCTCGACCCCGATCGAGATCGCCAGCGTCGAGCCGGCGAGCAATCCAGCCGACTTTGGCTTCTCTGAGACAAATCCAGTTGCCGTCGGCGTTTCACAGCTCACGATCGTGCCGCGCTAGAGCAGCGGTCACGAATGCGCGGAGACAGGCGCAGAAACGCGAATAGACCTCCTATCTTCGGGGCCCAGAGGGCACCCCCTTCGCGTAACTTCGCGGATCGGAACACCGGAAGTCGAATACCTGACCGATGTTCTAGAGCAATTCGACCAGCGCCTGCGCGGCGGCTGAAAGTCCGCGGCCGCTGCGCTGGGCGTAGTTGTAGGTGCGCGAGTCGTCGGCGCCGCTAAGCGCTAGGGCGCACAAGTTCCCGGCGGCGACCTCGCGCTCGACCGCGATTCCTTGCACCAAGGCCACCCCCAGGCCGGCCTCCACGCTGCGCTTGATCGCCTCGGTTTCGCCGAGCAGAATCACGTTATCGCCGCCCAGCATCGCCGCGCCGAGCAGCCGCTCGACCGAGGCATGCAATGCCGAGCCAGGCTCGCGCGTCAGCACCACCCGCTCGCCCAGTTCGCCGAGCGCAACCGACCCACGCGCGGCCCACGGGTCGTCGGGCGCCACAATCACCACCAGCCGGTCGTGCATAAACGATGTCACCTCCAGCTTGGCATGCTTGGCCGGCGAGCCAACCAGCGCCAGCTCGACCGCGCCGGACGCGACCAGTTCGAGCAGCTCGGCGGTGTTGCCGACGCTGATGCGAACCATGCGCTTGGGGTAGCGCTCGCGATAACGGCTGAGCAGATCGGGCAGCAGGTAGGTTGCTAACGTGTGTCCGGCCCCGAGCCGCAGCGTGCGATCGGCCAGGCCGGCGGCGGCGCGGGCCGCTTCCGCGCCGGCATCGGCCAGCGCCAGAATCTGCTCGGCATAGGGCAGCAGCGCCTCGCCCGCCGGTGTCAGCTTCAGCCGGCGTGGCAGCCGCTCGATCAGCGGCGCGCCGATGTGCGCCTCGAGCGTAGCTAACTGCTGCGAAACGGTCGGCTGCGTCAGGTAAAGCAGCTCGGCCGCGCGAGTGAAATTGCCGATCCGCGCGATGGTGGTGAAAATGCGCAGCTTCGAAATATCCATAAAATTTCCAGTTGTACTCATTCGATGCGTCAACGTATGCCACTTCACTATAATAGCATAGATAGTATCAATGCATTTCAGTCAAAACATCAGTTTCCATAATGACAAATGCTGCTCTATACTTTAAGAATGAAAACTAACTGCGACGCAATGACACATGAGCGGGAGGCGACTATGGAATCTGACTCAATCAAAAGGCTCGTGCAAGACCAGTTCGGCGCGACGGCACAAAGTTATGTGACTAGCCAGAGCCACGCGCACGGCGACGATCTCCAGCGAATGATCGAGCTGGCGCGGCCGCGCGGCGACGAACAGTTGCTCGATATTGCCACCGGCGGCGGGCACACCGCGCTGGCCTTCGCACCACATGTGCGCGAGGTCGTGGCGACCGACCTGACCGCAAAGATGCTGGCGGCCGCCGACGCGTTTGTACGCGGCCAAGGAGTGAGCAACGTGCGCTTCGAGTATGCTGACGCCGAAGCGCTGCCCTTCGCCGAGGCCAGCTTCGACATTGTGACGACGCGAATCGCGCCGCATCACTTCCCCAACCCGCAGCAGTACGTCCGTGAGGTGGCGCGCGTGCTGCGGCCGGGCGGGCGGTTCGTGCTCGACGACAACATGGCGCCCGAGGATGCCGAGCTAGGCGAGTTTATGAATCACTTCGAGCAGTGGCGCGACCCCAGCCATGTGCGCGCCCACAGCGTAGGCGAGTGGCGCGCGTGGATCGGGGCGGCCGGCATGACGGTCGAGCATGCCGACCCGCTCCAGCGCAAGCGCTACGACTTTCCGACATGGGCCGAGCGCATGCACATGCCGGCGGCCGAGCGCGCCGCGCTGGAAGCCTGGCTGATTGCCGCGCCCGAGCGCTGCCGCGAGTTCTTCGAGGTCGTCGTGGCGGATGGGCGAGTGCAGTCGCTCTCGGGCGCGTTCGCGATTATTGTGGCGCAGAAACCGCGATGAGCAAGTACACGGTGTGAATAAAGTGTCATTGTACACCACATTCCAGCACAGTGCCACTCACTAGCTGTTTGCGCGAAAAACGCGAAAACGGCTTAGTGGATGGCATTTCTCTTGTCTGGAGTGCAGAAAGGCAGGCTGCGATGCGCTTTCGCCGTTCGCCCTGGATCGCGCTCCTATTGCTGGGAGCGCTGCTGGCCAGCTTCGCGCATGGTCCCGCCATGCCGCGTGCTGTTCTCGCGGCTGGCCCGGCGAGCTTGGTGACGGATATTAACCCCACAATCGACCCAACCCAAGGCTCCTCGCCGGCATCTTTTTTCACCATTGGCGCGATTACCTACTTTATCGCAAGCGATCCAAGCAACGGCCGCGAATTGTGGCGCACCGATGGAACCGCGGCCAATACCTGGCTGGTGAAAGATCTGATTGCGGGTACGGCCAGTTCATTTGGCGACACGACGACGTTCGTAAATCTGAATGGAATTCTGTTCTTTGGTATTGGGAACGTGTTATGGAAAAGCAATGGTACAGCCAGCGGAACTGTGCCAGTCACAACGATTGCTGACAATGGCTTCAATATAGAGTTTGAAGCGCTAGCGGCATCGGGCGGGCTAGTATTTTTTGGCACGAGAAACAGCATTAACGCCTTTGCATTGTGGCGCAGCGATGGCACTGCTGCGGGAACAATCAAGCTCAAAAGCCTTAACACTAGCTCAGGCTCACTCCAACTTGTCGACGTCGATGGCACGCTGTTTTTTTCAGAACTCGATCAATTATGGAAAAGCAACGGCACAGTCGCCGGCACTGTACTCGTGAAAAATATCCGGCCTACTCCTACTAATTTCGTAAATGCGGCTGGAACGCTTTTTTTGCTACTTATACGTTCTCGCCAAATCCCGGGTTATGGAAGACCGATGGCACTGAGAGTGGCACGGTTAAGATAACTGACATCGCTCCACGTTTTGGAATGATCGCCGTTGGTTCCGGAGTTTATTTCAGCGACGGATCGCTGTGGAAAAGTGATGGCACTGCCGCTGGTACATTCATGCTCGACTCAAATGGTTACGTCACGGATCTCACCGATGTCAATGGCACGATTTTCTTTGTCGCATTGGGATCGCTAGGCTACGAACTGTGGAGCAGTGATGGTACGCCGTCCGGCACACATCTTGTGAAAAACATGCGTCCCGGATGGGATGGCGATTACTTCTACAGTTTTACTGCCGTAGGCACGACTCTCTTTTTCGTCACCGACGATCGTGAATTGAATGGGTTTATCTACGACTTATGGAAAAGCGATGGCACCGCTGCCGGTACTACATTGATTACCACGTTCGATTCCGGGCCCGACCGGTTGGCCAACGCGAATGGCAAATTGCTATTTAACGTCAGTACTCCTGAAAATGGCGCAGAGCTATGGCAGAGCGATAGCACTGCTGCCGGCACGAGGCTGCTGAAAGATCTTGCGATCGGCCACGGCGATAGCCAGCCTAGACCATTCGTTAACAGCCAGCCTCAAAAATTCGTCGACATCAACGGTACGGTATTCTTTGTCGCCTCGGATCCGGCCACCGGCGCTGAGCTCTGGAAAAGCGATGGGACGCTGGCCGGCACGCAATTGGTGAAGGATGTCGCACCAGGACCAGGCGACTCATATCTCACTTCGCTGACGAATGTCAATGGCACGTTGTTCTTTGCCGCTGGCGGAAGCTTATGGAAAAGCAATGGCACCACTGCCGGAACGCAAGCGCTCAGAGACGTTGGCACGAACGGTTTCGCACTAGACCCATCTCAGCTCACGGCGGTCGGCAATACGTTGTTTTTTCTAGGATCCAACGGCGACTATCGCGCATTGTGGAAAAGCGATGGAACCGCTGCCGGAACCGTGGTCGTGAAAACCTTCAACTATGCCTTTGGTCCTACAAATCTGGTCGCAGCGAATGGCACACTGTTCTTTACGACTGATGATGGTGTACACGGTGTAGAGCTATGGAAAAGCGACGGAACTATAGCGGGGACCGCACTGGTCAAGGATATCGATCCTGGAACGCCAGGTTCAAACCCGTCCAGGCTTACGCCACTGAATAACACTGTATTCTTTATAGCCACGGTTGCCGGCCACATCCAGCTCTGGAAGAGCGATGGTAATGACACAGGCACTGTGCTTGTGAAAGACCCTTTTCCGAACACCGATCCTCCATATATTGATCGCATGGTTGCCGCCGATGCTCAAATCTTTTTCAGCGTTTATAACCCCGATAATACTCGTGCGTTATGGCGTAGTGATGGGACAACCGAAGGTACAATCCAAATTAAAGGCATCGCTGCCGATGGGCTTACGCCTGTACATAATATGCTGTTCTTCACGGTTGCCGATGATACCGGCGGTCGAGCGCTTTGGAGGAGCAACGGCACTACTACAGGCACCATATTGGTGAAAAGGTTCGCGCTACCAGAAACAATGTCGTACGCGCTTAGCGCCGTGCCGCAGCGCGGCGCGGTCCTGTTCAACGCCTCCAGTAGTAACACCGGTTTGGAACTGTGGCAGAGTAACGGCACGCCAGAAGGTACCACATTGCTCCAGGATATCGCTTCTGGGGCTGGCAGTTCTTCGCCGGTGGGGTTTACCGTTTCGGGATCGCAGATCTTTTTCGCGGCCGACGACAACACCAGTGGGTGTGAGTTGTGGAGCATGCCACTGAGCGCGGTATCCAGCGCTGGTCCTTCGATCAGCGGCCCAGATCAGGGCGTGGTTCAGCTTGGCCATTCATTTCAGGCCAGTGTAGAAGCATTAGCTCCAACCTTACCCGTCACATATACCTGGCAGGCCACTGATCAAATAACAGTGGTACATTCGAATAACTTGACCGATTCGGTCGTCTTTACCTGGGCCACTCCAGGAGAAAAAGTGATCACGGTAACGGCCAGCGCAGCAACTGGTATTATCGGCAGCGCGACACAAACAATCACGCTTCATAAAGGCACCCATGCGTTGATCGGCGCCGGTGGTGGGAGCCTGAGCTATACCGACGAGCAAGGGCACATCACAAGCGTGCAAGTTCCCGCGGGCGCGGTGTTATCGCCGCTCGATCTCCGCTACGTCGACGCTGTCGCTCAACCACTTCCCAATGCTCAAACATTCGCAGGCCTAGGATTCTATCTTGATGCCTATCGGGATAATATCTGGTTAGATGGATTCAGTTTCACTACGCCAATTAAGATAACGCTTAGCTATCAAGACACGGATGTAGCGTACACGAGCGAGAATACATTGCGGCTGTTCTACTGGAATGGCAGCGACTGGCTCGACGCCGCTACTACTTGCTCACCGCCATCTACCTACGAGCGCGATCCAATCGCCAACCAAATATCTGTGGATGTGTGCCATCTAACCGCGTTCGCGCTAGGGGGAAATAGCGCTCAGCAGCAGCAGATTTTCTTGCCACTGATGCGGCGTTAGCTCTCGTGGTCGACGGGATTAACTCCCAACCCGCTCCAAGCGCGCGCGCGTCACGCCCATGCGCAGCAGCGTGCCAGGCACAATTATGCGTTCCTGGCGCACACGCTCCTCTTTGCCGCCCGGCGTGGTGATCCAGGTGCCATTCTTGCTGATGTCGCGCAGGGTAATCCGATCGTCGTCGCCACAAACAATCAGCGCGTGGTCGGCCGAGATCAGCTCATCGCCGGAGAGTGTCAGCCGGTGCTCGTACTGCTGGGGCGCGCGCCGCCGGCCAATCACATTTTCACCCTCGATCAGCGGCAGCACCTTTTCGTTGCGCGCGCCGTCGTCCAGCATGCGTAGCTGGAAGCGCTGCGGCGCCAGATTGAACAGAAAGCGCTGGCCGTCGTGCCAGAGCCGTCCGGCAAAGAGATCGGTCACAATCGCATGCATAACCTCATCCGAAAGCTGTACGCCGATTTGGAGCATTGCCGCCAACCCGGCGAGCTCGTCTAACCCAAGCACCTTGATCTGCTGGCGATGCTCGCTGACCTCCAACGTTATCCGCGATTCGGGATGGGTTGCGGGCACACAGATCAGCGCGCCGACCAAGCGCTCGAACGGCCGCACCTCTGGAGGCATGCCAAGCAACTGCCTGGCCGCGTCGTCGAGCCGCTCGCGCACGGCGTCGCGCTGCGCTTTGATATGTTGAGTAGGCGTGCGACCACGCGGCTCGCGGATCGGCTCGCCGGTGTCGCGGTAGCTCCAGGGGCCGCCTGGCGCAGCCACGATTGGGCCGCGATAGGCACGGATGGCGCCGACGATCGCCACCTGGGGCCGCAGCAGCAGTACGTCGATATCGCCGGCGGCCCCTTCGCCGGCGGCGAAGCGCAGCAGTAGCGTGGTCGGCTCGGGAGCACGCAGCGCCTGGATGCGCGCGCGCAGATCGAGCGCCAGAGCCCGCAATGCGCGACGCTCTGCGGGCGTGGCTGGAATATGACCCAGGTAGATTTGGGGATACACGACGCTTCTCCACGGCTGATCGAGACGCTGAGAGTATAGCGAGATGGAGGGTTATCGTCAATGTTAAGCGCCTGCCGCCAACCATAGCACCTGATACGGCGCGGCCGTCAGCTCCGAGCCCGGGTGCCATGCCGCCAACGACCGCCCGCTGATCAGGTCGCGCAGCGGGCGTCCCGCCAGTTCAGGCAGCGAGTCGCGCTCCAGCCGCGCATTTTGTGGCCGATCTGAGACGTTATGGATACACAGCACATGCTCGCGCCCATCCGGCGAGCTACGCAGCAGCGTGAACAGCGCATCGTCGCTTGCAATCACGCGCTGTGCGCCGTTGGGGTGAAATGGACGCTGGCCGCGCCGTATGCCGATCAACGCGCTCATGCGCGCAAACACCATGCTGGCGCTGTCGGCCGGGTCGGCGAGGCGCCGCTCGAGCGCGGCGCGATCCCACTTCTCGCGGTTAATCGAGCGAAAGCGCCCGGTCGCCCGCACACCAGCGTGATAATTGTGCGAGCCGACCAGACTATGGATATAGATCCCCGGCACGCCTTGCAGCGCCAGCATGATCGCATTGGCGCACAGGAACCGGTCGATTTTGCGCCCGCTCGGCTCGGTCTGATCGTGTGGGTCCGAGAGTGCGTCGAACAGCGTGATATTCAGCTCGTATGCCCCTTGTGAGCCGTCGGGGTTGGTTTTGTAGGAGACATGCCCGCCATGCGCTTCGGCGCGCGCGGCCAGTGCGGCGATCGCGGCTGGGCCGAGCATGCCGGTCGCCGGCACGACGCCAATTCCATCGTGCGAGGCCAGAAAGTTGAAGAATGTCGTAGTGTCCGATGGCGTCTCAAGCTCGCTCGCCCACTCGGTTAGATGCCGCGCGCTGCCGGTCGCGAATGCATCCAGCACCAGCGGCGCCAGCGGAAACTGGTATACCAGCTGGGCCTCGTTCGTGCCGTCGCCGAAATAGCTGATGTTGTCCTGGTGCGGCACATTCGTCTCGGTGATCAGCAGCACACCGGGCGCAACAATGTCGAGCGCCGTGCGGAACAGCTGGACGATTTGGTGCGTCTGCGGCAGGTGGATGCAGCGCGTCCCAACCTCTTTCCAAAGGTAGCCGATCGCGTCGAGGCGAATCAGCTCGGCTCCGTGCGCCACGTAGCCCAGCAACACCTCCATGATCTCAAGCAGCAGATCCGGGTCGGCGAAGTTCAGATCGATCTGGTCGGCGCTAAACGTCGTCCAGATATAGCGCGGGCCGCCAGCCGTCTCGAATCGTGTCAGCACTGGCGTGGTGCGTGGCCGCGTGACCTGCGAGAGATCGGTGGTTGGGTCCATGATGATAAAGCGCCGCTGGGCGCCCGGCTCGCCGCGCAGGAAGGCTTGAAACCAATCGCTTTCGGCCGAAATATGATTTACGACCGCGTCGAACATGAGCCGGGCGTGCGCGCGCAGCCGCGCGATGTCGCCCCAATCGCCCAGCTGCGGGTCGACGGCGGTGTAGTCGATCACCGAGAAGCCGTCGTCGGAGGAATACGGGTAGAATGGCAGAATATGGACGGCGCTGACCACGCCGCGCCACGGGCCACCTAACACCTCGGCCAGCGATTGGAGCGGCGGCCGCTCGGGCTCGCTGATCTGGTCGCCATAAGTGATCAGCACCACATCCTGCTCGCCCAGGCGCTCACCGCCAATCGGCATAGTCGCCAGGTCAGGGTGCTCGTGCAGGAAGGCGTCGAGCATCTGGTGCAGCCGCTCAAAGCACGTTCCGGCGCGCTCGGGGCCGTAGAGGAAGGTCAGGTGGCCGAGCAGATCGCTCAAATGATTTCGCTCAGACATCAAAGTCCTTTCACTTCTTCGCGCCTTGGCGGCACCGGGTACCCTCTGGCTGTGGGTACCCGGCGGTTAAAACCTCAACCAGTCGTTAGCGCGCCCGCGTCGGCCGCCAAGTGTTGCTCAGGGTCGGCGGCAGGCCGCGTAGGCGCCGGTACTCCGGGATGGTCGCCATGGGTGGGCGTTCGTGATCGCGGATCTCGCGCACCTCCAGGTGAAATCCTTCGTCGGCGGCGTGGCGAATCAGCTTCATATTCTGGTTGATCGGCTCGACCAGTTGAACGCGCTGGCGCTGTTCCATGCGCTGCATCACCACCTGGATGATCGCGAAGGCCATCTTGGAAAGCGAGAGCAGATCCTGATTGCGATGGATGCGCTGTTGTAGATCGACTTGCGCTAGCGCGCCCAGGCCATGGTGCTCCAACAGATCGATCAACATGCCGGTCTCGACACCATAGCCGGTGAAGAACGGCGTCCACTCGACCGCTTCGCGCCGGGCGGCGTACTCGCCCGAGAGCGGCTGCACCACGCCCGATAGCTCGGGGTAGAACAGGTTGAGCAGCGGCCGGGCCGTCAGCTCGGTCACGCGGCCGCCGCCGGTGGCCACCACTGTATCGCCCATGCGGAGGGGCCGCCGGTAGAAGCCTTTGGAGTAGATCAGGCGCGGCTCGCGCAGCAGCGGCCCCAGCAGGCCATAGATAAACCGCGGGTGGAAGTTCGTGATATCGGTGTCGCACCAGACGATCAGGTCGCCTTTCAGGACATACAAGCTCTTCCAGAGCGCCTCACCTTTGCCGACAAACGAGCCGTACTGGGGTAGGATGTCCTGGTGGATATAGACCGGCAGGCCATACGATTCCGCGATCTCGCGCGTCCGATCCTCCGAGCGGCTGTCGATCAGCACAATCTCGTCGAGCAGCGGAAGCTCATTCATCAGCGCCTGCTGCGATTTGGCAATAATATCGCCGATTGTGGCCTCTTCATTAATCGCCGGCAGCGCCAGGCTGATCGTCAGCCCTTGCTGCTGCTTCAGGTCGACCAGCCGCTGGAGATTACGGAACTCGGCGCTGGTAAAGGTGTTCTCGGCGAACCAGCGATCGACTGTGGCGGAAAGATCGCGCTGCTGCTGCCAGATTTGCTGCGCCTGTACCTCGGCCGGGGCCATGCGGTGGCATATCAGCGCCACTGTCGCGTTCGACTGGCGCAAGATCCGCTCGACCAACGGGCCGACCGGCGCCTCCGGGTCGCTGCGTCGTCCGGTGACACCCAACACAATCAGCTGGTGATCCTCGGACTCAGCCAGGATGGCCTGGTAGGCGGGCAGCGCGCGCTCCAGCCAGCGGTTGACGCGCGGCATCGACCGCAGCGACTGCAGGCTCTCGCGCACCTCTAGATCGTCGGGCCGGCGCGGGTTATTGGCGTATAAAATCGTGATCGCGGCCTGGTGGTAATTCGCCATTGCCAATGCCAGCTCGCACGCCAGTGGGGTATGCGGGCCGTTGCGCACCGGCAGGAGCACGCGCTGATACTCGACATTGTTCTGGATGCGCATCACAACCACATCGCAGGGCGGCTCGCGCAGCAGCGCGTCGATCGGTGGGCCAAACAGCCGCTCGTGTGACGAATGATCGGCCTGCCAGCCCAGCAGCAGCAGATCGGCGCGCTGCTCGCGCACGGCAGTGCGGATGCCGTCCACCAGGGTATGCGCGACTGAGACCGTTGTGGTCAGCCAGATCTCGCCTGCGGCATCGCGCTGCTCATTCGTAATATCGTCGAGCTCGGCGCGCACCTGTCGCGCTTCGATCAGTCCATCGCTCAGCGGTTGATCAGGAGGCACCACGACCACGCGCACCAGTTGCACCCGCCCATCCTGGTGTTGTGCAATCGCGCGAGCGAACGGCAGCAGCCGCAGCAGCTCCTCGCGATCGATGACCGGTAACATCACGAGATAAGCTTTGGCGGCAACCGGCTGATCCGCTCTGGCTTCATTCAGCAACTGACTCACCACAACATCTCCTCCTTTGAGTTCAGGATAGTAATCCAGCGCGGATTGCGCACAGTTCGCGTCGTTGCGGTCGGTCGCATTGTTCGAACAAAAAGTAAGCACCATGCTGCCGCAGGCTCAAACCACATGCACGAGTTGATCTTTTCTATTCGCCGCCAGATGCTGAAAGCGAATGACTCAACAGCGGTACCACGCCGCGCCGGTAGATCGCTTCCCAGGTGTATTCTTGCCGCACCCGGCGCCGCAGCTGTGTGCGCGCGTCGTCGCGCAGCGCCGTGGCGATGCGCGCGGCGATCGCCGCGGGCGCTTCGCGCAGATCGAAATACACTGCAGCCGATCCGGCCGTCTCGCGGAATGGCGCGATATCGCTGCAGAAGATTGAAATGCCCGCCAGGCCGGCCTCGAGAATCGGGATGCCAAAACCTTCGTACGCGCTTGGGAACAACAACCCATCGGCCAGCCGGAAGAGATCCGCCAGCATCGCGTCGGTGACCGGGCGAGGTCGCGCATGTTCATCGGTGAACCGTTCATAGAGAAATTGGATCGCATCGCGCGCGCCGCTGGCCGCGCGCAGGGCCTGGAGTTCCGCCAGATAGGCCGCATTGGCCGGGTTGTGCGGCCCAGGCGGCCCGGTGACGACTAGGCGCACGCCAGGCACAAGCGCGCGCAGCGCACCAACGATCGCGATCGCCAGCTCGATATTTTTCCGCCGGGTGATTCGCGCGGGCAGCAGCAGCAGCGGGTCGGCCGCGAGCAGATCCAGCCGCTCGGCCAGCGCAATCGTCGCCGGCTCAAGCTTCAGCAGCCCCGCTAAGTCGACGCCGGGCGTGACAACCGCCACGCACGCTGGCGCAACCCCCAACATGGTAGCAAGAATCGTGCGCCGATCGTGCGAGACGGCGACATATTGCACGCCTTTCCAGGCGCGCCGCAGCAGATCCCATGGGTAGCCGGCGTGCAGATCGGCGTGGTACAGCTGGTCGTGCCAGGCGAAGTCGTGGCACCAGGCCAGCAGGCGCGGCGCGTGCCCGGCCTGATGCAGCCGATCCAGCGCGGTGGTGAAAGCCAGATTCTTGTGCAGCGTCAGCACATTATGCACAATCGCGCAATCGACCCCCTCCAGCGCTTCGGCCAGCCACTCGGCGAGCCGGTCGACGAGCTGATCGAATGCCGGGCTCACCACCCCCTCTGCCAGCTCTTGCGTCACTTGTGCCACGCGCTCGCCGCGCGAGCCCAGATCGGCGTTATTCAACACTACTACGCCGGGGATCACCAGCTCGGCATGGCCGCTGATCAACCGCACGTGGTGGCCATCGGCCGCCATCACGCGCGCATGCGCCGCGATCGTCGTCTCGACCCCGCCGATGCCGGGCGGGCCGGCGTAGTGCAGTATGGCTATTGTTTGTGTCATTGTATTATTGATTGTAAATTGTAAATTGCAAATTGTAGATGGCAGATTATTTGAAAGGCATCTGCAATTTACAATTTACAATTTGCAATTTCAAATCTCGCCGCGGGTCATGCGCACCGCCAGGTCGATAAAGCACGCCGCCGACCAGCCGAACATCGGCGCGGCTTTCGGCGGCGCTTCGCCCGTCTCCGGGTGGTAGTACTCATAAATATCGTTTTGCCCCATCACCAGCGCCAGCGTGCGCTCGGCCAGGTCGCGCGCCATCGCGGCATAGCCCGCCCGCGCGAGCGCCTCGACGAAGATATAGTTGATATTGATCCACACCGGCCCGCGCCACATCTGCTGCGGGTCGTACTTTCGATCGTTGGCCGCGACGGTCGGCAGCGGGTGCGGCGTCCAGAACGAATTTGGATCGTGCAGGTGCGCGACCAGCCGCTCGGCAATCTTCGCCGGCATCCGCCCGGTCCAAAGCGGGTACAGGCTAAATGGCGTCACGACCCGGATTGGATGGTGATCTTTCTGGCTCCAGAACAGCCCGGCCTTCTGATCGTAGAAATGCTCGATCATGCGCTCCGCCAGCGTATCGGCTTTACGCTGCCACATCTCCGTCTCGTGCGTGCGCCCGAGAACGTGGGCCATGCGGCTAAGCGACTGCATCTGAATACACAGGTAGGTATTCAGATCGACCGCCTCGACCGGCACGCCCTCATCCCAAAGCGGGCTGTCGTCCAGGCCGGATGAGAACGGGTGTGAATACTGCACGATACCATCCGAGTCGTCGTCGTTCAGGCCAAACCACCAGGAGTTCCAGCGCACCAGCGGCCCGTAGATCTCGCGCAGCAGTTGCTCGTCGCCGGTCTGCTCAAAGACGTGCATAGCTACCCAGCCGATGATCGGCGGCTTGGTGACGGCGGCGGCCACCGGCACCTCGAGCTGAGTGATCGTGCCCTCGTCGTAGACCGCGTCGGGGATCATGCCGTCGGGCTGCTGATGGTCGAGCATGAATTCGATCTGGTCGTGCGCCAACGCTTTATCGGTGTAGCGGAAGGCCAGCGCGTGGAAATAATTATCCCACTGCCACGCGCCGACATAATGAGCCTTGCTGGGGGCCACGCTCTCGCGGCGGAAATAGCCCTGCGGCGAGAGAATGTTGTTGCCCATCACCCACCAGGCGTAGTAGTACTGGCTGCGCAGCGCTGCGTCGACCGCCGGAACCGCGGCGAACCAGCGATCCCAGCGCTCTTCGGCGGCCCGCAGCGACTCGCGAAACGGCATGATCGTGCGATTGAGATCGAGCCCGGCCTGAATATGCAGCGTGATCGCGGTGTCGCCATCGCCGACGACAACTAGCGTCACATCATAGCCATTGCCGTTGTTTTCTACCTGGTTGAGAACGACCTCGCCGTTGGTCGAGTAGGCGCAATTGCGTATCGACTTGAACTCGCCGCCCCGCGCGTCGGGCCGCGCCAAATCGGGCGCGACACTGAAACTAATGCCGCAGGCGATCCCGGCGGGCAGGCCGAAGCTCAGCGTCCAGCCATCCTGGAAGATCAGGCGCCATTCGCCAAGCGGCGTCTCGAAGCGCAGCAAATGCGGGTACGTCGTCAGCGTGAACGGCTGCGGCTGGCCCGCGCCGTCGACCAGGCGCAAGTTCGAGATAAACGGCGGGCGGTTACGATAGGTCGAAAGGCCAGGTGTCAGCGAGGTCAGGCGCTCGGCCAGCTTAACGAACAAGGCATGCGGCGCGCGCCGCTCGCGGTAGACCAGCAGGCGCGAGCCACGATCGCTAAACGGCACACGCTCGATCTGGATCCGATCCTCCAGCAAACATAAGTATGGCGATGTCGGAACGTACAACCGAATTCCCCCTCTCGGCAGCTTGGATCGCGCGGGACGGTTGGCATACAGCGGGCGATGGGAACGTACCATAGTTTTGAAACAGTTGTCAAGGTGCGATGCTGGGTATTTCATGTGTATCCGCTTGACATTTGGAATGCCGAGTTGATCCATGTTGCAACATAACGTCGTCAGCAGGCGCATGTGCGACATCGCCCGGCATGGAGAGATCGATCATAGCATGTATACTCCTCGAACATTCGGGCACAACAAAGCCGCAGGCAGTGGAGCACGCCCGCGGCGATATATCTCAGTCGTGATCAGTATGGCGCCTATACCATTCCTGTGCATCCGCGACGTAGTCAATCTCCACGTCGCATTCTATAGCTTATGCAGCGGCAATTACTGCCGCGAGCGCTGCGTCGGCGTCCGCGTGCGGCTCATGCGGCCCCGCGTGCCGGGCGGCGCCCCGCTGATCACACAGCGCAGTGCGCGGTATAGCAGCTGTTCGGCTTGCGCGTGATCGGCGGCCACGCTGTCGAGGACGATCGCCGCGATTGCCTCGGGTGTCGGCTCGGCGGGCAGAACGGGCGCACTGGCGCCCACTCCCTCGATCAAATTCAGCGCACACTGCACATCGCCGTTGAGCACGCGCATCGTCGCGTTCAGCTGTGTGAGTGTCGGCAGCGCCCGCCCGTGCTCCCAGAAGCTCACCACGCTATGCGATAGACCGACCGCCTCGGCAAGATCCAGCTGTGTCATTCCCTGGGCGATTCGCAGTTGCCGCAGGTATGAACGAAACTCAATCATAACCGCTCCTCTATTTATGGGGGAGCGAGTCTAGCACTACCGACGACTTACGACCAAGCCTCGTACATGACAGGATGATGAGCAAACTGGCCGGTTATCCACTGGCCAGGCCATGTGGCTTTCACGGCGCGCCGGATAATATATAATGTTTTGACTGAGATACAGCGCTGCCGCAGGATCATAACACACGGTCGCGTCCGTGATACTGTGTTTGCCCTCGGCAGAGTGGAACTTTATTTTCTAATCGTTTCTCGTTTTTCGCGCTGCAAGCGCGAAAAATGAGAAACGACATAATCGGAAAGTACCATGCTGCCGTCTATCCTGAGCCTGCCTGCCCTGAGCTTGTCGAAGGGTCGAAGGGCAGGCTATAAGCCACGTGGAAGCGACCACCGCGTAAGTCGTGTAAATCATAATGCAGTGATCTAAAGAAAAGCAAAAGGAACTTGCAATGAAGCATTCCGAGTGGGAATGGCAGTCGCCCGATCGAGTTGGGCTGTATCGCCAGAGCTGGGCGCCCGCGGGCGAGGCCAAGGCGGTGATCGCCCTGGTGCATGGCTTCGGCGAACACAGCGGCCGCTACCGGCATGTGGCCGACGCGCTGACGGCCGAAGGCTACGCGCTGGTGGCCGGCGATCACCGTGGGCATGGCCGCTCGCAAGGCCTGCGCGGCCACACCCCAACCTACGATCACCTGATGGACGACGTTGGCGCGCTGCTTGACGACGCGGCGCGCCGCTTCCCCGATCGGCCGCGCTTCATCTATGGCCACAGCATGGGCGCCAACCTGACGCTGAACTACGTGCTGCGCCGCCGCCCGCAACTCGCTGGCGTGGTGGCGACCGGGCCGTGGCTGCGCCTGGCGTTCGAGCCGCCAAAGTGGAAGGTGGCGATCGGCCGCGCTATGAATACTATCTACCCCGCACTGCTGCAAGACACCGGGCAGGATCTCGAAGGGCTATCGCGCGATGCCGCAGTCGGCCAGGCGTATGCCGCCGACCCGCTGGTGCATAGCAAAATGTCGGCGCGGATGTTCACCAGCCTGCACGCGGCCGGGCTGTGGGCGCTCGAACGCGCGGCTGAGTTCCCGCTGCCGCTGCTGTTGATGCACGGTGGAGCCGATCCAATCACCTCGGCGATGGCCAGCCGCGAGTTTGCCGCTAAGGCTCCGGAGTGTACGTTCAAGGCTTGGGATGGCTTCTACCACGAGATCCACAACGAGCCGGAGCAGCAGCAGGTCTTTGCCGCAATCACCACCTGGCTGAACGCGCATATGCCAGCGATCGATCGCTCCAGTCCACATTCCAATGTGGAAATTCGGTACTAATATAGCCACTCTCTCATCCTTAAATGATAGGACTTACGCGGTCGCGTCCTAAATGATGTTTTTGCCTTCGGCAGAGCGGTACTTTATTATCTAAGCGTTTCTCGTTTTGCGCTCGCAGAGCGCCAAAACGAGAAACGATATAATCGGAAAGTACCATGCTGCCGTCTATCCTGAGCCTGTCGAAGGGCAGGCTATAAGCCACGTCGAAGTGACCACTGCGTAAGTCCTGTAAATGACACGAGAGTGCAAAACCGCCCTTGACAAACAAAAGAAGCATGATACGATGTAATCGCTTTCAGAATACGCTTTCAATCTCGGCACGTCGTGACACATCAGTTCTCAATCGGCCACTTTTGGCGATTTGGAATGGCTTTATGATGCGCTCAAAATCGCGCGGGCGCTCGGCGGTTACGATTGGTGAGGTCGCGAAGCACGCGAAAGTGTCGATTGCGACCGTGAGCCGCGTGCTCAATCAGACGGTCGGCGTCACCGATGGCACCTCAGCGCGCGTGCTGGCGGCAGTTGCCGAGCTAGGCTACGTTCCACAGACCGCCGCCCGGAATCTCGCCCAAGGCAAGACGAACACGCTAGGGTTAGTTTTGCCCGACGCGAGCGCCGACTTTTACTCGCCGCTCTTACGCGGTATTACCGACGCGGCAACCGAGGCGGGCTACGATGTGCTGATCGCGATCCAGCCGAATGGCGACGATACGAAACCAATTCGTCGCTCGCTTGGCCGGCACAACGCCGATGGGCTGCTGGCGTTCGATCTCAGCTATACCGACAGGGAGCTGGGCCAGCTGTATGCCCAACATGTTCCGGTTGTGTTGATGTATCGCTCCGCGCCGACCGGAACATCGATTCCAGCGATCATTATCGAAAACACGCGCGGCGCACGGCAGATCGTCGATCATCTGATTGAGGCGCATGGCCGGCGGCGAATCGCATTCTTGCGCGGGCAGCCGAAAAATGAAGACTCGGCGTGGCGCGAGCATGGGTACCGCCAGTCGCTCGGCGCACATGGCATTGCCCATGATCCTGCGCTCATAGGCAGCGGCGAGTACGATGAGCAAACCGCATATACCACGGTCGCGCGCTGGCTTGCCGAGGGCCTTGAGTTTGATGCGATCTTTGCCGCCGATGATACCTCGGCCAACGGGGCCTTAGCCGCGCTGACACAGGGCGGCAAGCGCGTGCCACACGACATCGCATTGGCCGGCTTCGACGACGCGCTGGTCGCGCGCTACCTCAACCCACCCTTGACCACCGTGCGCGCGCCAACTCGCGAGGTCGGACGGGTCGCCGTACAACAGCTGATCAACCTGATTGAAACTGGCACCGCCGATACTACCACACTGCTGCCGGCCGAGCTGATTATTCGCCAATCATGCGGATGCCCGTGACTATAGCGTAGGCAATGGGTCATAGGCAATAGGTGATCGGCGTGTCGACGGCCAATAACCTATGACCCATATCCTATAACCTAATTTTCTCAACGGAAGGAGCAGATGCCATGAAGCGGGACGATTCTCCAAACCAGGTCAGTCGACGGGCGTTTCTACGCGCCTTAGGTGCGGCCGGCGGCGCGGCGTTGCTGGCGGCCTGTGGCGGTGCCGCCGCGCCCTCGGGCGGTGGTGCGGCGGCGACCAGCGTGCCGGCCGCGGGTGGGGGTGCGGCGACCAGCGCGCCCGCGGCGAGTGGCGGTGGCCAGGTTGTCAATTTTCTCTGGACCGACAGCAGTAACTTTCACCAGCCATTGATCGCCGACTTTGAGAAGGCGACGGGGATCAAGGTCAACCAGACTCAGGTGCAATATAACGCCATTCTGGACAAAATCAACACGACGGTGCAAGGTGGCGGCGACATCGATGTGGTGGAGATGGACACGATCTGGACGGCGCAGTTTGCCTCGGCCGGCTGGATCGACGACCTGACCGACCGGATCACCGATGCAATCAAGAAAGATGTGCCTGAGTCTGCGCTCGGTGCCGTGACCTACAAAGGCAAGATCTACGGCATGCCCTGGTACAATAGCGCCAAGCACCTGTTCTACAACGCCAAGCTGCTCAAGGATGCCGGCTTCGACAAACCACCCACGACGCTGGATGAGTTTACCGAAATGGCCAAGGCGACCACCAAGCCCGGTCAGTGGGGTTCAGTCTGGTCGTGGAAGCAGGCCGAATGCCTGATCTGCGACTGGGTCGCGATCATGTATACGCAGAAGGGCGCGCAGATTCTCGACCAGAACGGCAAGGCGGTCTTCAACACCATGGGCGGGACCGACGCACTCCAGTGGATGGTCGACCTGCTGTACAAACACAAGGCCGCCGACCCGGCCTCACTCGAGTATATCGAGGACGACGTACGTCATGCCTTGGAGACCGGCACCATCGCTCTGACGTACAACTGGGAAGGTACACTGCCTGAAGCCAACGATCCCGCCAAGTCCAAGGCCGCACCGAACATCAAGATCGACCTGCTGCCCGGTGGTAAAGATGTCAAAAGTGCGAGTGTCAACGGATCGGAGGGCTGGGCGATCCTGAAGCAGGCCAAGAACAAGGATGCCGCCTGGAAATTGCTGGAGTACCTAGCCAGCCCGGCCTGGCAGAAGAAGTCGGCGATCATCGCTGGCGATTTCCCAATCTTGTCGTCGCTCTACAGCGACCCGGATCTGCAGAAGAAAGTGGAGGACTTCCCACTCTACGGCGAGCAGTTCAAGTACCTGGCGGTGCGCCCGCAGGTGGCCAACTACACCCAGGCATCGGATATCATCCAGAGGCACCTGCACGAGGCGCTGCTGAACAAGGCAAGCCCGAAAGACGCGATGGACGCCGCGGCCGACGAGGTGAATAAAGCCACTACCGCGCCGTAGTGAGATAGGGAGACAAGGAGACAATCAGGTAGATTGTCTCCTTGTCTCCCGGTCTCCTTGTCTAAGTGGAGCCACAAATGGCCCAACCTGTTGTCACAACTCGACGGATGGCTCGAACTCGCACGGGTGAGCTCTCCGAGCGCGCGCTCGGGCTGTTCTTGCTGGCGCCGATGGCGCTCGTACTGCTGCTGGTCGTCGGCTATCCATTGGTCTACTCGTTTGTGCTAAGCCTCTACCGCGTCAACCTGGCGAGCCCCGAGCAGGGCCAATCGTTCGTTGGCCTGGGCAATTATCTCTTCGCATTCCGCCAGCCGGCCTTCTGGTACGCGGTCGAGCGCACCTTCTACTTTACGATTCTCTCGGTTGGGCTGGAATTAGCGCTCGGGCTGTTGTTCGCAGTTGTGCTCAACGAGCGTTTCCGCGGTCAGCTTTCCGCCCGGCTGATAATGATCGCGCCCTGGGCGCTGCTGACTGTCAGCAATGGCGTGCTGTGGGCCTGGATTCTCAACCCGACCTATGGTGTGGGCAACGCCATCCTGATCAGTCTCGGGCTGCTCGACGCGCCCAAGGCCTGGCTTAGCGACACGTTCTGGACCATGAATGTGATTATTCTGGCCGACGCCTGGAAAACCGTGCCGAATATGACCCTGTTGCTGCTCGCCGGTCTCCAGCCCATCCCCGACGACCTATATGAGGCGGCCGAAGTCGACGGCGCCACGCGCTGGCAAAAGTTCTCTCAGATCACCCTGCCGCTGCTGCGCCCGGTGATCCTGGTCGCGATCGCGCTACGTACGATCGGCGCGTTCAAGGTCTTCGATATCATCTATGTGCTCACCGGCAACGGTGGCCCGGCCGACAGTACCAAGGTGATCTCATTCTACGCCTACGATCAGGCATTTCACTATCTGTTCTTCGGCTACGGCTCGGCGGTCGCCTGGCTGATCACCGCGTTCATTCTGATCCTGATTCTGATCTACATGCGCCTGCTGCGCAGCGAAGTCGAGCTATAAGAACAATGAACAAAGAATAAAGAACAACAGGCGATTGCTGAGATTTTGTTCTTTGTTCTCTGCTCTTTGTTCTCACGGTATGGTAGGTCTATGAGACGAGGAAACCTGCTCAACCCGCTGGCCCACCGCACGCTGCTGCTGTTCTACCTGGTGTTCACGCTGTTGCCGATCGTCTGGCTGTTTTTCAGCACGATCCAGACACAGGCCAGCCTGCTGCGGGTGCCGCCGCGGATCATTCCGGACTCGATCACATTCACGAACTATGTCGATATCTTCAAGCCGGCGGCGTTTGGCGAGAACAGCGGGCAATCGACGTTTGTGCTGGCGCTGCGCAATAGTGTGATCGTCAGCCTTGGAACCACGGCGGTGGCGATGGTCTTCGGCACGGCGGCGGCCTATGCGTTCGCGCGCTTCAACATCCCGCGCAAGCGAACGATTCTGCTGGTGGTGCTTGGCAGCCAGCTGCTGCCGCCGATCTCGATCATCATCCCGCTGTTCCGCATGTTCAAGAGCGCCGCGCTGCTCGATACGCTCTGGGCGTTGATTTTGGCCTATTCCACCTTCAGCCTGCCGTTCGTGGTTTGGATCATGGTCGGCTATTTCCAGTCGGTGCCAAAAGAGCTGGAAGAGGCCGCCCGGATCGACGGCGCCAGCCGCTTTCAGGCGTTCATGCGGGTGGCGCTGCCGCTGGCCGCGCCGGGCCTGGCGGCGACGGCAGTCTTCACGCTGCTGAATGCCTGGGATGAGTTCTTCTTCGCGCTGATCTTTACTTCGACCTATGCCGCCAAGACGGTGCCGATCGCGCTGGCCGAGTTTATTGGCCGCCATAGCGTCAACTGGGGCATGCTCGTCACCGGTGGGTTTATCGCGAGCCTGCCGCCGATTGTGCTGTCGCTGGCGTTTTATCGTTATATCGTATCGGGGCTGGCGGCCGGCGGGCTCAAGGGGTAGCGGATAGAGGATAGAAGATAGAGAATAGAGGATTGCAGTCTATCCTCCATCCTCTATCTTCTATCCTCAAATGGAGTTGTCATGAAACTAGCACTCATCGGCGGTGGCGGGGTGCGCGGGCCGCTGTTTGTCGCGTCGGCATTACGGCGCGCCGAGCGGGTTGGCTTAGACGAATTGTGTCTGATGGACACCGACGCCGAGAAGCTGGCGATCTTCGGCGCGTTGTGCCGCGAGGTGTCGCGCCGCGCCGAGAGCGATGTGCGCATCACCACCACGACTAGCCCGCAGGCGGCGCTCGAAGGCGCTGGCCACGTCGTCACGACCATCCGCGTTGGCTACGAGCAGGGCCGGGTACTCGACGAGCGGATCGCCCTGAAGCACGGCGTGCTTGGGCAAGAGACTACTGGGCCGGGCGGCTTCGCCATGGCCCTGCGTAGCATCCCGGCGCTTCTGGAGTATGCAGAGCTGCTGGAAAAGGTCAGCCCGGGCGCATGGCTGTATAGCTTCACCAATCCAGCCGGGTTGGTGACCCAGGCATTGCGCGACGCCGGTTTTGCACGCACGATCGGCATCTGCGACGGCGCGAATGTCGGGCATCATGCTGTCGCCAACTGGCTGAATATCGATCAGCGGCGCCTGCGGGCCGAAGTATTTGGTCTGAATCACCTCTCGTGGACGCGCCGGGTGCTGCTCGACGGGCAGGATCTGCTCGCGCCACTGCTGCGCGATCCGCGCTTCCTCAGCGGCACGATGATGAAGCTGTTCGACCCAGAGCTGGTCGAGCAGATCGGAATGTGGATCAACGAGTATCTGTTCTATTTCTACTATGCCGAGCGCGCGGTTGCGGCGATCGCCGCCGACGAGAAGACCCGCGGCGAGGAGATCGTCGAGCTGAATCGTAAGCTGCTCGATCAGTTGCGCGCGATCGATGCCGAGCGCGACCCAGCCGCTGGTTTGCAGGCGTTCTACAACTACCTGCACCGCCGCCACGCCACCTATATGCACTACGCCCAGCTCGATGCGCCGTCGATGGACGAGGCCGATCAGGCGATGAGCGCCCCAGCCGAGACGCCTGATGGCGAGGGTTACGCCGGCGTGGCGCTGGGAATCATCGAGGCACTGGAGACCGGCGAGCCGCTGTACACGGCGCTGAATGTGCCGAACGAGGGCGCGATCGACTGCATGCGCCCCGACGACGTGGTCGAGGTCAGCTGTGTGGTCGATCGCGATGGCGTGCGGCCGCTGCCGATCGGCGCCATCCCCGAACCGCAAGAGTTGCTGATGCGCCAGGTCAAATTGTACGAGCGGCTGACGGTCGCGGCCATTCGCAACCGCTCGCGCGCCACCGCCGTCGCCGCACTGATGGCGCACCCGCTGGTGCTCTCGTACTCGCGCGCGAAGCCGCTGGTCGACGAGTACTTGGTGGCGCATCGCGACTGGGTGGGGGAATGGGGAGAATTGTAAATTGCAAATTGTAAATTGTAATTCGCCTTTCAATTTACAATGTACAATGTACAATTTGCAATTTGCAATCTGCAATGGAATAGATATGACGCACGACTACGACGTACTCATCCTGGGCGATTACTTCTGCGACCTGATCTTCACTGGCCTGCCCGAGCTGCCGCGGCTGAGCGCCGATATCTTTGGGACCGGTTTCGAGATGTCGCCGGGCGGCTCGTATCGCACCTTGCTGGCGCTAACCCGGCTGGGCCTGCGCGCCGGTTGGTCGTGCGACTTCGGCGACGACCTGTTCAGCCGATTCGTGCTCGACATGGCCCGGCAGGACGGGCTCGACACCAGTTTATTTCGCCAGCACCCATTCCCAGTGCGGCGGATCAGCGCCTCGTTCTCATTCGCGCACGACCGCGGTTTCATGAGTTACATGGATCGGCTGGCGCGCCCTGCGGCGGCAGATATCATCGCCGCAGCGCGGCCGCGCGCGGTGCTGATTCCCAGCCTCATGCATGGCGACGAGCATGCCGCGCTGGTCGAGGCGGCGCGGCGAGTTGGCGCGCTGGTGTACATGGACTGCCAGGCGCGCTCGGAAACGCTGGCGCTGCCCGAAGTCGCCGCGGCTGTGCGCCGGGTCGACGTGTTTGCGCCAAATGAAGTTGAAGCGCTGCACCTGACTGGCGAAGCCTCGGCCGAGGCGGCGCTGGAGCACCTGGCGGCGCTGACGCCAGTGGCGGTTGTCAAACGCGGCCGCGCCGGTTCGATCGGGCGCGCTGGCAGCATTACGGCCATCGCACCGGCCATCGCGGTGGGAGTGCACGACACCACCGGCGCGGGCGACTGTTTCAACGCTGGCTTTCTGTATGCCTACCTGCGCAACGATTCGCTTGAAATGTGCCTGCGCTGTGGAAATATCTGCGGTGGCCTGGCTACAACCGCGGAACGCAACAATGCGCTGCCGACCAACGACCAGCTTGAACAATGGCTTGGACGGGAACATTGGACCACCACGGATTAAAAATCTCTCGTAACGAACGTTTTTTCGTTCGCAGAACGCGAAAACGTTCGTTACGAGGAAGAAGATTCGTGTTTTGCGAGTGACGGTGTAAGGCCTGTCAATCATACTAAGGATGGGCGAAAATGAAAATAACGGTGATCGGCGGGGGTTCGACCTACACGCCGGAGCTGATCAGCGGCCTAGTGAAGCAGGCCGAACAGCTACAATTAGACGAAGTCTGGCTGATGGATATCGACCAGGCCCGGCTCGATGTCGTTGGTGGGTTCGCGCAGCGCATGGCGGCTGCAGCCGGCGCGCGCTTCGCCGTGCGGTTGGCAACCGATCGGGCGGCGGCGCTCGATGGCGCGGCGTTTGTCGCTACCCAGCTGCGCGTGGGTGGCATGGCGGCTCGGCGCGAAGATGAGGCGCTGGGCAAGCGCTGGGGGCTGGTCGGGCAGGAAACCACTGGCGTGGGCGGTTTCGCCAAAGCGCTGCGCACGATTCCGGTGCTGCTCGATATCGCCGACGAGATGCGCCAGCGCTGCCCTGCCGCCTGGATGATCAATTTCACTAACCCCAGCGGCCTGGTGACTGAGGCATTGCAGCGCTATGCGCCCGGCGTGCGCTCGATCGGCCTATGCAATGCCCCGATCAACTTAGTGATGGGCATCGCGCGGCAGTTCGACGCCGATCCATCGAAGGTGCGGCTGAAGTACCTCGGTCTGAACCATCTCAGCTGGCTTACCGGCGCGGCGGTCGACGGCGAAGATGTCTGGCCGGCGGTGTTCGGCGCGTATCTCGACAAGCTGCGCCGGAGCGACGATCCTGAGTGCCCGCCATACCTGGCCGAGGCGCTTCAGGCGATCCCCAGCTACTATTTGCGCTATTTCTATCGTACGGCTGCGACGGTGGCGGATCAGGCGGCTGCCAAACAGTCGCGCGCCGAGCAGGTGATCGATGTCGAGCGCACGCTGCTGCGGCAATACGCCGACCCGGAACTGACGACTATGCCGCCGGAGCTGATGCTGCGCGGTGGGGCGTTCTACTCCACCGCCGCCGCGCAGCTGATCGACGCGCTGCACAACAATACCGGGGATGTGCAGATCGTCAACACGCGCCACGGCGGCGCCGTGCCGGGCTGGCCGGCCGATTGGGTGTGTGAATTACCCTGCCGGATCGACTCGGCCGGCGCGCACCCGCTGCCAGCTGAGCCGCTGCCAACTCTCGCCGATGGGTTGGTGCATGCCGTCAAGGCGTACGAGTTGCTGGCCGCCGAGGCGGCAGTGCGCGGCGATCGTCGGCTCGCGATCGAAGCGCTGATTGCCAACCCGCTTGGGCCCGGTGCCGACCAGGCGCCAGCGCTGTTCGACGATCTGCTGCGCGTGAACGCTGGGCTGCTCCCGCGCTTTCACACATAATGTGGAACATTATTCTATGGCGTTATATCTTGGCATCGACGTTGGCGGCACGAAAACCGACGCGGTTATCGCCGATCATACCGGCCGGATCCTCGGAACTGGCCGGGCCGGGCCTGCCAATTGGGAGATCGTTTCGCTCGGCGGCACGTATCTCGAGCTGGTACAGGCACTCGATCAGGCGCTCGTCTCGGCTGGCGTTCAGCGTTCTGAACTCTGCGCCGGCGGGTATGGGCTTGCCGGACTCGATTGGCCGGCCGACGAGCCGCGCCTGCGCGAGGTGGTCGAGCGATTAGGCGTGCCTGGGCCGCAGGTGCTGGTCAACGACGGCTTTGTGGCGTTGCGGGCCGGCAGCGACGACGGCACAGGGGTCGCGATTATCTCCGGCACTGGGTCGACGATCGCCGGCCGCAATCGTGGCGGCGAGCAGTTTCGCACCTTTGGCCTTGGTACGCGGTGGGGCGATTTCGGTGCCGCTAGCGATATCGTCGGCCTGGCGACGCGCGCTGTGGTACACGCCTATACCGGGCGCGGCCAGCCAACCTCGCTCACCGAGCGATTGCTCAACGCTTATCAAGTGAATGATGTACCCGCGTTAGCCGAGCACGTCTCGCGCGGCCTGGCGACGCCCCCGGATGGGCGCCAGGCGTCGTTGGTATTCGCCGCCGCCACCGAGGGCGATCTTGTCGCGCGAGAGATTTTGCGCAGCACGGCCGAGGAACTGGGGGTGAATGCCGCTGCCGTGGCGCGCCGGCTTGGTTTTGGTGATCAGCCGTTTCCGCTGGTGTTGGCCGGTGGCGTCTTCAGGGCGAACGCCGGGCTGTTGCCCGATCTCGTGCTGCGCTACGTATGCGAATCGGCGGCGGGCGCCCACTTGGAACGGCTCACCTGCCCGCCAGTGGTTGGTGGCGTGCTGCTGGCATTCGACGCGACTGGCGTAGCCGACACGCGCGCGGTGCGCGAACGCCTGATCGCCGAATACTCCTAATTGCAGACTGCAGATTGCAGATTAATCTCGTGAGCATCGATCAAGAATCCACGAATTGCGCGAATACAGGCGAATATTTCGTCATATATTCGCGGAGATTAGCGTCATTCGCGGATCGTTGCCAAATACTTGACCGGCGCTGTAGGTTACCTTGGCACCTCGATCTTCGCCAGGATTCGCGTCATCGCGGTGTCGGCGTTCAAGCCCTCGATCTCGGCTTCGGGCTTCAGAATAATGCGGTGGCGGTAGACCGGGCGCACCAGTGATTTCACGTCGTCTGGCACGACAAAGCCGCGGCCCTGGATCGCCGCCAAAGCCTTGGCGGCCAGCAGCAAGCTGATCGAGGCGCGCGGCGAGCCGCCCAGCACGAGATCTAGGCTCTTACGGCTGGCCTGCGCGATGTCGGTAATATACTTGAAGATGCCCTCATCGACTTGTACCGCACGAATCTCCGCCTGGCACTGCGCGAGCTGCTCGGGCGTGATTGCGGGCTGCAGCGCGGCCGCCTCGAGATGGCGCGGGTCGAAGCCATGGTGGTAGCGGCGCAGCACCTCGGTCTCAACTTCCTGTGGCGCATAGTCGATCAGCACCTTGAAGAGAAAGCGGTCGAGCTGGGCCTCGGGCAGCGGGTACGTTCCCTCGTACTCGACCGGATTCTGCGTTGCGACGACAAAGAACGGCTCGGGCAGCGGCAGCCGTTCGCCCTCGATCGTGACCTGGCGCTCCTCCATCGCCTCCAGCAGCGCGCTCTGGGTCTTGGCCGGCGCGCGGTTGATCTCGTCGCCCAGCAGCACATTGGTGAAGATCGGGCCCTGGCGCAGGCGAAACAGGCCGCTGCCCATCTCGTAGATCTGTGTGCCGATCACATCCGATGGCATCAGGTCGGGCGTGAACTGCACGCGCTTGAACGTCGCCTGTGTGAGCAGGGCCAACGTCTTGGCCATCAGCGTTTTGGCCGTGCCTGGCACGCCCTCCAGCAGCACATGGCCACCGCTAAACAGCGCGATCAGCAGATGGGTGAAGGCGTCTTCCTGGCCCACCAGCACCTTAGCCGCCTCGGCGCGGATGGTGGCCGCGATATCTTGTGTGAGCATGTTTCTCCTCAAAGAAGCCAGAAGTCAGAAGACAGGAGTCAGGAATTAGATGATTGATTCTGACTCCTGACTCCTGATAGCTATACCTTGCCATTCGCGCACCCGCACCTGCAAATCCATCCCCTCGTGCTCGGCGCGGTTGCGCTGGTAGAGCAGCGCCATCCAGATCGGCAGCGGGGGTAGCGTCAGCATAAAGCCAATCAGCCAGGCGCTCAGCGCGATCGCTTGGGCCACCGGCGAGTCTTCGCCGAGGGCATACAGTAGCGGGAGCGACAGCACTGTGCCGATCGTCGCCGTTACGCTCGTGCCCGCCGCCGCGATCAGCAGCGCCGCCATGCACCAGACGAGCAGATTACGCCCGATCCGGTAGGCGATCAGCTCGAGGCTGCGCCCTATGCTCTGGCCGAATGGATGCGCTTCTTGAACCCAGGGTTGCAGCCCATAAAACAGCCCGCTGCCGCTTGCGCCTGAGATCATCAGCGAGCCGAACCACCCGAACAGAAACGTGACTACCAGGATAATGCCGCCCGCCACCGTACCAACGCCATTGGTTGCGGTCATCGTCAGCCCAAAGAACAGCAAGCCGACGAGATAAAGTGGGCAAATGCACACAATGCTCAGCAGCGACGTGGCGAATTGTGCGACGATCGCGTACACGATCGTAAAGCAGCCCATGCCGGCCGCGCGCAGCGGATGGATCGCCATGACTTCGCGAAAGCGCACCGCGCGCCCTTCCGCTGCTGCAATTGCCGCGCGCGAGAGCCCACCGATCAGGTAGATCAGCAGTGGAAAGAGCAGTAGCAGCCCTACGAGCACGATCAGCACCGGCCAAAAATCGTCGAGCCAGGAGACCGCGAAAGCTATCAGCCCGGCGCAGATTGCCACCGGCACAAACCAACTGGCGGTGATCAGCACAAAGCCGACGAAGTTGCGCCGGTATAGGCTTAGCCCTTCGTCGAGCAGCGCCAGGATGGGTTGCAGCGTTTCAATCATTCAATCGAGCTTTCGCTCAGGTTTTTGTGAGCCTGCGTTTGCTCTGCTTCTCTACAATTCTTCTTGTAAAACAACATCCTAATTCAGATCGAACGCCAGTGTTAAACCCCCGCTATCGATGCCGATATTCGCCAGCCGCAGCGCCAGAGCCTCAGGCGGGTCGCCCGGAATCTCAAAGCTGGTCGGCACCTGCACCAGCGGGATGCTATGAATCGCCTCGGTGATTTTTGCGACCAGATCATTGGCGATTCGCGCCGGCAGCGGCGTGCTGCCAATGCTGACAGCGCCATTGGTCACGCGCAAGAACAGGCGATTTTCAGTATCGACGATCAGCGCCGCAAGCACGCTCAGCTCGATTGGGAACGACACATGTTGCGATTTCAGATCGAACTGCATGCCGGCGAGCTTGAACGCCATCGTGCCCTGCAGCCTGGCGATGATCTGCGCGCGTTCGTTCGCCAAGTCGAGCGCGATCGACTCGCCTCGGGTGGCGACGTCGAGCCAGCTCTGCGCCGGAAAGACAAACTCACGGCCTTGGAAGTTTCCGCGCTCATAGAGTTGCAACGCATGCTGTAGTGTCGCTTTCGAAATCGCCAGTGTGATCGCCGGCGCGCCGACCGTGCCTGCCGGCCGCGCCGCTGGTATGGGCGGCTCGGCGACTACTGCCGGCTGGATGATCTGTGGCCGCTCCAATGTCGTGCGGCCCTCGCGCAGCGCTTGCACGAGCGATTGAGCCAACTGCGCATCTTCGCCGGCGGTCGGCAACAGCGCGCCCAGAAACTTGGGCACGATGTTCAAGAACTTAAACGCCTCGATCGGGCTGATCAACAGCAGCGCGGCCAGCAGCGGGTTGCCGGCTAGCGCGCGAAACAACGCCTCCAGGTCCTTTTTATTTGGCAGCAGGAAGTCGAACATACCCTCTTCGATCCTCTATCGATGCATACTAGTGGGTCACTTGATGTGCATATCGCCATTCGGTAGTGCGTAGTGCGTAGGGACGCGATAATGAAGATGAAGAAAATAATCGGGTAGCCCACGAAGGTGGGCTTGGTTGCTGTAGCCGGCGGGTTAAGGCGCCCGGCGGGCCCGCCAGCGAGCTAAAGCTCTTGGCTACAATCATGAAGGCCGGCACCGGGTATCCTCTGGGTGTGGGTACCCGGCGGCCTATACCCGACTAATTCTTTAATGTTCAATATCGCGTCCGCACTACGCACTACGCACTACAGGCTGACAAAATACCGATTCGGAAGTCAAACGACCCACTAGCGACTTCGCGCGAAGGTATCGGCCAGCTCGTCGGCGTCGGCGACTGCGCGCACCAGCTCAGCCTCGCCAAGGTTCTCGGCGCGCAGGCGCTGCAAGAGGGCCGTCACCGCTTGCTCGTCGATCTGGCGGGCGCGCGACAGGTCGCGCACGAAATCGGCGTCGTCGAGCTGCGGGTTGACGCCGTCTTTACGCGCCAGCCGCCGTTTCAATGCGCCGCGGTAGTGCTTCAGAATATACGCGCGCTTGCCGCCGCGCTGGAACAGATCGGCCATGCTTTCGATATATTCCGCGCTGCTGCGGCGTGCGATCTCCTCTCTCAGCGGGATCGGCCGCCCAAAGCGCCGCCCGCCGAGCACCAGGTACATCCCAATCACCAACACTGCATACGCCGCGCCCCAGCCCCACGGATTGCCAAACAACACCTTGCCGGTGGATGGTGGTGTGAAAAAACCATGATGATACTCATCGAACTGGATTCGCCCGCCGGCCGGCACGCGCCGTAGCATATTCAGCACCAGCGCGGCATTCTCAGGGTCGCGCAGCCCTTCGTTCGAGAACGGGAACGTGGTTGCGCTAATATAGGCATAGCCGCTGCCATGCTTGACGCCGGCGATCAGCACTGCGTCGGCAACCCCCAGCAGCTTGGCGTAATCGTTGCGCTGTGGCAGCAGTATACGGCCGGCCTGCACCGGCGCCTGGCCGACCGGCGGCTGATCGAGCGCTGGCTGGCCCGGCCCGGCCCGCTCGATCACCCGCGTGCCGGTGTACACCGCCGTATCAAACTTTAGCTCATCGAGCAGTTCGTTCGGCGGGCTAAACAGGGCACTGCGATCGAGCGCAAGGACCAGTGTGCCGCCCGACGCGACCCAATTCAGGATTGAACGCGCCTGGGTACGGTTGACCGCCTCGCTCGGATTGAGCATCAACAGCGCGGCGTCGCCTTCATCCAATGCGAAGGGACGGTACTCCAGACGCCGGCTGTCGTAGCCGATCTCGCGCGCCCATGTGTACAGCGCTAGTGCGCCCTCTGGCGCGCTTGAGTGCGTGGTCGCCTCAGCCGGGTTGCTGGGCTGCGGCTGGCGCCCTGGCCCGAAGGCGATGAACAGAATCAGCGCAGCGAAGAGCCCTACGATGATTAGAATGTCTTTTCGATTCTTCAACAATTATCTCGAGCCTGACAAGATGACAAGGTGACAAGATGACGTTTCTCAGGATAATCATCTTGTCACCCCCTCATCTTGTCACCTTGTCATCGCGCAGCGCCTCGATCTGCTCCTGATAGGCCGCAAAGGCATCGGCGTCGATCGGCATATGCCCATACCACACCCGATCGAATGTATCCACGATCGGCGCCATGCGCGCGCGCAATACTGGGTTTTCGCGCACCCGGTCGAGGTACTCGCGGTTGGTCAGCGCGCGATCGTAACGCAGCACGTTGCGCTCGTCGAGCCATAACAGCGCCGAAAGATACAGATAGCGCACGGCAGTCCGGTAGTCGCCGCCGCGCGCCAGCCCGCCGGCCTGGTCGAGGGCGGTCTTGGCGGTGAGGTTGGCCTCGGGATCGTGGTCGATCTGTGCATCGGCAACCATCCCGCGCCGCAGACCCCGCAGCATATAGGCGATCACGCCGAGCAAGAGCCCCAGGCCGACAATGCCGATCGCCCAGGCGATTGTGTTGCCGCCAGCAGCGGCGGCGCGTCCGACCGGACGCAAGATCTGCTCGAGCGCGCGGCCTAGCCAGTCCAAAAAATCTCGCAGCCAGGTTGGCTGTGTGTCTTCTTCGCTTCGCTTGAAAGGCGGCTTGTCCAGCAGTTGCTTGAGCCGCTCGCGGGCATCGGCCGGGGCCGCGCTGGGCGGCTGCGCCAACGCGTCGAGGATCGCGCCGAGCCGCGCGGTGATTGCCGGCAGATCCGGCTGCGCCTCGTGCAGCGCCTCGCGCAGCCAGCCATTATCGACGGCAATTGTTGCGCCATCGACCAGTTGCACGCTGGCCGTGGCCGTCAGCCGCGCGGCGGCATCTTCCAGCCCCAGGCGGTCGTTGCGCTGTGCCGCCGCGAAGGCTTCGCGCACCCAGCCGGTGTAGGTCGGGAGGTCGGGTGGCTGGCCCTGAGCATGTGCGGGTGCGGAGAACAAAGAACAAAGGACAGAGAACAAGATCGCCGCTACGATGTTCGTCTTAAGTGTTCTTTGTTTTTTTGTTCTTTGTTCTTTGGTCATGAAGTGGTCGCCTGCTGCGCCATCAACTCAAGGTCGTAGCCCTCTTTGCGGATGCGCAGGTCGTAATAGAGCAGCGTAAAGATCACCAGCTGCAGTGGCAGCACCACAATCTGGCCAATCTGGGCAACCACCGCCACGATAATCTGGTTGCGCACCAGCGTGTCGAGCGCATTGCCGCTGAGGATCGACAGCGCGAAGCTGGTGATCATCGACGGTATGCCGGCGATGAGATAGGCTAGTATATACATCAGCACCGCGATCGCCAGCGTGCGCCAGAACGCGCCGCCGACCAGCCGCCAGCTGCGCGCAATCCCGCCGAGCGGCCCCTGGTCTTCGAGCACAATCGCCTGGGTTGTCACCAGCAGGCGTGCGTAGAAATACAGCATCACCACAAGCACGAATGCGAACAAGCCCAAGATCAGAAAGACGATCAGCAGGCTCGTTAGCACCCCGCTGGCGGCATTCCGGCTTCCCATATTGCTCAGCAGCACGAACATGCTGCCGAACGTACAGCCGAAGATTAAGGCCAAGAACAACACGCCGATGACGAAGGTCGCCAATGAGGCGCCGACCAGCGCAAGAAAACGGCGCAGCCCCAGGTTGTACGAGCCTAGGATCGAGACCGGCTGGCCGCGATACGATCGTGCGACCGCGTTTGCCAGCGCGCCGGTGATCAGGTTGCGCACCAGCAGAAACTGAACCGCTCCCAGCGCCAGGCTGATACCGACAAATGTAACGATATCGCCCAACGGGAAGATATCGAGGATGTTTTGTCCCGGCAGAATCCGCGGCGGGCGCGTGGCGAAGCGCAGCCAATTTTGGAGCGCTTGGCCGCCGATCTGGAATTGAAGCAGGAGCTGCAGAATCGTCATCGGCACTTGCAGCAGCGCCGCGATTCCGATGAATGTCAGGAAATGCTTGCGATAAAGCCGAAACGCCGCGTCAAGCATATCGCCGATCGACATCGGGCGTAGGCGCGGCATTGGCGTAACAGGTTGTTCCACAACTCCCTCCTGATCTGGCCGCGAGGATTATAGCAGGTCGCAGGTCGACCGGGCAAGCCTGTTCAGGAAGTCACCCGTGCCAGGTGGCGCTCCAGGTCGTATCCCTCGCTGCGTTCGCGCACCGCGTAGTAGAACAGCGTGTAGATCGCATTCACCAACGGTGCGACAATCAGCAGCGCCAACAGCATCACGATCAGCGAGGCCGCTGGAAACAACTGGCGCGCGTCGGTTAATTGGAAGAACACAAACGTGAACAGCAGCCACGGCAGCGAGGTAAAAAAGTAGCCCAACAGCCGTGTGAGCAGCACCAATAATATTCCCCGCCAGCGCTCGCCTTCGAGCAGCCGCCAACTGCGCGCCAGCGCGTCGATCGGCCCGCGCGCTTCGAGCACCGATGCTTGCACATACAGGAACAACTGGCTGTAGACAGCCAGCAATACGAGCCCGATCGGCAGCGCCAGCACGGCGCCAAGGAACAGCAGCATACCGCCGTTGGCCATGCCGAAGGAGCTGCCCGAGACCGCCAGGATGGTCAGCGGCGTCTGCAAGATACTGACGATCCAGTTAAAGATTCGCTCGGCTAGTAGCGGGATAATCGAAGCCAATACCAGCAGTGGATAGCGCTGGAATGCCGTGCGATAGGCCGCGCCGATCGAGATCGTCTGGTTGTGGTATGCCAGCGCGACGGCGACGACCAGCACGGCGTTGAGCAGATTGTCGAAGATCAAGGTGATCGCCAGGTTGCTGAAGAATGACGTCAGCCAAATTAGGCCGATTGAAAAGCGCGGCAAGAGCCAGTAACTCACTAAGCCCTGCACCACCAGCATCGGCATGCCGACGATGATCGCGATCGTGCTAAGCCGCAGAAAGTGCCTACGATAGAGCCGGAAGGCGTTATCGAAGATATCGCCCAATGATTTGGTGTGCGAGTTCGAGGCGGTGGTCATTAAGCGCTCCCTATGCCGGAATCAAAAGCAAAGTGCGAGTGACAGTGTTACGGCGTGCGGAGTTGGTGGGATCGTCGCGGCAGTAAGTCGGCGACCCGTACTTTCGTGGGTCGTTCTATCGCGGCGGCGTCCCAGTGATTGCTCATCGTCGTAAGAATCACCCACGCCTCAGGATTAAAGTCGCTGATCACCTCGCGGCACCGTCCGCATGGCGGGAGCAGATAATGCTTGCCGTCGCGATCCCTCCACACGGCCGCAACTGTCTCCGCATCACGATGCCCTGCCGCGACCATGCAACAGAGTGCGGCAATCTCACCACAGACATTCGCAAACCCCGTGGCTGTTTCAAAATGGATTGCTGAGAAGATCTGTCCGCTGGTTGTGCGCAGTGCCGCGCCGACCTCTTGAATACCGGGTACATACAAGCGATCTGCAGCGTCAATCGCGTGCTGCAGAACCGCTCGATCCGGTTCAGTTAGTTCTGTGTAGTTCATATGTACCATCCGCTCTGGCACGAACACGTGCAGTGCATATACATCAAAGGTTGCCGCAGCCGCCCAACGCCATATAGACCTCGGCGACGCAGTTTAAAGTACCAGTTCGGCTGCCACCCGCTCCCACGTAATCTCCGCGACGCATGCGGGGCCAGCCGCGCCAAGCCGCGCCGCGACTGCCGCGTCGGCGGCCAGCGCGTCGAGTCGCGCGGCGATCGCCTGTGGCTCGGGCGTGGCGACAAAGCCGTTCGCACCGTCTTCCACAAACTCCAGCACTCCACCAGCGTCGCTGGTGGTGATGACCGGGCGGGCCGCCGTGAGCGCCTGAACCGTGGTGAAGCCGTAATCTTCGTCGAACGGCGCGTAGTAGACCGCGCGTGCCTCGGCGTAGAGGTCGATCAGCTCGGCGTCCGGCACATAGCCACGAAACTGCACGCGCTCGCCCAGGCCGAGATCGGCCGCCAGTTGCTCTAACTGCGCGCGGTCGGGCCCGGTACTAATAAGAACGCAGCGAATCGGATGTTCGGTGCGCGCCAGCGCCCGCAGCAGCAGATCGAGCCGCTTGGCGGCATCCAGCCGTGCGTCGGAGAGGATATAATCGCCATAGGGGCCGGCGCGCAGCCGCCCGGCATAGCGGCTGGGCGGGTACAGCGGCGCGCTGTCGAGGCCATTGAAACGCCGCAGCCGCTCGCTGACGTTGCGCGAAATCGTGTAGCGGCGCTGCGCCTCGCCCAGTGTCGTGCGGTCTATGCGCAGCAGTTGTTCGCGCACCGCGCGATCCTCGGCAGTATTGGCGAAATCGCTGAATGGCGTGCCGTACCAGTCGTAGGCCTGGCGATGCTGGTGTACCAGCCAGATGACTTTACATGGGTGGCGCACGGCATACGATGGGAACTTGGTACAGATCACTTGGTCGATCGGCGCGGCGTTGACATTGGTCAGGTCGAGCAGCCGCCACGCCAGCGCGGATTGGGCGATCAGCTGGTGCGGCTGCCAGGCGAACGGCAAACTGACCACGTCGACGGTGTGCCCGCGCTCGATCAGCGCGTCGCGCAGACCATCGACTAACAGCTCGGCCCCACCGCGCACGAAAGGCACTTGGCTGGCGCAGATCACAATGCGTTTCATAGGCCGGCTTCTGTTTCTCTCGCCGACGCCGGCACGCGCCAAACCAGCAGTTCGTAGAGCGCCGCCATGATCAGCGCGGCGACAAACAGGCTTGGGCCGAGTACCTCGAGCCCATTCGCGCGCGCCAGCACACCCACCAAGCTCGGCAATAGCGCGGCGCCGAGGCTAGCCGCCGCCACCTGAAAACCGACGCCATTGGCGGCATGGCGCGCGCCCAAGTAGCCGGGCGTCGCCGACATCAGCAGCGGGAATTGTGGCGCCAGCGCCAGCCCCATCAGCGCGATCCCTGTGAAGGTCAGCCATGGCGCCATATTCAGCCAGATCAGCAGCGCGCTGAGCACCGCGCCGGCCATACACCAGCGCAGCAGCGTGGTCGGCGATATGCGCTGCACCGCAAAGCCAAACAGAATCCGCCCGAGCGTCAGGCTGGCCCAGTAGAGGCTCACCCACGCGCCGGCCAGGGCGGCGGGCACGCCGCGCGCCTCGGTCAGCAGGCTGAACACCCAATTCCCGGTGGCGACTTCGACGCCGGTATACACAAAAAAGAGCACAATCCCTAGCCAGGCGATCGGTAACTGCAGCGTGGCCGCCAACGGCGCCCCCACCGCAGGCGCTGTACCATCCGCTAGTGCTGCGGCCCCCGCCACTGGCGGCGCATCGCCCCAGAGCTGGCGTGTGAGGCCGAAGCAGGCAGCCAGCGCCAGCTGCGCAACGCCAACGATCCAGAAACCCGCTCGCCAGCCCCAGCCGCTGGTTATCGCCGCCGTCATAATCGCCGGCCCAAGCGTGGCGCCAATGCCGAAGCAGGCGTGCAGCCAATTCATAGCGCGCGGGCTGAAATGCGCGGCGGCGTAGGCGTTCAGGCCGCCGTCGATCGCCCCGCCGCTCAGGCCGGATGTGAAGCCCAGCGCCACGAGCACCAGCCAGAACGGCGCGCTGCCGGAGGCCAGCAGCGAGATGGCCGCGACGCAGCAGCTGAGCGCCAGCATTGTGCCGACACTCATAAGCGACATCAAGCGACCGCTCACCGCACTGGCGAGCATATAGCCGGTCGTATTGCCGATCAGCAGCACGCCCAGCGCGTCCAGTGGCAGTCCGAAGGTGTCGCGGATCGACGGCCATGCCACGCCCATCAGGCTATTGACCAGGCCCAGCGCGATGAAGCCGGTGTATGCCAGCACGAGTATCAGCAGGCCGGCGCGACGCATTGGTGCGCGAGAGAGTACAGCGTTTTCCATCAAACCATCTTTCAACAACAAGAGCCTGTGCGAGCGCAGTCAAGGCTTGGTTTGCTCATGAGGAAATGGAGGGGAGTATCCAAATTTCGATCAAGTCGTAGGAATGTACTTTCTTCGTGGCCTCACGGATATGACGCATTTCGTCTTTTGTTATGAAACGGAGATTGTATTGAACAGCAACACTTACTATCCACAAGTCGTTTTCCTGGATTCCTAATTCTCGAGCTGTTGTCTCATCACGCAATTCTTCAGGCTGCTTCTTTGTTAAAATACCTCGCTTTTTTCTCGGGGAATATTGCTTGAATAATTCAGCACGAAGTTCAGCATATACTGTAGATGTATGTCGATCGATATTCCAGATTTTATACTGCGTCATTGCGCTTCGAACAGCGGCATGCCGATTCGGATCAGCCGCTGGACTAATGAGCAAACCATATTCTACTTCAGCGAGAGATATGGCACAAATTGAGATCGAGGCTTCATCAAGGGAAGCAAGCCGCTGGCGCACAAAGCTATGATCTTTATGGCCACCATCCCAGGCAATAGATGCAATCGAGGTATCAAGCAGATAAGCGTCAGACATGAAAAACGCGCTCCGCTAATCCAAATCTTCGACCATAGCGGAGATTATCGGGTCGTTGATTACGGGCAGGCGCTCAAGTGTACGACGAGCTGTGGACGCGCGAAATTCTTCGGAGATGTAGTCGCGCCAGGGTATCGCCGG
>WNGA01001149.1_pt1 | contig 49209 bp, 52 predicted proteins | sample 5400061 | NCBI WGS metagenome assembly WNGA01 (sample SAMN13153366, study PRJNA577476) | soil metagenome | isolation source: 100 cm soil or saprolite under grassland replicate 2 | place: USA:California | collected 2016-06-15
CCATCCGCTCCTGATCAACCAGTTCGGCACGGAGCGCCGGATGTGCCTCGCCTTCGACGCCGCGAGCCTCGACGACGTCGGGCGCCGACTCGGGGACGTGCTCGAGATGCAGCCGCCGCAAGGGCTTGTGCAGAAGGTCAAGGGGCTCGCCAAGCTGAAGTCGATCGCCGACTCGATGCCGAAGGCGGTCCGAGGCGGCCCGGCGCAGGAGATCGTGCTGGAGAGGGACGACGTCGATCTCGGCCGCCTCCCGATTCAGACCTGCTGGCCCGGCGACTCTGCTCCGTTCATCACGCTCCCGGCCGTGATCACGAAGGACCCGCACGACGGAACGCGCAACGTCGGCATGTACCGGATGCAGGTGCTCGGCCCGCGCGAGACGGCGATGCACTGGCAGATCCACAAGGACGGCCGGCTCGATTACCTGGCGACCGACGGGCGGCTCGAGGTGGCGGTCGCGCTCGGGCTCGATCCGGTCACGACGTACACCGCGAGCGCCCCGCTCCCCAAGCACATCGACGAGCTGATGCTCGCCGGCTTCCTTCGCGGCGAGCCCGTCGAGCTGCTCCGCTGCAAGACGGTCGACCTCGAGGTGCCGGCCAACGCCGAGATCGTGCTCGAAGGCTACGTCGAGCAGGGCGACCTCGCGCCGGAGGGCCCGTTCGGCGACCACACCGGCTACTACACGGGGGTCGAGCCGTTCCCCGTCTTCCACGTCACGGCGCTGACGATGCGCCGCGACGCGATCTACCCCTCGATCGTCGTCGGCAAGCCGCCGCAAGAGGACGCCTGGCTCGGCAAGGCAACCGAGCGGATCTTCCTGCCCGCGATCCGGATGAGCGTCCCCGAGATCGTCGACTACGACCTCCCCGTCGCCGGCGCCTTCCACAACTGCGTGCTCGTCTCGATCCGCAAACGTTTCCCCGGCCATGCGCAGAAGGTGATGCACGCGATCTGGGGCCTCGGGCTGCTCAGCCTGACGAAGTCGGTCGTCGTCGTGGACGAGTGGGTGGACGTGCACGACTACGAGGAGGTCTTCTTCCGCGTTTGCGCGAACGTCGACCCGAAGCGCGACGTTCTTCTCACCGAGGGCCCGCTCGATCATCTCGACCATGCGCCGACGCTGCAGTTCTACGGTGGCAAGATCGGGATCGACGCTACCCACAAGGGGCCTCAGGAAGGGACCCGGGAGTGGCCGGACGAGATCGTCATGAGCAAAGAGGTGAGGCGACTCGTGGACGAGCGATGGGCCGAATACGGCATCTAGGACGAAACGCGAGGCGCGTTTCGCCTACGTTTCGCCTGTTACGTCATTGAAGCCGGGGCACAAGGCTTGATTGAATCCAGCTAGCGTGACGAGTCCGGGGGGCGAATCGTCGCACGGGCCTCCGCCGAGCCTCTGGCCGGTGGGGTTTGCAGTCGGCATCGTGTGCATCCTCGTCGGGCTGATCGTCAGCTGGCCCGCGGTGGCCGTCGGAGCCGTGATCACGCTCCTGTTCGGCTTCCTCTGGGTGCGCGACGTCACGCGCGGCTACCGGATGGTCCCGGAGCCTGAGCCCGAAGCGGCCGCGCCCGCGGAGCCCGCGCCGGCGATCCCGGCCCACCGAGGCGAGGCGGCGATGCCGGAGCCCGAGCCCGGCGAGGCAGCCAGGTACCCGCGCAGCAAGTTCCTCGAGGGCGCGACGCTTGGTCTCGGCGCCGTGATCGGGGGTGTCGTGACGGTTCCGGCGATCGGCTTCGCCGTCGTGCCCGCCTTCGTCCATCAGGGCCACCCGGACATCGACCTCGGCCCGATCACGAGCTTCCCCCAGGGACAGTGGCTGATCGCCCACTTCGAGCTCAATCCGAAGGAGGGCGAGGTGGCCCGGCGGACCGCGTACGTCCGCTACAACGGGCTGCTCGAGAATCAGCCCAGCTTCACGATCATCTCGAATCGCTGCGCCCATCTCGGCTGCCCGGTCCAGCCGGGAGGTCTCGTCCAGTCGGAGAAGACGAAGGACGAGAAGACCTCGGGCGGCCAGAACATCCAGCTGATCCCGGTGCTCGGCCTCTCGAGCTTCAGCTGCCCCTGTCACGGCGGCGCGTACGACTCCGAGGGCAACCGCACCGCCGGGCCGCCGGTGCGTGGGCTCGACCGCTTCGACTACTCGATCCGGAACGGGCACCTCGTTCTCGGCAAGGCGTACAGCGTCGGCAAGGTCGAGGGCACCGGCGCGCAGGCCCGGATCAGCAAGTACAAGCTCGCCGACCCCGGCGAGCACGTCGACGGCCCGGAACAGTGGTTCTACCCCTGGCAGCTGCCGCACTGATGCCGAGAAGGAAGTCAGCCCGTCGTCAGCAGCTCGAAGCAGCGATGCTGTATCCGGTCGATTGGATCGAGGAGCGCTCCGGCCTGATCGGCGGCCTTCGCTACTTCCTGTTCCGCAAGGTCCCGGGCGACACGAACTGGCTCCACACGCTTGGCTCCGCCACGCTGACCGCCTTCCTCGTCCAGCTGATCACCGGCGTGATCCTCGCCATGTACTACAGGCCCGACCCGGACAAGGCCTACGAGTCGATCCGGCACATCACCGACGACATCACCCTTGGCTGGCTCGTCCGCGGGATGCATCGCTGGGGCGCGAGCGTCTTCATCATTCTGATGTTCTTCCACATGGCGAGAGTGTTCCTGTTCGGCGCCTACAAGTACCCCCGCGAGCTGAACTGGATCATCGGCGTGCTGCTGCTCACGCTCGGCATGCTCGAGGGCTTCACCGGCTACCTGCTCCCGTGGGATCAGACCTCGTACTGGGCGACGGTCGTCGGGATCAACATCAACGGAACCGCGCCCTTCTTAGGCCCGTTCATCGCCTCGCTCTTACGCGGGGGCTCCGAGATCGGGACCGACACGCTCGCCCGCTTCTACTCGATCCACATGCTCATCCTTCCCGGGGCGATCATCGGCCTGATCGGGCTGCACCTCTACCTCGTGATCCGGCTCGGCGTTTCCTCGCCGCCCTGGTCGAAGGACGCGGCCGGCGCCGACCGGCCGGAGCCTGAGGTGACGGCCCGGCCGGGGCTGACTCGGCCCGGGCCCCGTGGGGGGATCGCCCGCTAGTGGCCGTCAATCAAAGACCGCCGAAGCGGATCGTCGAGCGCCGCGAACAGTTCCAGCGCTACAAGCGCGACGTCAAGGAGCGCGGCAAGCCGTTCTACCCGTTCGCGATGTTCCACGACACGGTGATGAGCCTGGTCGTGGTCACCGTCATCGTCGTGCTGGCGGTCATCTGGAAGTACACCGCGGGCGAGCATCCGGACGACTCGGGCTGGCTCGGGCCGCTCTACAAGGACAAGGCCGACCCGGGCACGACGAGCTTCGTCCCCCGTCCCGACTGGTACTTCTACTTCCTCTTCTACCTGCTCCGGATCTTCAAGTGGCCGGAGTCGGTGATCCTCGGCACGGTTGGCATCCCGACGATCGCGCTCATCCTCCTGTTCGCGCTCCCGTTCATCGACGTGCGCCGCGAGCGGCGGCTCAGCAGGCGTCCGGTCGCCGTCGTGGCGGCGATCCTGACCGTGCTCGCGATGGGTGTTCTGACCTACAAGGGTGCGGTCGCAAAGGAGGCTCTCGCAAGCGAGAACCTGGCGGCGGTCCCGTCCTGGATCACCCGCGAGCACTTACCGCCGCAGGCACAGGCCGGCGCCAAGTTGTTTGCCGAGCTGCCCTGCCTCAACTGTCACACCTATCTCGGCGCCGGGTCGTCGAATCTCGGCGCTCCCGATCTGACGTCGATCGGCACGAAGGATCTCGGAATCGACTTCCAGATCAAGCATCTCAAGTGCCCCGCGTGCGAGGTTCCCGGCTCGCCGATGCCCGCCTTCAAGGACCTGGGCGAGGACAATCTGAGGAAGCTGGCTCTCTTCCTCGAAGCATCGAAGGGGACCGGGTGATGTCCCCATGCGCGTCTTTCTCGGCATAACGGGAGCCTCCGGGGCTCCGTACGCGGCCCGGCTGCTCGAGGCGCTCGTGGGGGCGGACTGCGAGGTCGGGATCTGCGCCTCGCGCGCCGGGATCCAGGTGCTCGCGACCGAGTTGTACGGCGACGTGCGTCTGTCCGCGGACGAGACACTCGCACGCCTGGTCGAGCCCGTCCGAAGGGCGGTCACGATCTACGACGAGCAGGACTGGCGCTCTCCGTATGCGAGCGGTTCGGCCCGTATCGACGGCTACGTCATCTGCCCCTGCTCGATGGGCACGGTCGGCGCCATCGCTTCGGGCACGATGACGAACCTGATCCAGCGGGCGGCGAGCGTCGCGCTCAAGGAGGGGCGCAAGCTCGTGGTGATGCCGCGCGAGACGCCGCTGTCGACCATCCACCTCCGCACGATGCTCGAGCTGCGGCAGGCGGGTGCGGTGATCCTGTTTCTCGCGCCGGGCTTCTACCACGGGTGGGAATCGGTCGGCGATCTGATCGACTTCGTCGTCGCCCGCTGTCTCGACCAGCTCGGCGTCGAGCACGGTCTCGTGCCGGAGTGGGGGGCGGCGAAGCCGCCTGTCCGCGCGAGCGGAGCAGTGGAGGGGGTCCGGGAGAACCGGGAGGTTCCCCCAGAATGAGCGCAGGAAAGAACACGCTGATGACCGCGTCCGATCCGGTGACGGAGGCATCCCGCCGCGAGGGCTCGATCGAAAGCGGCTCGCTCGCACCCGACTCCGTCCGGACGATGTTCGACCGGATAGCGCCTGTCTACGACCTGATGAACCGGCTGATGACCGCCGGGCTCGACCGGCGCTGGCGGCGGCTGACGGTCGAGGCTGCGGTGCGCTCGGGCGACCGTGTCCTGGACGCCTGCTGCGGCACCGGGGATCTGGCGGTCGCAGCCGAGCGGCTGGGCGGCCGCGTCACCGGGCTCGACTTCTCCGAGCGGATGCTCGAGCGGGCACGCCGGAAGTCGGGCTCGATCGAATGGGTGCTCGGCGACCTGCTGGCGCTGCCGTTCGAGGAGGGAGCCTTCGACGCCGTCACGGTCGGCTTCGGCGTCCGGAACGTGGCCGACCTCGGTCTCGGGCTCCGCGAGCTGCGTCGCGTGCTGCGCCCGGGCGGCCGGCTCGCGATCCTCGAGATCACGACGCCGCGCGGTGTCCTGCGTCCCTTCTACCGCCTGTGGTTCGACGGCGTCATCCCGCTCATGGGCAAGCTGCTGCCCGGCGGCTCCGCGTACACGTACCTGCCCGCGAGCGTGCGCCGCTTCCCGGGGCCGGAAGACCTGGCGTCGATGCTCGATGAGTCTGGCTTCGGGGACGTGAGCTTCCGGCTGCTCGGCGGCGGGATCGTCGCGCTGCACACTGGGGCGGCGAGATGACCACCGAGCTTGCGACCATCCGCGAGACCCCCGGTCTCACGGCCTATCTGGCAGAAATCGAGCTTATGCTGGCGGCCTCGGTCGAGAGCCATCCCGGCCTGGTCGCCGAGATCGGAAAGGAAGCGCTCGCGGCCGGCGGGAAGCGGCTGCGCCCCCTCCTCTGCTACCTGGCCTCGTCGCCGGACGATAAGCCCCCCGTCGCCGCCGGCGTCGCCGTCGAGCTCGTCCACATGGCGACGCTCGTTCACGACGACCTGATCGACGGCGCCGAATTCCGGCGCGGCCGCGCGTCGGCGTGGAACGCCTACGGTTCGGCGCCTGCTCGCGCCGCGGGCGACTACCTGTTCGCGCGCGCGTTCGCGGAGCTGACCTCGACGGGCGACCCGTACGCGATCTCCGTCCTCTCGGACGCCACGCTCTGTCTCGCGCGCGGCGAGGCGATGCAGCGCCGGCAGACGAACGACCCGGACACGACGGCGGAGGACTACTTGGTGCGCTGCGCGCTCAAGACCGGCAAGCTGTTCGAAGCAGCGTGCCTGCTCGGGGCGGGCGAAGGGCGGCCGGCCCTGGGCGAGTTCGGGCTCGCGCTCGGGATCGCCTTCCAGATCGCGGACGACATCCTCGACTGCACCGGCGAGACGATCGAGACCGGCAAGGTCGCGGGTACCGACCTGCGCGAGGGGACGCCGACGCTTCCGCTCCTGCTCGCGGCCCAGAAGGACGCGGCCCTTCGTCGGGCGCTTGCGGGCGGCCCGCTCGACGGGGCGCTGGTGCGCGTTGCGGCGACGGGCGCGCTCGAGCGCTCGCGCGAGGTCGCGCTCGACTACGCGAACCGCGCTCGCGCGTGCCTGGACGGCGAGCCGCGCTACGAGGAGCTCGAGGCGTTGACCCGGGCCGTCGTCGAGAGGGACGCCTGATGATCGTTCGCCAGGAGCTCGAGAGCGGCGACTTCGATCGCTTCGTCGCCGCCTTCGATGACGAAGCAGTCTGGATCGGGGCCGGCCAAGAGGAGCCCGCCTTCAGGGGCCGCGAGGCGATCGAGGGCGCGCTGCGCGAGCAGCTCGACGCCGGGATGCGGATCGATCCCGAGTTCGTGCTCGACAACGGCGAGGCGATCGTGGTCGACATGCACGCCGATCCGCCTCCTCAGCATGCGCCGAAGCTCCATCACGTCTTCCGGATCCGCGACGACCGGATCGTGCGAGTGGAGGATCATCCCGACCGCGAGAGCGCGCTGAGGGCAGTGTGATACAGCGATTCCGGTTTTACGCTTTCGGCTCATCGGCGTCACACGCGCGCTACAGGTTCGGCGGTAGGCTCGACGCCAGTGGGGAGGGAGGTGGGTACCCGGGTCACACCCGTGTACCTGAAAGGGCCGCGAGCGGATGATCCGCCTCGGTCGCATCTCCTACGTGAACATGGCGCCCGTCTTCTACCGGCTCGAGGCGGAGGCCGAAGAGATCGCGGGCGTCCCGACCGACCTGAACCGCCGGCTGCTCGCAGGCGAGCTCGACATCGCCCCGATCTCCTCGATCGAATACGCCAGGAACGCCGACCGGTTGCGACTGCTTCCCCGGCTGTGCGTCTCCTCGCAGGGTGCCGTCGAGTCGATCCAGCTCGTCTCGCGCATCCCGCTCGAGCAGGTACGAACGATCGCGGTGACGCCCGAGAGCGCGACGTCAGTCGTGCTCACGAGGGTACTCCTGCCGGAGGCGGCGCAGGTTCCGCTGGGTGAAGAGGCCGATGCCAAGCTCCTGATCGGCGACGCTGCGCTTCAGAGCGCATTCAACGATCCGACGCCGCACCACGACCTCGGGCGGCTCTGGCTGGAGCGGACGGGCCTTCCGATGGTGTTCGCGGTTTGGGCAGTTCCGGAGCCGGTCCCCGACGGCGTCGCAGAGCTGGAAGCGAAGCTCGTCGAGTCCGTCCGGCGCGCGCGCGCAGAACCGGAGCAGCTGGCGTACGAGTCCAGCGAGCGCTACGGCTATCCGCCCGGCTTCCTTGCTCGCTACTTCGAGAAGCTCCGTTACTCGTTCGGCCCGCGCGAGCGCGCGCGAGCGCGCTGGGCTGATGACCTTCCTCGAGCTTGCGCGAGACGTCGGCGAGCTCGACCGGGTGCCCGAGCTGCGGTTCGTCGTGCCCGCCGAGGCCGCGGTCTAGGAAGCCGTCAGCGCAGACGGTCGCTCTGCGCGGCGGTACTCGACCCGGTACCCGAGCGAGCGCGGGATGGCGAGGAGCGCGTCCAGGTTGAGGTCGATGCGCGCGCCCGCCTTCTGCGTTACCTCGTCCTCGATCGGCAGGTCGAAGTCGTCCGCGCCGTAGTCGAGTGCGCGGAACGCGTCCTCGTTCTGCGTCAGCACGGACGTGCGGATGTGCTTGACGTTGTCCAGGAAAATCCGGCTGAGTGCGATGTGGCGCCAGTACTCCTGTGGGGAGATCTCACGTCCGCCGAACGCGGTGCCGTACGGCTTGTACGTCCAGCACAGGAACGAGAACAGGCCGCCGGTCTCGTCTTGGAAATCGCGCGTTCGCTGCAGGTGCTCCAGGCGCTCGTCGAGCGTCTCGTCGAAGCCGATCACCATCGTTGCGGTCGTTCTCATCCCGCTCGCGACGATCGCGCGCTGCGCCTCGAAGTAGTCGAGCACCGTGTACTTCCACTTCGCGTGCCGCTTACGGAAGTCCTCGGTGAGGATCTCGCTACCGCCCCCCGTGACCCAGTGCACGCCCGCGTCCCGTAGCCGCGCGGCGGCCTCGCCGTAGCTCAGGCCCGCGCGGTCGGCGAGGAAGACGAATTCCGCGATCGTGAGCGCGTAGAACTCGACGCGCTCGCCGTAGCGCTCGCGCACCGACGCGAACAGGTCGCAGTAGTAGTCGAGCGGCAGCTTCGGATTGAAGCCGCCGTTGAAGGCGACCAGGTCGCCGCCGAACTCGACCAGCTCGTCGATCTTCGCGAAGACGTCCTCGCGGGAAAGGACATAGCCTCCGTCCCGGTTCGGGAGAACGTAGAAGGCGCAGTAGTCGCACTGCGCGACGCAGACGTTCGTGTAGTTGATGATCCGCATCACCATGTAGGTGGCGCGGTCCGGCTCGTGCCAGCGTCCGCGGACGTCCTGCGCGAGCCGCTTCAGCTCCTCATCCGAGGCTTCCCTCCAGAGCGCTGCTGCTTCGTCGACGGTGATCCGACTCATGCCGGAACCGCCTGGGGCTCGAGCGTGTCCATGAACGAGCTGACGGAGAAGACAGCGCTGCCCGGGCCGGGCGGTCCATAGCCGGGCGGCGACTGCAGACCGTGCTTCTCCAGCGTCTCGCGGTACGCCCCGAGCAGTCGGACGTGGTACTCGAGCGGAGCGCCGTTCGGGTTGTCGCGGCCGAGCGGTGTCGTCGGCTCGGGACACCAGGTCGTAAACCGCGGCGTGATCCCTCGGCTCATGAAGTAGTCGAGGCCCTCGGTCGTCGACGCGATCGCCTGGTCGACCGTCGCGAAGCCGATCGGCTTCGCCATCTCGACCCCGGCGACGAAGTTCGGAATCACGTAGCGCGGCCCGAAGACCTCGGCCGCGTCGAAGATCCGGCGGTGCCACTCCTCCCGGCCGACGTAGCGCTCCTTGCCGGGAGAGATGAGCGTGAACAGGCGCTTGTCCCACACCTCGTAGTTCGGGTGGTAGATCGTGATCCCGTAGTCCTTGTACCGCTGAACGTCCTCGCGCGGCAGCGCCTGCGCGACGACCTTCCCGATCCATCGTCCAGGAAAGCGCTCCTCGATCGCTTGGGCGTACCGACCGTAGAAATCCGCCTCCGCCAGCCCGTCGACGGTGCTCGTCACCGAGCCGCCGGTGAGGGTGTAGGCCTTGCTCGTCTTCGGCGCGTCGTAGCGGTCGATGAGCGCGAGCGCCTCGAGCACGTCCTCGACGGGCTTGATCCCGGTATAGGGGCGGCCTTCTCGCTTGTGCTGCCGCCAGTTGTGGTTGATGTCGCAGAAGCCGCACTCCTCCTTGGCGCCGAAGTACTGACAGAGGCGCAGCACGGTCAGGTAGATCAGGTAGCCCCACTGGATCGTCGGCGCCGTCTCCATCACGGTCTTCCCGTTAGCGAGGGTGTGGCGGTAGTACTCGGGCATGGGCGGCAGCTGGACGTCGGCGATACCCCGCTCCTCCAGCGACAGCCCGAGGCCCCCTTTCGTGCCCCCGATCCGGTACGGCGAGTCCGGGTTCACGCGGACGGAGACGATCGTGCGCCGCAGCTTGTACGGCCCACCCGTCAGCGCGATCTCCTCCGGCGGCCGGCGCCTCGCCGCCTCGCCGAGCTGCGCGAGGGGCTTCTGGTCGAACGAGAAGATGAAGTAGGACTTGGGCTTGACGTCGCCGTCGAGGTTGTCGGTGAGCGCGGAGTCGTCGAAGGCGATGCCACTGCGGAGGAGGTCCTCCTTCAGAACGGCCTCGGGGGGGATGTCGGGGAAACGGGCCATCAGCCCTTCCACGAGCTCGGTGCGAGCGGCCATGTCGGCAAAGTATCTCTCCTTGGTGGGTTCGCGGACCGTTCTCTGGGTGGGAGGGATGCCGGGCGTCGGCAAGACGACGGCCGCACGCGTCGTCGCGCGGCGCTACGACCTCTGGCTCTATCCCGTGGACGCGCGCACGCACGCGCCGACCGCGGGGACGTCTCCTCACGCCGCCGCGACCAGAACGAGCGCAGGCTCGACCAGTGGCGCCGGTACGCGGCGCACGAGCGCCGCGCCGCGGAAGGGATGGTCGCCTTCGCCTGTGAGCGCGACCGGCCAGGTGCGCCGAGGTCGTGGAGCTTGGCCTCGCCGAGGCCGAGGGCCCCCGGCTGGCGCACTAGCCCGCGGGTCCCGGCCGTCCGTTCAGCTACCTTGCGGCCGGGTCGTGCTCCGCAAGCTCCTCATCGTCTCCGGCGTCTTCGGCGTGCTCGCCGGGACTGCCGCTGCCCAGCCGAGGACGCTGCTGATGCCGGGGGTCACCTACGAGCAGGACGTCGAGTTCACGCTCCACGGGCCGGTGGTCGTGAACGTGATCGAGGGCCCGAAGCCGAGCGGGTTGTACGCGCTCCAGCCCGTCCTTGCCAGGGGCCTTGTCCAGGGGCGCGAGCGCCTCACGGCGATCGAGCGCCGGCTCTCGCCCGGCGCCACCATCGCGGGTGTGAACGGCGATCTCTTTTCCGGAGGCGGTCGGCCGAACGGGCTCTTCCTCCAGGACCGCGTCATGCAGACGCGGCCGCTCGGAAGCCGCTCGAGCCTCGGCATCGATGCCGGCGGCAACCTCTCCGTCGATCGCGTCGCCTTCGTCGGCGACTGGCGTGGATCCGGGCCTCGCCGCTCCCTGAACGGGCTCAACGAGCCGGCCGGCACCGGAGGTACGAGCCTGTTCACGCCCGCGTGGGGCGGACCGACGCCCGCCAACCGCGACTCGGTCGAGGCTGTGCTGTCTCCGTTCCCGCCCACAACGGCGAACACCGATTTGACCGCCAAGGTCGTCCAGGTCTACCAGGGTGGGAATCATCCGATTCCACCCGGCGGCGCGATCCTGGTCGCGCGGGGAAACGCCGCGACGAGGCTGAGCGCGGAGGCCGCCGTCGGCGGGACGGTGACCGCGCGCGTGATCCTGCCGAGCCCGCTGTCGGCGGCGATCGGCGGGATCGGCGGCGGGCCCGTGCTCGTCCGCAACGGCAAGCCCGTCTTCCGGTCGAACGAGGCGTTTGCCACCTCGTGGCTCGTCCCGCGCACCCCGCGAACCGCGGTCGGCCAGCGCGCCGACGGCCGCGTCCTGCTCGTCGCGGTCGACGGTGGGGCCACCGGCTACAGCAGCGGGATGACGAATTTCGAGCTGGCGCAGGAGCTCGTCCGGCTCGGGGCGGTGACTGCGATGGGGCTCGACTCCGGCGCGTCGACGACGATGGCGTTCGACGGAGCCCTGCTCAACCGTCCTTCGACCGGCGAGCGCTCGATCGCCGACGCGCTGCTGCTCCTGTACTACGGCGTCCAGGCGCCGCCGCCCTCGGAGGAGGTTCTCTCTCCGAACGGCGACGCGGCCGGCGAGCGGCAGAACCTCGCCTACAGGCTCGTCAGGCCCTCGACCGTGAACGCGACGCTCGCCGGCCCCGAGGGAACGAAGGTGACGCTGGACTCGGGCGATCGCCAAGCCGGGCTCTACAAGTTCACGTGGAAGGGCGTTGACGCCGACGGCAAGACTCTCCCCGAGGGTCGCTGGACGTGGGATGTGACGGCGGTCGACGACCTGGGACGAAGCTCGTCGGCGGAGCGGTCCTTCTCGCTCAACACCACGCTCAAGAGCCTGACCGTCGAGCCGTCGGTACTGCGTCGCGGCTCGCAGGTTCAGATCGGCGTCGATCTCATCCGGCCCGCCCGGCTGACCGTCAAGGTCGAGAGCTCGAGGGGGGTCGTCCTGCGCACGCTCGCAAATCGCGCCGCGAGCACAGGACACACCGCGGTGGCGTGGGACGGCCGCCTGGCGGGCGGGCGGCGTGCGCCCGCCGGGACGTATGTCGTCGTGGTCAGCGCGACGAATCAGATCGGCACCGCCGACCTGACACAGTCGATCCGCGCCCGCTGAAGCTGATGGTTCTCGCCTCGATCACGAGCTCGATCACGTCTGCGATCGGTGACTGGGGCCTCTACGCCGTCTTCCTGCTGATGGTGCTCGACGCGGTCTTTCCGGCCGCCAGCGAGCTCGTGATGCTCTACGCCGGCGCCGTTGCGGCCGGGGCGATCGCCGGCCAGTCGGTGACGCTCTTCGGCGCGACGATCTCGACGCCCGCGTGGGCGTTCGTGGCGATGGCCCTCTCGGGGACGATCGGCAATACCGTCGGCTCGGTCCTCGGCTGGGGGATCGGCGCCTACGGCGGCAGGCCGCTGCTCGAGCGGCGCGGCCGCCTCTTCCACCTCACTCCCGCGAAGCTCGATCGCGCGGAGGCGTGGTTCGGCCGTTACGGAGACTCTGCCATCTTCCTCGGTCGCGTGACGCCGGTCGTCCGCTCGTTCATCTCGATCCCGGCCGGCGTCGTACGGATGCCGCTCGGCCGCTTCACCATGCTGACCTTCCTCGGCTGCGTGCCTTGGTGCTTCGGCCTGGCCGGGATCGGCTGGGGAATCGGCAAGAGCTGGCACCGCTTCCACGACGACTTTCGCTTCGTCGAGTACGCGGTCGTGGCGGGAATTGTCCTACTCGCGGCCTATCTGGGCTGGCGCTACCGGGCGTCTCGATCCGCGAAGCAAGCGGCGGAAAATCTAGACTGACCCCAGCTGTGGCCCCGATTCCGCTGATCGACGTCAAGGCGCAGTACGCGCCGCTCCTGCCCGAGCTCCGGCGGCAGATCTCCGAGGTGCTCGAGGACGGCCGCTTCATCCTCGGGCCGAACGTGAAGGCGTTCGAGCAGGAAGCCGCCGCCCATCTCGGCGTCGAGGAGACGATCGGCGTGGCGAACGGGACCGATGCGCTGATGCTCGTCCTGGACGCGATGGGAATCGGTCCAGGCGACGAGGTGATCTGCCCCGCGTTCACGTTCTATGCGACCGCCGAGTCGATCGCGCGCCGAGGCGCCACGCCCGTCTTCGCCGAGATCGACCCCGACACGCTCAACCTCGATCCCTCGGACGTCGCGACTCGGATCACCAAGCGGACGGCCGCGATCATGCCGGTGCACCTGTTCGGCCGGCCGGCGCCGCTCGCCGAGCTTGCCGCGCTGGGGCCGCCGCTGATCGAGGACGCGGCCCAGGCCTTTGGCGCACCGGGGACGGCGACGACCGGCGCGGCCTCCACGTACAGCTTCTACCCGACCAAGAACCTGTTCGCGCTCGGCGACGCCGGCCTCGTCGCGACGAGCGACGTCGAGCTCGCCGATCGGGTCCGGATGCTCCGCTTCCACGGTTCGCGCGACAAGGTCGACTTCCACTACGTAGGCGTCAACTCGCGGCTGGACGAGATCCAGGCCGCCGCGCTCCGGCTGTTCCTTCCCGAGCTCGAGGGCTGGAACCGCGGCCGCCGCGAGGCCGCTGCGCGCTACGCGGAGCTTGGCCTCGGCAACTACGTCGACCTCCCGCAGGACGAGCTCGGCCACGTCTACCACTTGTTCGTCTGCCGCTCGCCCGAGCGGGACGCGATCGTTGCCGCCCTCCGCGAGCAGGAGATCGGTTGCGCGACCTACTACGTCACGCCCCTGCATCTCCAGCCCGCACTCCGGTTCCTCGGCCACTCGGAGGGCTCGCTGCCGGAGACCGAGCGCGCCGCGCGCGAGAACTTCTCCGTCCCGCTCTGGCCCGGGATCCCGGCCGAGACTCAGGAGCGGGTCGTCGAGGCAGTGAAAGCGGCGGCGACCGCGAAGATCACGTCGTGATGGACTACCTCGAGGGGCGCGCGTGAATATCGGCTTGAGCAGGTACCGGCTCTGGCAGCTCGTCGCCGACGGGGCCCTCGTCGCGGCGGCCTGGTACCTCGCGTTCGAGCTCCGCTTCGACCACGGAGTGCCGGTCTTCTACCAGACGCTGTTCGAGCGGACGATCCTGATCGTCGTCGGGATCAAGCTCGTCGTCTTCGTCGTCTTCGGCTTCTACAACCACTGGTGGCGTTACATCTCGACGCGCGACATGTGGCGGCTCGTGCGGGGCGTGACCGCGGCCTCGCTCGTCGCCGACCTGACCGTCTACCTCCTCAGTCCCGTGCACGACATCCGCCTGCCGCGCTCGATCGCGGCGATGGACTGGCTGCTCGCGCTCGGCCTGGTCGCGGGCGCCCGGCTGCTTGTCCGGTCGATCATGGAGCGCCCGTCGCCGGCCGGCATCGTCGCGCGCGGCAGGGAGGTGCTCGTCGTCGGGGCCGGGGACGCTGCGCAGCTGATCGTCCGTGAGATGCTCAAGTCGCCCTCGCTCGGATACACGCCGATCGGGCTCGTGGACGACGACCCACGGAAGAAGAACCTCAGGCTGCACGGAGTCCGGGTGCTCGGGTCGACCGATGAGCTCCAGCATCTCCTCCGCGAGTCCAAGCCCGACGAGGTGCTGATCGCGATTCCGTCCGCCTCGGGAGAGGTGCGCCAGCAGATCGTGAATGCCACCCGCGAGGCAGGGATCCCGGTCAAGACGCTTCCGGGTATCTACGAGCTGATCTCCGGGGACGTGGATCTCGCCGCGCAGATCCGCCCCGTACAGGTCGAGGACGTGCTGGGCCGCGAGCCGGTCGAGGTCGACCTCGAGGAGGTCGCGTCCTACCTCGCCGGCGAGACGGTGCTGGTCACAGGCGCTGGAGGGTCGATCGGCTCAGAGCTCTGCCGCCAGATCGCGCGTCTCGGTGCCGCGCGCCTCGTGCTCGTCGACCAGGCCGAGCCGGCGCTGTTCGAGATCGAGCGCGAGCTCGTCGACGAGCGCGGCTTCCCGCCGAGCATCCCCGTGCTGGCCGACGTCAAGAACCGCGTCAAGATGCGGCAGGTCTTCGAGCGGTACAGGCCCAGGGTCGTCTTCCACGCGGCCGCCTACAAGCACGTGCCGCTGATGGAGGCGAACCCGCTCGAGTCCGCGCGGAACAACGTACTCGCCACCCGCGTCATCGCCGAGGTGGCGGTCGAGTTCGGCGCGGAGCGCTTCGTCCTGGTTTCGACGGACAAGGCGCTCAATCCGAGGGCCGTGTACGGCCAGTGCAAGACGATCTGCGAGTGGCTCATCGAGGCGTTCGGACATCGCCCGGACGTGTCCACGCGCTTCGTCGCCGTCCGCTTCGGGAACGTGCTCGGCTCCTCGGGAAGCGTGATCTCGATCTTCCGCCGCCAGATCGAGAGGGGCGGGCCCGTCACCGTCACCCATCCCGAAATGACCCGCTATTTCATGACCACTCCAGAGGCCGTGGCGCTCGTCGTCCAGGCCGGCGGGATCGGCGGGCGGGGCGAGATCTACGTCCTCGACATGGGCGAGCCGGTTCGGATCCTCGAGCTCGCCGGCAACATGATCCGGCTCTCCGGCAAGGAGCCGGAAGTCGACATCCCGATCGAGTTCGTGGGCGTGCGCCCGGGCGAGAAGATGCACGAGGAGCTCGTCGGCGAGCACGAGACGGCGACTCCGACGGCCCATCCCAAGATCTCGATGGTGACCCGTCCCACGGTCGACGCCCGCTGGCTCGAGGAGCGGCTGGGGGTGATCGAGCGGCTGGTCGAGGACGGAGAGACGCTCGAGCTCACGTCGCTGCTGACGGCGATGATGCGGGAGCCGCAACGGGCGTCCGTCGCCGCGCCGGTCGAGCCGGTGGTCTAGCTCAACAGCGGCTCGAGAAGTTCATCTGGAAGTCCGCGATCTTCGCTCCGGCTCCGGGCTTGCCGCCGGTGAGCTGCGATGCCCTGACCTTGAGCCCGCAGAGCGTCCAGCCCTTCTTGCCGCCGATGTCGAAGGTGAACGCAGGTGCGCTCTGGCCGTAGCTTCCCGCCAGACAGAGGCGCCGCATATGGGACAATCCTAGTAGGGAAAATATGCGGAAGCTGATTTCCAGGACGCCGACGATGACCCTGGCGAGGGCGGTGACGAAGCTGAAGGCGGCCGGCTACCGCTCCGGCTTCTACGGCGTCACGCTTCGCTACCCGCTCGGGCCCGGATTCACCGAGACGCTCTACATCTTCACGCTCGGATCCCAAGCGGAGAACCCGTACGTCTCGGTGGGTACGAAGACTGGAAAGGTCAAGCCGCTCTCCTAGCCACGAACTCGTCACACCTGGGGCTCCGATCCGGCACGAAGCCGACCGGGGACCCGAGTACGGTGGCGGCGTGGATGCCGAGCGGATCCTCGACAACCTGAATCCCGAGCAGCGGGCAGCAGCCGAAGCTGCCCGCGGGCCGGTCTCCATCGTCGCCGGGGCTGGATCCGGCAAGACGACCACGATCACGCGCCGGATCGCCTACCAGGTCGCCTCCAGGGCATTCGCCCCGTCCGAGATCCTGGCGGTGACGTTCACGGACAAGGCGGCCGCGGAGATGCGCTCGCGGCTCGCCGTCCTCGGCGTCGAGGGGGTGGAGGCGCGCACGTTCCACTCCGCAGCCTTCGCCCAGCTTCGGGCGCTCGCTCCCGCCCCGCCGGGAAACGTCCTGCCCTCCAAGGTGATCGCCCTCCGCCAGATCGCCAACTCGCTCCCGAAGCCGTTTCGGTTCCGTCCTGCGGCCGACCTCGCGACCGAGATCGAACGGGCGAAGAACCGCCGGATCGGGCCGGCCGAGTACCGCAGGTCGCTCGAAGGCCACCGTCCGCCGATCCCGCCCGACCTGATGGAACGCGTCTACCGCGAGTACGAGCGGCGGAAGGCAGAGCGGGGCCTCTTCGACTTCGAGGACATGCTCGAGCTCGCGGTGCGGCTGCTGGAGGAGGATCCCTCGGCCCGCGAACGGTTCCAGGCGCGCTTCCACTCGTTCACCGTCGACGAGTACCAGGACGTCAACCTGCTACAGCAGACGCTGCTCGAGCTCTGGCTTGGGGGCCGCGACGACCTCTGCGTCGTCGGCGACGACTATCAGTCGATCTACGCGTTCACTGGCGCGACGCCCGCGCACCTGCTCGGGATGCCGGAGCGCTACCCGGGCTGCCGCGTCTTCCGGCTCGAGGCCAACTACCGCTCGAGCCCGCAGGTGCTCGCGCTCGCGAACCGGCTCGTGCCGGGGCTCGGCGGCGCCGAGAAGACGCTCAGGGCGGTCCGTCCGGAGGGCCCCGAGCCCGTCGCGCGTGCGTTCGCGGCGCGCGAGGACGAGACCGCGTTCGTCGTCGAGCGCCTACGCGAGCTGAACCGAGAAGGCGTCCCGTACGAGGACACCGCCGTCCTCTACCGGACGAACGCCCGCTCGGAGGAGTACGAGGAGGCGCTGTCGGCAGCGGGGATTCCGTACCGCGTGCGCGCGGGTGCGTTCCTGCAGCGGGCCGCGGCGCGCCGGCTCCTGCCGGTGCTGCGCCGTTCGTCGTCGACCGACGTTGCGGGAGAGGTGCGCCGTCTGGCCGAGGAGCAGGGGCTCCTGTCCGAGCCCGGCGAAGGGCTCGGCGAGTACGAGCTGGCACGGCAGCAGGATCTGGCGCGGCTTGTCCGGCTGGCCGAGGAGCTCGACGACGAGGAACGGACGGTCGCCGGGTTCGTGGCCGCTCTCGAGCAGCGGCTCGCCGACGGTTCGGAGGAGGAGGGCGTCAACCTCCTCACCTACCACCGTGCGAAGGGACTCGAGTTCGAGGCCGTCTTCCTGCCGCGGCTCGAGCGAGCCGAGCTGCCCGTCCGCCAGGCGCGAACGGACGAGGAGGTTGCAGAGGAGCGGAGGCTCCTCTATGTTGGGATGACGCGGGCGAAGCGGCATCTGTTCGTGACTCGCGCCGGGCGGGCGAGCCCGTTTCTCACCGAGCTCGGGATCGAGACGGGCCCGGAGCGGCCGGCGAAGCGGGACGAGGCCGAGCTCCCTCCGGCCTACCGGGCGCTGAAGGCGTGGCGGCTGACGCGCGCCCGCATCGACGGCGTCCCCGCCTTTGTCGTCTTCCACGACAGCACGCTGGCGGAGATCGCCACGCGCCGTCCCGCGACGCCCGCTGAGCTCGCCGGCGTCAGTGGAGTCGGGCCGACGAAGCTCGAGCGCTACGGCAGTGAGGTGCTGGCGACGCTCGCGCAAGCTCCCGTCAGCTAGAGGAGCGCCGGCAGCGGGTCGACCGAGGCGCCGCGAAGGCGGACCTCGAAGTGGAGATGCGGCCCGGTCGCGCGCCCGGTATGGCCGACGCGGCCGACCACCTCGCCGGCCGAGACGCGTTCCCCGACCCGGGTCTCGATTCGGGACAGGTGCGCGTACATCGTCACCACTCCGTGGCCGTGCGCGATCGTGACGAGCCGTCCGAACCCGTCGTTCCAGCCGGCGAACGTGACTCGCCCGGACACGGACGCGCCTATCCGGGCCCCCTCGGGAGCGGACAGGTCGACGCCCTCGTGAAAGCGGCCGCCGCGGGGGCCGAAAGGACTTGCGACGTCGCCGCGAAGCGGCCACCTGAGTGCGATCGGGCACCGGGCCGGGGGCCGCCGGAGCGCGGCGAGCGTCGAGGGCCCGGCTCGCCCGTCGGCCTTCAGGTCGGCCCAGGCTTGGAAGCTGAGCAGCGCCTCCTTCGTCCGCTCGCCGAAAAGGCCGTCGAACATCCACGAGGGAAACCCGTGCCAGGCGAGCCTGAACTGGAGCGCGGCGACGTCCAGGCCGAACTGGCCGCGATGGAGCACCCGGCTGCCGATGGGGTGGCGGCCGTAGCGGCCCAGTGCGCGCAGCGTCCGCGGCCCGGCGATGCCGTCGACCTGGATGTGCGCCCGCCGCTGCAGGCGACGGACCGCAGAGCGCGTGTCCGGTCCGAGCACGCCGTCCACCGTCCCCCGGTACAGACCCTTGCGGGCCAACCCGGTCTGCAGGGCGGCGACGCGGGCGCTGCCCCGGCCGAAGGCCGGCGAGGCGATTGTGAGTGCGACGAGTCCGGCGGCCACCGTTCGGGCCCACATAGCGGTCCAAGTTCGGCGGAGCCGCTCGACTCCCTCGCAATATCTGCGATTACCGAGCATAATGAGTCCTTATGGACACGAGGCAGCTGGCCGCCTTCGTCGCCGTGGTCGAGAAGAAGAGCTTCTCGCAGGCGGCAGAGCGGCTCGGGGTCACCCAGCCCGCGGTCAGCCTGCAGATCCGGTCGCTGGAGGAGCGCCTGGGCCGCCGGCTGCTCGATCGCTCCGGCCGCCGGGTCGAGCCTACGGAGGCAGGGCTCGTTCTCTACAAGAAGGCGCAGCGCATGCTGCAGCTCGAGGAGCAGCTGGCCGACGAGCTCGCGCAGGAGGAGACCGGTGAGCTGCACGGGACGCTCGCGATCGGAGCGTCCACCGGCCCCGGTGGTCACATCGTCCCGCTGCTCCTGTGCGAGTTCCAGCGCAGCCACCCGGACCTCGGCGTCTCGCTCACGATCTTGGACACCGATCGAGTGATCGAGCAGGTGGCCGAGCGCGAGCTCGAGCTCGGAGTCGTGGGAGCCCTCAGGCGCCATCGCTCGCTCGAGTTCGAGCCACTCGCCCACGACGTGATCGTGCTCGCGGTCCCGCCGGATCACCCGTTCGCCGGCAAGGCGATGCCGCTCGATCGTCTCCGCGAGGAGACGTACATCGTGATGCAGGAGGGCGCCGGCGTCCGGCACGTGATCGAGGACGAGCTCCGCCGCGCGGGGCTCCGGGCCCGCGACTTGCAGATACGGCTCGAGCTCGGCTTGCAGGAGTCCGTCAAGAGCGCGGTTGCGGCCGGCTACGGCGTCACGTTCATCTCGAGGACCGCGATCGAGGGCGAGCTTGCGGCAGGCACGCTCGCAGCCGCCCGGGTAGAGGGTCTCGATCCGGCGCGCCAGATCTATGTCGTCCGCGCTGCCGGGAAGATGCCCACGCGCGCCGCCCAGGCGTTCCTGGACTTCGCGCGTCAGCGGGTGGAATGATCGTCCGCTGGGGGCTCCCGGCGCTCCCCGAGGTGTTGCACGAGGTCGGAAGCGCGCGGCCGCTCCTGGTCTCGACCGAGCGCTGGCGTTCGCTCGAGCTTCCGGTCGGGGAGCGCTTCCACGGCGCGCGGCCGCATGCCGAGCAGGAAGGAGTGCGCTCGGCGACCGAGCGGGCAGCCGGCGCGGACGGCCTCGTCGCGCTCGGCGGCGGCAGCGCCATCGACACCGCCAAGGCGGTCTCGGCCGAGACGGGCCTCCCGCTCGTCTCGATCCCGACCACCTACGCCGGCGCCGAGTGGACGGACTACTTCGGCGTCCGCGACGCGGCCCGCGGAACGAAGGGCGGCGGGGGAGGTGCGCACCTGGCCGGGATCGTCTACGAGCCGAAGCTGACCCTCGACCTCCCGCGAGCCGAGAGCGCGGGGACGGCGATGAACGCGCTTGCGCACTGCGCCGAGGCGCTGTACGTCCGGAACCGCAACGAGGAGGCCGACCGCCACGCGCTCGCCGGGGCGGCGCTGATCGACCGCTCTCTGCCCGCGGTGCTCGAGAATGGCCACGACCTCGGGGCGCGGACGCGCCTGCTCGAAGGGGCGGCGGAGGCGGGCGCGGCGCTGGCCGGGTCGGGGCTCGCGCTCGGGCACGCGATGGCGCAGGCGCTCGGCGGCCGCTACGGGCTTCCGCACGGAGCGCTGAACGCGATCTGCCTCCCGGCGGCGCTTCGCTTCAACCAGCCGGTCGCCGAGGACGCGATCGCCCGCCTCGGTGATGCCATGGGGACCGACGATCCGATCGGCCGCGTCGAGGAGCTCGCCCGGCTCGGCGGCTACGAGCGGCTCCGCGACCTCGGGGTGCCGCGCGAGGAGCTCGACGAGGTGGCCGAGGCGACCGCCGCCCGGCCGGCGATGCGGCTCAATCCGCGCCCGGCGAGCCCTGCCGAGATCCTGGAGCTGCTCGTGAGCATCTGGTGAAGGTTTTGCAGGAAGGGGAGCATGGATAGAAAGGCCGCGGTCGTTGCCGTCGCCGCCGTGGTCGCGGTCTTCGCTGTAGGGGGTGGAACCGCAGCCGCGCATCGCGGCGCGGCGGCTATTCGACTCTTTCCGACCGGCATCCGCGCCCTGGACGGCAGCGCCAACAATCTCCGGCATCCGGCCTGGGGCCGCGCGGACACGCCGTACGTGCGCGTGACTCCGGCCGCGTATGCCGACGGACGGAACGCGCCGATGAGCGGCCCGTCGCCGCGTTACGTCAGTAACCGGATCTTCAACGACGTCTCTCAGAACCTGTTCTCCGAGAACAACGTCAGCCGCTGGGGCTGGGTCTGGGGGCAGTTCCTCGACCACACGTTCGGCCTTGCCCAGTCGGGAACGCAGAAGGCTCCGATTGCATTCAGTGCAGGCGACCCGCTCGAGCAGTTCCGCAACGATTTCGGCGCGATCGGCTTCACTCGCTCGGCGGCCGCGTCAGGGTCGGGCGCCTCGTCGCCGCGCCAGCAGGTCAACACCCTCAGCTCGTACATGGACGCCTGGAACGTCTACGGGGGAACCAATGAACGCCTCGACTGGCTGCGAGCGGGTCCGCTCGACGGCAACCCCGCCAACAACAGCGCCCGCCTGCTGACCGCGGGCGGCTACCTGCCGCGCGCCGATGCCCGCGGCGTGCCGCCAAGGCGCCCGAGATGCAGCTCATGGGCCGGCTGATGGGCGCTCCGCAGGCGGCCGTCGTCGCCGGAGACGTCCGCGCGAACGAGAACATCGCCCTGACGGCCGCCCACACGCTGTTCGCCCGCGAGCACAACCGCATCGTCGGGCTGCTCCCCCGCAACCTGCCCGAAGAGACGAAGTTCCAGATCGCCCGCCGGGTGGTCGGGGCGGAGCTGCAGTGGATCACCTACGAGGAGTTCCTCCCGTCGCTCGGCGTCCGGCTCGCTCGCTACCGCGGCTACAACCCGAACGTCGACGCGAGCCTCTCGAATGAATTCGCGACCGTCGGCTACCGGGCACACAGCATGGTGCACGGCGACATCGATGCTCCGGCCGCCGACGGCAGGTACACGCAGGCGCAGCTCGACGCCTTCGAGCAGCAGGGCATCGACGTCGAGACCGAGAACGGCGAGCTCAACCTCGACGTTCCGCTGAACGTCGCCTTCGGCAACCCTGGACTCGTTCCGGAAATCGGTCTCGGTCCGCTCCTCGAGGGTCTCGCCGCCAAGCGCCAGTACCGAAACGACGAGCAGATCGACAACCAGCTTCGCAGCGTCCTGTTCCAGGTCCCCGGGGCGGACGTCAGCGATCCGAGCGCGTGTCACGACGGGCGCGACCTTCCCAACTGCTTCCGAGGCGTCGTCGATCTCGGTGCGCTCGACATCGCGCGCGAGCGGGATCACGGCATCCCGTCGTACAACGCGCTCCGCCGGGCCTACGGGCTGCTCCCCAAGCGCTCGTTCAGCGCGATCACCGGAGAGGCGAGCCAGAGCTTCCCGAACGATCCCAAGATCGACGGGTCGCATGCGATCGACGATCCGGACATCCTCGAGTTCGTCCGGCTGCTCGACCGGAACGGCAACGAGATTCAGCTGGGGAGCGAGGATGCGGATCAGGAGGCGGTGATGGGGACCCGCCGGACGACCGTGGCGGCGCGGCTGAAGGCGATCTACGGCGACGTCGACAAGGTGGACGCCTTCGTCGGGATGCTCGCCGAGCGGCACGTCCCGGGGACGGAGTTCGGGGAGCTCCAGCTCGCGATGTGGAGGCGCCAGTTCGAGGCGCTCAGGGACGGCGACCGGTTCTACTACCTCAACGATCCGAGCCTGCCGGTGATCCGCTACCTGTACGGGATCGACTACCGCCGCTCGCTCGCGCAGCTGATCGTGCTGAACACGGACGTCCACCCAGGCGAGATCCAGCGGAACGTGTTCCGGGTGCCGTCCAGTAATTAGTTGAACTAATCCTTCCGATTAGGCGGCCGCTGGTAAAATGTCCGCCGTGACGGGGTCACGGTCGTTTGACGTGCTCGTGGTCGGAAGCGGCGCTTCCGGGCTTGCGGCCGCGGTGTCCGCCGAGCGGGCCGGCGCGCGGGTCTGCCTCGTCAGCAAGGGGGCGCTCCAGTCCTGCAACTCGGCCAAGGCCCAGGGCGGGATCCAGGCCGCCTTTGCGGAGGACGACTCTCCCGAGCAGCACGCGGAGGACGTCTGGAAGAGCTCACACGAGACCGCCGACCCGAGGCTGGTCGAGATCCTGACCGAAGAGGCGCCGAACGCGATCCACTGGCTCGAGCAGAACGGGGTCGAGTTCACGCGGCAGAACGGTGGCTACCGGCTTGCGCGCTGCGGCGGCGCGACGCGCCGGCGGCTGCTCCAGGTCGGAGACCGGACCGGCCACGCGATCACCCAGGCGCTTCGCGAGGCATACGAGGCTTCGAGCGGCACCGCCCTTCCGCACCACCCGCTGGTCGCGCTGCGCGGCGCGGAGAACGGCTGGGTCGCCACCTGCCGTCGCAAGGACGGCGAGGATGTCGAGATCGCGGCGGCGACGGTAATCCTCGGTGCTGGCGGCCGCTGCTATCGGGAGGCAGAGGAGCGCGGCGAGCTGACGACGAACCATCCGGGCGCCACGGGCGAGGTGACGAAGATCGCGCTAGAGCTTGGCGCGGAGGCCCGGGATCTCGACGCCCTCCAGTACCACCCGAACGGCGGCGCCTGGCCTCCGAACTTGCAGGGCTACTCGATTCCCGAGACCACGCGCGCGTACGGGGCCGTGCTCCTGAACCGTGACGGCGACGAGTTCACCGACTCGCTCGGCCCTCGCGACGCCGTCTCCGAGGCGATCTTCAGGGAGGTCGAGGAGGGCAGGGGCGTGGCAACGGAGGACGGGCGGCCGGCGGTCTACCTCGACACGAGCCGGATTCCGCGGGACGATGCGGAGATCTCGCTTCCCTACATGCTGCGCCGCTACCGCGCGGCCGGGATCGACCCGCTCAAGGCGCCGGTCCTCACCTATCCCGTCCTCCACTACCAGAACGGCGGGCTCGTGATCGACGAGCACGGAGAGACGACCGTCGAGGGCCTCTACGCTTGCGGCGAGATCGCCGGCGGAACGCACGGCCGCAACCGCATGATGGGCAACTCGCTGCTCGAGTGCTGTGTCTTCGGGCGCAGGGCTGGGCGCGCGGCCGCGGAAAGGGCACGGGCATGACGGTCGCCACGGATCTGGCCCAGGTGGTGGAGGACGCGGCGGCGTACCTCTACGTCTGGGCGCTGAAGGACATCCCGCAGGACCTGCGCGACGCGCTCGCCGAGGCGACCGGACGTGAGACCTCGGTCCCCGGCAAGCGCGTGCTCGAGACGATCCTCCGCAACGTCGAGGTCGCCGAGCGGGAGACGAACCTCGTCTGCCAGGACACCGGCATCGCCGTCTACTCCTGCCGGGTCGGGGAGCACTTCCCGCTCCATCCCACGCGCATCTACGACGCGCTCAAGGCGGGCACCGAGCGCGCGACGATCGAGCATCCGCTGCGCTCGAACGCCGTCCACACGATCACGCGCGAGAACACGGGCGCCAACACCGGCTACCGGCTCCCGATCGTCCACTGGGAGTTCATCGCCGACTGGGACGGGCTCGACGTCAAGTGCGTTCCCAAGGGCTCGGGCTCCGAGAACATGAGCTTCCTGAAGATGTGCACGCCGGCGGACGGCGTCAAGGGGATCAAGCAGTTCGTACTCGAGTCGATCGTCGGCGCGGGCGGCAAGCCGTGTCCGCCCGGGATCGTCGGGGTCGGGATCGGCGGCTCGGCCGACTACGCGGTCTACCTGGCGAAGGAGGCGATCACCCGCCCGGTCGGAACGCGGAACCCGGATCCGATCGTGGCGAAGCTCGAGGAAGAGCTGTTGGACCTCCTGAACCAGACGGGGATCGGACCGATGGGTCTGGGCGGCGACGTGACCGCGCTCGCAGTCCACGTCGAGCACGCGGACACGCACATGACGCTCAACCCGGTGGCCGTCAACTACCAGTGCTGGGCAGCGCGCCGAGCGACCGCTCACGTCTCGGCCGACGGCGAGATCGACTACGACAGGGAAGCCTGATGGCCGAGCAGAGGCTGACATTCCCGACGACCGAGGCGGAGATCCGCAAGCTCCGCGCGGGCGACCTCGTGACCGTGGACGGTCACATGATCGGGATCCGCGACCGCTCCCACATCCGGATCTTCGACCAAGGGATCGAGCCACCGCTGGACCTCAGCGGCGCATTTCTCCTGCACACGGCGCCGGGTGTCCGAAAGGTCGGCGAGGGGCGCTACGAGAAGGTCTGCATCGGGACGACGACGAGCGCACGCATGGTTCGCTTCACCGAGGGCCTCGGCGCGAAGTACGGCGTGCGCGCGATCTGCGGCAAAGGGGGCCTCCCCGACGAGGCGATCGAGCCGATGCGCAAGCACGGGATGGTCTACTTCGCGATCGTCGGCGGCGCGGCCGCGCTCGAGACGACCCAGATCGAGGAGATCGAAGAGGTCGCCTGGGAAGACCTGATGCCCGAGTGCCTATGGAAGTTCCGCGTCAAGGACTTCGGCCCGCTCTGGGTCGGAATCGATTCCCACGGCAACTCGCTCTTCCACGACGTCCAGGAAGCTGCGCAGAAGAGAATGGAGGAACTCGTTGCAAAGCTTTGACCTCGGGTTGGCCCCGCGCGACGGCGGGTTGACCCACGTGATCGACAAGGGCCTCGGCCCGCGCGCCTGGGAGGACGTGCTCGAGACCAGCGGTCCGTACATCGATATCGTCAAGCTCGGCTGGGGTACGGGATATGTGACGCCGAACCTCCGCCGCAAGCTCGAGGTGCTGAAGGAGAAGCGCGTCGTCCTCGGCGGCACCTTCTTCGAGGTCGTCTACACGAAGGACAGGATCGACGACTACAAGCGCTGGCTCACGGAGCTCGGCCTCACCCACGTCGAGGTCTCCGACGGCGCAATCGAGATGCCGCGCGAGCGCAAGCTCGAGCTGATCCAGGAGCTGGCACGCGACTTCACCGTCCTCTCGGAAGTCGGCTCCAAGGACCCGGACGTCATGTATGCCCCCTATCAGTGGGTCGAATGGATCAGGGAGGAGCTGGACGCCGGGGCGTGGAAGGTGATCACCGAGGCCCGCGAGGGCGGAACCGCCGGGATGTTCCGTCCGACCGGCGAGATGCGCACCGGCCTCGTGGAGGAGATCGTGCACGAGATCGCGGTCGACGACCTCATCTTCGAGGCGCCGACCAAGGCGTCGCAAGCCTGGTTCGTGAACGAGTTCGGGCCGGGCGTGAACCTCGGCAACATCCCGCCCGAAGAAGTGATCCCGCTCGAGACGCTTCGGCTCGGGCTCCGCTCCGACACGCTCAAGGAGGTCTTGCTCCATGGCGAGCACAACGCCTCTCCCTGAGCTCGACTTCGAGGCGATGTCGGCGGAGAACGTCCTCCGCTGGGCTTATGAGGAGTTCGGCGACCGCCTCTGCCTGACCTGCTCGTGGCAGAAGCAGTCCTCGGTGCTCGTGCACATGGTCTCGGAGCTCGGCCTCCCGATCGACGTGATCGAGCTCGATACCCACCTCTTCTTCCGGGAGAGCTACGAGACGCGCGACCGGCTCGTCGAGCGCTACGGGATCGAGCTGATCCAGCCGCAGATCCTGACGATCGCCGACCAGCACCGCCGCGAGGGGCCGAACCTGTGGGAGCGCGACCCCGACCGCTGCTGCCACATCCGCAAGGTCGAGCCGCTGCTCGAGGCCCTCCAGCCGTACGGCGCGTGGATCTCCGGCATCCGCCGCGACCAGTCGCCAAGTCGCGCGACCACGCCCAAGCTCGAGTGGTCCGAGCGCTACGACGTCTGGAAGGTGCACCCGCTCGCCGACTGGGACGAGAAGCGTGTCTGGGCCTACATCACCGTCAACGAGATTCCGTACAACCCGCTCCACGACGTCGGCTACCGCTCGATCGGCTGCATCCCGTGCACCCGGCCGACCCGGCCGGACGAGGAGGAACGAGCCGGCCGGTGGGCGGGGGCGGACAAGCTGGAATGCGGCATTCACCTCGAACCCGAAAGGAACGAATGAGCGAGCACATCCACCCTCACGACCTCCCCGAGTCCGATCGCCGCCGCGGCGGCGGCTTCACAGTGTGGTTTACGGGCCTCTCCGGCTCGGGGAAGAGCACGATCGCGCACAGTGTCGGCCCCCTGCTCGAGGAGCGCGGCTGCGTCGTCGAATACCTGGACGGCGACACGGTGCGGACGCATCTCTCCAAGGGCCTCGGATTCTCCAAGGAGGACCGCGATACGAACATCGAGCGAATCGGCTGGGTCGCCTCCAGGCTGACGCGCCACGGCGCAGTTGTGCTGGCGGCGGCGATCTCTCCGTATGAGGAGACGCGACAAGAGGCCCGCAGGATGGTGGAGGAGTGGGGGCCGTTCGTCGAGGTCTATGTCGCGACCTCCGTCGAGGAGTGCGCTCGGCGGGATGTGAACGGCCTCTACGAGAAGGCCTTCCGCGGCGAGATCAAGGGGTTCACCGGCGTCGACGACCCCTACGAGGAACCGTCGAGCCCCGAGCTCACGATCGACACCGAGGAGCTCGACCCCGAGCAGTCCGTGCGGGTCATCGTCGAGAAGCTCGAGCAGCTTGGGCTGATCGGCGCGGAGGTGCCGGCGTGAGCACGGTTGCCACCGACCGGTTGATCGCCCCCCACGGCGGCACGCTCGTCGACCGCACGGGCACGCGCCCCGAGGTCGACGACCTCGAGCGGATCGAGCTCACATCGCGCGAGCTGTCCGACCTCGACATGATCGCCTCGGGTGCGCTCTCCCCGCTCGAGGGCTTCATGGGCCGCGCCGACTACGAGCGCGTCGTCGAGGACATGCACCTCGAGTCGGGACTGCCCTGGGCGCTTCCGGTCTGCCTCGCGGTCGAGAGCGCGCCCTCGGGAGAGACCATCGCGCTCGCGGACGGCGACGAGGTGCGGGCGGTGCTCGAGGTCGAGGACGTCTACGAGTACGACAAGCCCCACGAGGCCGAGCGCTGCTTCCGAACGACCGACACCGACCATCCCGGCGTCGCGCGGCTGTTCGCGCAGAAGGATCTCTACCTGGCCGGGCGCGTCACTGTCTTCGAGCGGGCGACGCCCGCTTTCCCCCAGCTGGCGCTCGATCCGGCCGAGGCGCGGGCGATCTTCGCCGAGCGTGGCTGGAAGCGGGTGGTCGGCTTCCAGACCCGGAACCCCATCCACCGCGCCCACGAGTATCTGACCAAGGGCGCCCTCGAGACAGTGGACGGCCTGCTGATCCACCCGCTGGTCGGCGAGACCAAATCGGACGACGTCCCCGCCGAGACTCGCGTGGAGTGCTACCACGTGCTGCTCGAGGAGTACTACCCGGAAGACCGCGTCGTCCTGTCCGCCTTCCCCGCCGCCATGCGCTATGCCGGCCCCCGCGAGGCGATCTGGCACGCGATCTGCCGCAAGAACTACGGCTGCTCGCACTTCATCGTCGGCCGCGACCACGCCGGCGTCGGCGACTACTACGGCACCTACGACGCGCAGCTGATCTTCGACGACTTCGAGCCGCACGAGCTCGACATCGAGCCGATGTTCTTCGAGCACGCGTTCTACTGCCGCGCCTGCGGGCAGATGGCGACGCCGAAGACGTGCCCGCACGGCGGCGACGACCACGTCTTCCTCTCCGGGACGAAGGTTCGCGAGCTGCTCGCGGCCGGCGACCTACCACCCGTGGAGTTCTCCAGGCCCGAGGTGGCGGAGGTGCTGATCAAGGCCTACCGGAAGTAATGGACTGGAAGCTCTCGCTCGCCGGGCTCCTCGTCGGGGGGCTCGTCGGCCTGACCGGGATGGGCGGGGGCTCGCTGATGACGCCGCTGCTCGTGATCCTGTTCGGGTTCAACCCGACGGTCGCGATCGGCACCGACATCGCGCACGGCGCGATCTTCAAGTCGGTCGGGGCGCTTCGCCACCGCCGGCTCGGCACCGTCCACGCCCGCCTGAGCGGGTGGATGTTCCTCGGCAGCGCGCCGACGTCCCTCTTGGGCGTCTGGCTCGCGACCTGGCTCGAGCATCACTATGGGGAGGGGACGCAGTCGGTGATGGCGAGAGTGCTCGCGGTCGCGCTCGTGCTGGGCTCGATCGGCCTGTTCGCCAAGAGCTTCATCCACTACGCGGAGAAGAGCAACGCCCCATTCTTGCTCACCAAACGCGATCGAACCGCCGCCGTCGCGATCGGCGTCTTCGGCGGCCTGATCGTCGGCCTCACTTCGGTGGGGACGGGCGTCTTCTTCGGGCTGTCGCTGCTCGTCCTGTTCCCGCTCCGCTCCGCCAAGGTCGTCGGCACGGACATCTTTCACGCAGCGGCTCTGCTCTGGGTGGCCGGGTTCGGCCATTTCATCGCAGGCAACGTCGATTTCAGCTCGGTCGGCTGGCTCCTCATCGGCTCGATCCCCGGCGTCTTGATCAGCAGCCAGTTCACGCTGCGTATGCCGGATCGGGCGCTCCGGGTGGCGCTCGCGACGGTCCTGGGGCTGAGCGGGATCAAGCTCGCCGATCTGCCGCAGACGAACGTCCTGCTCGGGGTGGGAGCCGCAGTGGGAGTCGCTGCGCTAACACTCGTGCTCGTGCGCCCACGCCTGCAGAAGCGCGTCACCTCCGCTAAAGAAGTCCCTTCGGCCTAGGATTTGCGCGCTTGTCGCGCCTCCTCTCCACTCTTCTCGTACTCGGCCTGCTCGGCGGGACGGCGGCGGCGTTCGCGATCACCGAGGGGCTGAAGCTCGAGAAGAGCCCGATCACGCGCACGCACATCACGAAGGTGTTCTCGCCGGTCTGCGGCTGCAGGCACGACAAGGCCTCCATCGACTTCCGCCTGCGCCACGCGGACACGGTGACGGTGACGATCGTGCGCCCCAAGGGAGAGACGGTGACGACGCTCGCCGACCACTACTTCCGGCGCGGGACGGTCAAGGTCAGATGGAACGGGCAGGACGAGGCCGGTTCGGTCGTCCCCGACGGCACCTACAGAGTCCGCGTCCACCTCGGCAAGCGCCACCAGACGATCAACTTCCCGAACACGATCCAGGTCGACACGACGCCGCCCACGATCGCGATCAAGAGCGTCCACCCGGCCGTGATCTCCCCCGACCACGACGGGCGCGCCGAGTACGCCAACATCAGCTTCCGCGTCTCCGGCTCCGCCAGGCCGCTGCTGTACGTCAACGGGAAGCTCGCCGGCCGCGGACGGCTGGGGCGCGCCGGCGGAACAATCCACTGGTTCGGAAAGAACCACGGCCGTGCGTATCCCGCCGGCGTCTACCGGCTCGCGCTGCGTGCCGAGGACCGCGCGGGCAACGTCTCGAAGCCGACGCCGACGGTCGACGTCCGCATCCGCTTCATCTCGCTCGGGCGCAAGGTCGTCCGCGTGCCGGCCGGCAAGCGCTTCTCCGTCCGCGTCTCTGCCGACTCGAAGCTCGTGCGCTGGCTCCTCCACGGCCGCCTTGGCGAGGGAACCCCGGGGATGTTGAAGCTGCGCGCCCCGAAGCAGGCAGGCCGCTACCGCCTGTTCGTCACCGCCGTCGGGCACACACAGACGGCCCTCGTGATCGTGACGAAGCGTTGACCGCCGAGCTCGCCAGGGCCGGTGGCCCGATCGGCTGTGCAGGGCTCGCGCTGCTGCTGCTCGGGACGCGCCGCGATCTGCGGCTCGCCGGGCTCGGGCTCTGGGCGCTCGGCGCGGTGCTGCTGGCGGCTCACCTCGCTCCCAACGGACACAGGCTTCTGCTCGTCGCCGCAGGCGTGGTCGGGGCGCTGCTCGCGGTGGCCGGGGCCGCCGTCCTCCTGCGCTTGCCGTGGCTGCTGCCGATCGCGGCGCTCGTCTGCGTCCCCGCCCGCATCCCGGTCACGGTCAGCTCCGACAAGGCGAATCTGCTCATCCCGCTCTACGGAGTCGTCGTCGCGGCGGCTGTGGCATTGGGTTGGCAGCTGATCCGCGGGGACGAGCGTAACCGGGAGCTGGGCCCGCTTGCATGGCCCCTGGCGGCGCTGGTGGCCTGGAGCGGACTGACGCTGCTCTGGACGAGCGACCTCCGCCAGGGATCGATCGAGCTGCTGTTCTTCTTCCTCCCATTCGGACTGCTCGCGATCGTGCTCGCGCGCCTCCCCTGGAGCCGGCGCTGGCTCGAAGGGCTGTACGGGCTGCTCGGCCTGATGGCGGTCGTCTTCGCGTTCGTCGGCCTCTACCAGTGGGCGAACCGGGACGTGTTCTGGAATCCGAAGGTGATCGTGGCGAACGCCTATGCCCCGAGCGGCTTCTTCTACCGCGTCAACTCGGTTTTCTACGACCCCTCGATCTATGGGCGGTTCCTCGTACTCGCGATCCTGGCGACGCTCGTGCTCGTCCTCTACTCGCGGAAGCCGAGGGTCGCGCTTTCGCTGACGGTGGTGATCGCCGTCACCTGGGTCGGGCTCTTCTTCTCGTTCTCCCAGTCGAGCTTCGTGGCGCTCGTCGCCGGGGTGCTCGCCGCGGTCGCCTTCGTCTGGCGCTGGCGGGCGGTGGGCGCGATCGCGATCGCCGGGGCCATCCTGATCACGGTCGGGTTCTCAGCCCCGCAGGTTCGCCACCATCTGCTCGGACAGTCCAGCTCCGGCCTGAACAAGGCCTCGAGCAGCAGATACAAGCTGGTCACGAACGGGATTCGGATCGCGATCAGCCACCCTGTCCAAGGCGTGGGCATCGGCGGATTCAAGCGCGCGTACGCCGATCGCTTCCACCTGAAGGGGAAGGAGCCGAAGAAGGCCGCCTCGCACGACACCCCGGTGACGGTCGCCGCCGAAACCGGAATCCCCGGTCTCGCACTGCTCGGCTGGCTGTTCGTCGCCGGGATGCTCGCCGCCTGGCGGCGCGTCTCGAGCTCCTTCACGGGGCAGACCTGCCTGATCTTAGGGCTGCTCTTCGGCGCGATCGCCGTCCACAGCCTGTTCTACAACGCATTCTTCGAAGATCCGATGATGTGGGGGCTGCTCGGCCTCGTCGCGCTCGCAGCCGTCGCTCGTCCGAAGGAGGAGACGTGATCGGAGCCTGGGAGAAAGTGCTCGTCCTCGCGCCGCACACCGACGACGGGGAGTTCGGCTGCGGCGGGACGATGGCGCGCCTCGTCGATGCCGGCGCCGAAGTCCGCTACGTCGCCTTCTCGATTGCGACAAAGTCGCTGCCGGAGGGCTTCGCACCGGACACGCTGGCGAAGGAGGTCCGCGAGGCGACCGCCGAGATCGGGATCCCGGAGCAGAATCTGACGGTTCACGACTTCGAGGTGCGCACGTTCCCCGAGCACCGGCAGGAGATCCTCGAGCTGCTGATCGAGCTGTGGGAGGAGTGGAAGCCGGACGCCGTCCTGCAGCCGACGCTGAACGACATCCACCAGGACCACCAGGTTGTCGCCCTCGAGGGCCTACGCGCTTTCAAGCGCACGACCATCCTCGGCTACGAGATTCCCTGGAACAACTTCAACTTCGACTACCAGGCCTACGTCGCGCTCGACCAGGCGCACCTGGAGCGGAAGACGGCTGCGCTCGCGAAATACGCCTCGCAGCAGCACCGGCGCTACTCCGATCCGGAGTACATCTGGAACGTCGCGCGAACCCACGGCATCAACGTCAACCGTGAATACGCCGAGGTCTTCCAGGTCTACCGAGCCGTCATCTAACCCTTAACCCTTGAGAGCTCAGACCCTCGAGGATGGGCTCTAGGCCACACCTATGCGGAGCGCGATCTCCTCGGAGATTGCATGGCGGGCTCGACCGACGCTGACGGTCAACGGCCCGCCGAGCGGTGCCCGATGGTGGAGCTTGACCTGGATACCCGGGACCAGCGAGACGCTGGAGAGGTAACGAAGCAGCTCCGGATCGCCGTCGGGGACGCGCCGGATCGTGGCCTGCTCTCCCGGCTCGAGTGTGGCGAGCAAACGGAGGTCGGACCGCGCTAGGTTGAGGTCGGCGTCCGGGATCGGGTCTCCGTGAGGATCATGTGTCGGGTATCCGAGTGACTCGTCCATCCGCGCCTCGACCTCGTCCGAGAGGAAGTGCTCGAGCCGATCTGCCTCGGCGTGGACAGCATCGATGTGCACCCCGAGCGTCTCTGCGAGGAACTGCTCGAGCAGCCGATGGTGCCGGATGACCTCGATCGCCACCTTCTCGCCGGCGGGCGTCAACACCGCGCCGCGGTAGGGCTCGTGCTCGACGAGCCCTAGCGCGGTCAGCTTCTTCAGCATCGCTGTAACGGACGGCGAGGCCACGCCCATCCGCTTCGCGATCGCGGATGTCGTCGCCCGACCGCCCCCGTCCTGAAGCTTGTAGATCTCCTTGAGGTAGTCCTGAATGGACTCGCTGAGGCTCGCAGAGGAATTCAAGGCGGACTAATATACAGTTTCGACGTGGCTAAACCCTTCACTCGCCGCAGGCTCCTGATTGGTGCGGCGCCGGTGGCGGCGGCTGTGCCGATGACGAAGCTCGCCTGGGCGATGGGAGGCGAGCAGTCCAGGCACATGGGCCACGAGCACTCCGCTGCCGGACACGCGGCCATGATCGGGGACATGGTTCCGGCGCCCGGGCGCCCGGGGACGCTCGACGCGCTGACCTACCCGCCGAAGGCGCGGCCCCAGCTACCCGGCCGGGGTCGCGAGTACACGCTGGCCGCATTCGAGCGGGAGATCGAGGTGGCTCGAGGCGTGACCTTCTCCGCCTGGACCTACAACGGAACCGTCCCGGGACCGGTGATCCGCGTCACGGAGGACGACCTCCTCCGAGTCAAGCTCGTGAACGCCGGCTCGCACCCGCACACGATCCACTTCCACGGCATCCATCCCTCGAACATGGACGGCGTCTTCGAGGTCGTGGACCCAGGGAAGTCCTTTACCTACGAGTTTCCCGCTCGCCCCTACGGCATGCACCTCTATCACTGCCACTCCACACCCCTCAAGAAGCACATCCACAAGGGCTTGTACGGAGCCTTCATCATTGACCCGCCGGAGCCGCGCAAGCCCGCGCAAGAGCTTGTGATGGTGCTGAACGGCTACGACACGGATGGGGACGGGGAGAACAACTTCTACACAGTCAACGGGCTCACGTTCTACTTCGCCAAGTATCCGATCAGGGTGCGTCGCTCCCAGACGGTGCGGATCTATATCGCCAACCTGACCGAGTTCGACCTCATCAACTCGTTCCACCTCCACGGCGACTTCTTCCGCTATTACCCGACCGGATCGAGCGACGCGTTCGAGTACACGGACACGGTGATGCTCTGCCAGGGGCAGCGCGGGATCATCGAGATCGACTTTCAGAACACGGGCACGTTCATGTTCCACGCGCACCAGTCTGAGTTCACCGAGCTGGGTTGGATGGGCTTCTTCGAGGTCGTCGACTGAAGGCGTCCGAGTCGCTCTCGGCGAAGCAGAGCGGAAGTCCGGTCCGCCGCTCTGTGCTCGCGCTGGTGCCCATCGTCCTGCTCGTCGGGATCGTGTCGGCCTTCCTGGCAATGGGTGGCTCGCTCGTCAGCCTCCTCGGCCGGAATCCTCCGCAGCCGGATGTCTTCGACATCCGCCGGGTCGAGTTCAAGCCGGGACAGATACGGGTTCGGGTCACGAATCCGCAGACCGACGACCTCACGGTTGCCTCGGTGACCGTCGACGATGCGATCGTGCCGTTCGAGCTCGACGGGCCCGCCGCCCTGAAGCGGCTCCGATCGACCACGATCCTGATCCCGTACCAGTGGGTCGAGGACGACCCCATCTCGGTCGGCGTCACGAGCTCAAGCGGGATCGAGACGACTCAGGACATCGCTGCGGCCGTCGAGACACCGAGCGCTTCGCCGAGCAGCTTTTTCGGCTACGGGATCATCGGACTGCTCGTGGGGGTCCTCCCGGTCGCGCTCGGCCTTGGGTGGCTGCCCTCGCTCCGTCGTCTGTCGCGGAAATGGCTCGCGGCATTCATGTCCTTGACGGCCGGGCTGCTCGTCTTCCTCGCCGTCGAGGCACTGACCGAGGCGCTTCAGCTTCAGCAGGGGCTGCCGAGCCCACTCGGGGGAACGGGGCTCGTGCTGGTCGGGCTGGCCGTAGCGTACCTGGGCCTCGTCCTGCTCTCGCGCCGCTTCTCCTCGCAGGGAAACGGCTCCGGTGCACTTCTGGGGGGAGTCTCGCTGGCCACGCTCGTCGCGGTCGGAATCGGGATCCACAACCTGGGCGAGGGTCTTGCGATCGGCTCCTCGTTCGCCTTCGGCGAGCTGACCCTCGGCACGTTTCTGATCGTCGGCTTCATGATCCACAACATCACCGAAGGGATCGGGATCGCCGCCCCAGCCGCCGAGGGCCGAGCCGTGGGTCTCGGCCGGCTGGCCCTGCTCGCCCTGATCGCGGGCGGACCCACGATCGCGGGGGCTTGGATCGGCGGCTTCATCGCCAGCGACCTGCTCGGCGTGCTCTTCTTCGCGGGGGCTGCGGGTGCCGCCTTCCAGGTCGTGATCGAGGTCGGCCGCTACGTCGCCCGTGTCGCCCCGGCCGGACTGACGTCGCCGCACGTGATCGGCGGTTTCCTCGCCGGCCTGGTTGCGATGTACGCGACGGGGCTGTTGGCCGGCTAGTCGAGGCCTTTAGCGGGCCGGGTACAGGCGGCGCAAGAGCGCCCGCTCGGCCGGTAGATAGAACCCGGCGAGCGCGAGCGCGACCGGGTATGCGACGACGAGCCCGATCGCGAGCGGCAGCGATACGTGCGCCAGCTTTCCGAGCACCGTCAGCCCGACGGCGATGCTGACCACCGTTCCGACCCGCCGCCACTGGTACGGCACCGGGAAGAGCCGATGGGCGTTCCAGGTCATCCCCGCGAACATGAGCGTGTACGCAGCCACCGTCGCGATCGCCGCCCCGATCTGGCCGTAGGGCGGGATCAGCGCGAAGTTCAACCCGACGTTCAGCGCCGCCGCCGCGCCCGTCACGATCCAGTTGAAGCGGGTTTGCCGCGCGCGGCCGACGCCGATCACCACGACCGCGTAGCCCGCGTACGCGGTCGCCCCGAACCCGAGCAGCGCCACCACCTTGGCACCGTCGTAGAACGACGGTTTCGCCGTGAGCACGTGCACGATCCACGGCGCAAGCAGCCCGAGCGCCAGTGACAGCCACGAGCAGAGGAAGAGCAGATAGGTCAAGACGAAGGGATAGGTCCGCTTGGCCTCGCGGTCGTCCTCGATCGAATAGGCGAACGCGGGCCAGGCGAGGCGGAACGCCATCAGCAGGAAAACGATCACGGAGGCGACGCGGACGCCGATCGAGTACTGCCCGGTGACGGCCTGGCGGGCTACCGCGTCGCCCTTTGCCAGCCGGACGAGGAAGAAACGGTCGGAGAAGTTGATCGCCCAGAGCGCGAGCGCGGACGGCAACAGCGGTAACCCGAAGTGCTCCATCCGCTTGAACAGCGCCCAGTCGAACTGAAGCCCGAGCTGCTCGCGCCGGTACGCGAGCAGGCCGAGGTACGCGAAGAGCGTGCCGGTGAAGTTGCCGACGATCACGCCGAGCGCGCCCTGGTGGAAGGGCACGACCAAGAGGATCGTCGCGCCGATCGTGATCAGCACGTTCGCGAGGCTGGCGATCACGTACGACGACGAGCGCTGCTCGACGCGGAACAGCGACGTCAGCTGCCCGTAGTTCATCTGCGCCCAGAGCCCGACGAACGCCGCGCGCACGAGGTCAGTGCGGTCGCCGCTCGAGAAGAGCAGCTGCGAGATGTCCCGCGCGAAGAGCTCGCCGGCGAGCAGCCCGGCAGTCGACGCCGTCATCGTGAACCAGAACGACGTCCGAACGACCACGAGCCGGTCGGCCGGCTCCTTCGAGTCGAAGTAGAAGCGGAAGAACGCGCTCTGGGTCCCCAGCCGCAGCAAGACGGCTAGAACCGTGGCCATCGCGATAAGCGTCTCGATCGCGCCGTAGTCCGACGTGGTGAGGTAGCTCGTGTAGAGCGGAAGTAGGACGATCGCCAGGATCCGCGCCACGAGCCCGCCCAGGCCGTAGATCGCCGAGTGCCGAGCGAGGGTCAGGAGTTGGCGGAACATGCTTCCGCCGCGGGCTACCCGTCCTTCGTGAAGAGCAGCACCTTCTGGTTCCTCGGGTTGTTCCACCCTCCCAGATACCTCGCGCTCAGGCTCGTCCCTGCGCAGATCCACTCGAACGTCCCGAAGTCGTAGTGGTACGAGTCCTGGTCGACGTAGGAGACGACCTGCGGCGACTGGCGGATCGGATCGAGGTTCCGCTTGCCCTGCTCGTTCTCGTAGAAGGTGGCGTAGAACTTGCCGCCGGGAGCGAGCACCTTCTCCACGTTCATCAGGCAGCGGATGATGCTGTTGACGGGAAGGTGCGTGAAGACGGACTGCGCCCAGGCGTAGTCGAAGGTCTGGCCCAGCGCCGGGAAGTCGAAGCTCTCGTCGACGCGGAGCACCGGCTGCTTGTCGACCAGGCCGTACCGAGGGAGCTCGACTTCCCGCGCCATCTCGAGTACGCCGGCGTTCTTCTCCACACCGTAGTAATGGCCCGCTTCGAGGTAGCGGATGAAGTGGATCCCTCCGCGCAGCGGCCCGCAGCCGATGTCCAGGAAACGGTGTTCGGGCTCGAGCCCCTGGGCCTTGAGGTAGTCGAACTGGGCCTGCCCGTGCTGCTCCCACTCCTCGACGTAGCCGATCGTCCGCCGGTGCCAGTCGGGGTCGAAGTAGCGGTAGTAGCGCGAGGGGATGTGCCGCTTGACGCCGCGCTTGAGCGCGACCGGGACGAGCGGCTTCACCTTGACGAGCAGGTTCTGCATGCCGCGCGGCACGTTACAGACTCCGATAGATCTCGATCAGCTTGTCCGCGACCTTGTCGGCGTCGTGGACGCGCTCGACGTAGGTGCGGCTCGCCTGCCCGATCCGCCGCCGCTCCTCGGCCGACTCGACGAGCGGGGCGAGCGTCTCCGCGAGCGTCTCCTTGGTGGTCGGGACGAGCGGCATCTTCACGCCGTAGGCCTCTTCAGTCCGCCTGACTGCCTCGTCGTGCAGGAAGGTGAGGACGGGCTTGCCGAGCGCCATCGACTCGATTGCGAACACCCCGTACCAGCCCGCGTTCAGCTGGTCAACGACGATGTCCGCCTGCCGGTAGTGCTCGATCGCCTGGTCGTGCCGCACGTTCTCGACCACGTCCAGCTCGACCGGCAGCTGCCTGCATGCCTCGACGATCCACTCCGTGCCCTTCTTCTGCCGGCTGGTCGGCGCGTGGACGACGCGGATCGGACGGTTGTCCGGCGGCGGCGCCGGCTCGTACTTCGACAGGTCGAGCCCGACAGGGACGACGTGAGCCTCCGGAACCCAGCGAATCGCATCGTAGGAGCCGACGATCTCGGCGTCGGCGCGCTTGCCGTAGGCGAGCTCCTCCGGCGTCTTCCCGCGGATGTCCGAGCCGAGGAAGTGGAAGACGGACTTCTTGCGGAAGGCCTTCAGGATCGGGAACTGGAGCATCTTCGGGACGAGCGTGAGCCCGAAGTAGAAGTGGAAGACATCGGTGGTAGGGAGGAGCCGGGCGAGCGCGCGCAGCTGGACGAGCTGGCGCAGCCAGAAGTTGTCCGGCACGTTGAGGACGATGTCGACCTCGTAGGGCCGCAGGCGCCGCGGCTGGAAGAGGACGAGCCGCGCGTCGACTCCCTTGCGGCGCAGGAACTCGACGTTCGTCCACCCGATCGAGCCCATGTTCACCGGGCAGTGGACTACGCGGAGGGGTCTCTGCATCCGGCCTTTACTGTGCCAGGACGCGGGAGGGGTCTCTCGGGCGGAGGCGGGCTTTGCCCGCCGGGAGCCCAAACCGGTGCACGACTGCATGATCCGTGAAGGAGGGGGCCAACGGGGGAACCATGGGTTCCCCCGTTATTGGTCCCATTCCACTTGGTCGAAGTAGCGAAGCGCCCGGCGGGTCGGGCGGATCTGCTCGGCATGGTCGGCGAGCTCCTCGGCCGAGATTTCTCCGAGCGCGTGCTTGACGCCGAGATAGGGGATGTTGAGGTCCTCCTGGTAGACGATCGTCGAGATGCGCGGGTTGATCTCGATCACGTGCTCGCCGACGAGCTGGATGTTGAAGAAGTGGTCGAGGTCGAGCTCGGCGACGATCTTGCCGGCGGTCTCCATCAGCTCCGGGTCGTCGAGCGTCTCGAAGTACATCGCCAGGCCGGCCCTCATCGCCTCACGGGTTTTCGGGTGGCCGAGCGCGATCCGTCCGCCGTCGGCGATCCCGTCGATCGTCCGCTCCTTCCCGGTCGCGAGCTCCATCACGAGCAGCTCGGTCTCGTCGTCTCCGAGCAGCTCGAGCAGGTCCTCGAGCCGGAGCGCCTCGGCCACGCCGGGCCGGTTCGTGAGCAGCTGCTCACGCCGGTCGGCCGAGGCGGACAGGATTCGAAAGCCGCGCGAGCCGGAGGAGAAGATCGGCTTCAGCGTCACGTCCTCGTCCGGGTAGCCGAGCTCGCGCGCCGCCTCGGCGACCGCCTCGCCGCCGCGCACGCGCCGCCAGGCCGGGCCCTTCACGCCGATCTGATCCAGCATCGCGTAGGTCTCGGCCTTGTCGTTCGAGCGCCGAATCGCCTCCGGCGTCGCGACGAGCACGGCGGCGTCGAAGCGGCCCTTTGCCTCTGCGAGCCCGAGCAGGTCGAAGGACGACTGCGGCAGGACGGCGTCGACGTGCTCGCGGCGGCAAACGTCGAGCATCGCGTCCCCGAAGCCCGGATCCGAGCCGGCCGGAACGACGTGGAAGGCGTCGCAGAGGTGGCGCCCGATCGACTGCGCCGACATGTCCGTCGCCACCAGCCGCACTTCGCGCTCCCCGTTCTCGCGCAGCGCGCGGAGGAGCGCCGCCGTGCCCGGGGCACCGGAGGCCGAGACGAGAACGGTGATTCCCCTCACAGGTCGACGTCGTCCTCGCGCAGTTGCTCGAGCCGGCGTTCGCGCTCGGCGTCGAGCATCGCCAGCATCGTCTCGCCCATCGAATCGCCCGGATGCACCCAGATCTCCGGGTGCGTGAGCAGCTGGAGCCACGCGAAGCGGCCGGCTGCGAGCTCCTCGTGCGGACACCCGTGCCGCCACTGCTGGTTCGAGTCGGAGCGGTAGGTCTCGGGCGAGAAGAAGCGAGGCTCCATGACGTTCGCCCCGCCCTCGACCGGCTCGCTCATGTACGCCGGATCCGGGTTGTGCCAGGCCACGACCGGGTCGAAACGATCGTCCAGGCTCGCGTCCGGCCAGACCGCGTGAAGCCCGACCTGATGGCCGAGCTCGCGCATGCGCGCGATCGCCCGCTCTCCCTCGGACGAGTTGAGGTTGTAGAAGACGCTCTTCGTCATGAGGAAGTAGGTCGAGGCCGCGCCGAGCTCGTGCTCCAGCTCGGCGAGGTCGAGCGCCGCGGCGAGCGAGAGGTCGACGTCGTGCCGGAGCAGGAGGTCGCCCGGATCGGGGTCGCGGTCGAAGAACGCGAACCGGTAGCCACCGGCCTTGGCCGCCTCGATCAGCTCCCGGTAGTGATCGACGTCGAAACGGCAGCTCATTGAAAGTAACACTGTGTTACTTGGTTTGGGAGGTGGCGGGACTGCGGCGCTCTCGTCGGACGAGACGGCTTTCCTCCACCGCTTGCCCGAGGTCGAGGCGCCGCTTGGAGAAAGTAACACTGTGTTACTTGCCCCGGAAAGCGGCGGGTCCCGGTCACTCGGGCTCGACCTCCACGTCGATCAGCGTTGCCGCCGCCTCGGCGCGTTCGAGCGCCTCGATGTTCGTGTCCCCGCGGGCGATTACGAACCCCTTCCGGTCGCCGTCGCGCTGGACGGGATCGATCACGTCGCCGGGTGCAAGGTACACCTCCGCCTCGAGCACCCCGGGAAAGGCAAGGACGCGCTCGAGCGGCCCCACGGACCGGACCTTCCCGGTCGGGAGCGGCCCGGGCTCCGCGGTCAGGAATGAGATCGCGAGCGGCTGCTGGAACTGCGGGCGGACGAGCTCGTCGGGGACCTGCTCGCCGAGCGCCTGGCGGAGCGCGACCTGGACGAGGTCGACGCCGACGGCGCGTCTCGCGACCTGGTCCATCTGACCGGCGGGCACCCGCGCGGCCACCTCGAGCAGCAGCGTCTCTCCCTCCTCTGTCACCAGCAGCTGAGGGTAGGCGACGCCGTCCCGAAGCCCGAGCGCTCGGACGACGCGCGTGGCGACCCGCTCGGCCTCCTCGAGCGCATCCCCGAACAGCGTCGAGGGATAGACGTGCGCGAGCGCGACTCCGAAGCCTGCGCCGTCCGGCCGCAGCCGGTCGGAGAGAGTGACGAGCTGAGGCTCGCCGCCCCGCGCGACGACGAGCCCGTTCAGCTCGAGGCCTTCGTGGAAGCTCTCGACGATCGCCTCTTCGCTCGCCGACTCGATTAGTGCCACGTGCAGGTGGGCCTCCAAGTCGTCCACGCTTCGGAGCAGGAAGAGGCCGCGCTGCCCGGCGGAGTCCGCCGGCTTCAGCACGGCGGGCAACCCGACCGTCTGCAGCGCCTCCTTGCCCTCGTGGAGCGTGCGGACGGCGGCGAACTCGGGCTGCGCCACGCCGGCCTCGGCGAGCGAGCGGCGCATGGCGACCTTGTGCGTCATCAGGTGTGCGGTCTCGGAGCCGATCCCCGGCAGGCCGAGCTCCTCGGCGACGGCGGCGACCACCGGGACAGCGCGATCCGATGCCACGGTGACGACCCCGTTCACGGCGTGCCGTCGACCGACTTCGGCGAGTGCGGCGACGTCGAAGTCCACGACCTCGCGCTCATCGGCCTCGAACAAGCCCGGAGCCTCTGGATTGCGGTCGGCGGCGACAACCCGCAGGCCGAGCTCGCGCGCGCGCCGGATCGCACGCCGCTGGTGGCGCCCCGCACCGATGAACAGGATCGTGCTCACGCGCGGCGATGCTATCGGCCCGCTTGACATGTGACCGTTTGGTCACGTATTATCCGGACGATGGACGACGACCACGTCTTCAAGGCCCTGGCGGATCCCACCCGCCGGCTGCTGCTCGACCGCCTCTTCGAGCGTGACGGCCGCACGCTCACGGAGCTCGAGTCGCAGCTGGAGATGACCCGCTTCGGCGTCATGAAGCACCTGCGCGTGCTGGAGGAGGCGGGGCTCGTCGTCTCACGCAAGTCCGGGCGAGTGCGGTTGCACTACCTCAACCCGGTGCCGATCCGCCAGATCCACGACCGCTGGATCGACAAGTACACCGAGCACCGCGTCTCCGCGCTCGCGGAGCTCAAGACCGAACTGGAGGCATCATGAGCACCGTGACTGAAGTTCAGACCACGCAGGTCTTCCAGGTCTTCATCAAGGCCACTCCCGAGCAGATCTGGGAGGCGATCACGAAGCCCGAGTTCACGGAGAAGTACTTCTTCGCGGCTCGGATCGAGATGGAGAACGGGAGGCGTGTCTCTCATGGGCCCGACGGCTCGCTGTGGGGCGACGAGGCGATCCTCGAGGAGGATCCGCCGCGGCGGCTCGTGCACAGCTGGCGGTCCCTCTACGACCCCGAGTTGGCGGAGGAAGAGCCGAGCCGGGTGACCTGGGAGATCGATCCGGAGGACGGTGGCGTTTGCAAGCTGACCGTGATTCACGACCAGCTCGAAGGCGCACCGAAGACGGCCGCTCACATCGCAGGCTGGACCTACATCCTCAGCGGCCTGAAGACGCTGCTCGAGACGGGCAAGCCACTCTCTGCGTAGCAGGGCCGTCGAGCGGCTGCGAGGTCAGTCCGGGAAGAGCGCTTTCAGCGCGTTCCAGCGATCGATCTCGCAGCCGTTCGTGCGGTTGAGCCACGCACGCACGTGGTGGCCGCGATACGTCCCTCGGACGAGGGCAACCTGCGGCCCGTCCCATTGCTGGGTGCACGCGATGCCCTTCGGAACGGGCCTCAACGCCTCCGGATGACGGGCGAGGGCGCGGCACGCTCTCCCAGGACTCGGCAGCGTCCCACCCACTGGGCCGCAGCGAAGCGTCCAGGTGGTGGACGGCCCGCTCTTGCCCTTCGGCCAGACCGTGATCGTAAGGCGTGCCGTTCCGGCCCAAGCGACCGGAACGAGCATCAGGGCGGTCGCGACGAGAAGCAGAAACCGCATCGCCAAAGCCTAGAACACGAACGCGAGCGAGTGCAGGTTGTGCGGCCCAAGGCGGCCGTGGTCGAGCTCGACCCACATCGGGCGGCCGTCGCCGGCTCGCTCCGACGCGACGATGGTCGCGCGGCCGTCGCTCCAGACCCCAACCTTTCCGGCCGGAGGGGTCTCGTCGCGCGACTGAAGCGCGACGACCGACGAGTCGAAGCGCGACGCGATCTCTTCGGAGGACGGAGCCGTTCCGCCCGCCTTGAGCGCGCGCCGGATCTCGTGCATCTTCGGCGAGCGGACGAAGTACGCGATGCGGCGCGCCGCCGCCCGTTCGTCGAAGAACCGCTTCGCCGTGTCGTTGAAGGCGAATTCGACTGCGCTGTGGTAGCCGACGTGCTCGTCCCAGCGGCGACCGTAGTGCCCGCGGACGTCGCAGGCGTCGAACGGGGGAGTGGGACCTCCTCCGCGCATTGGCGGTCGAGAGGTGACGTTGGCCCGCACCTCGCGTGCGAGTGGCCGAGAAGCGCCCCAAGAGTAGGTGGCCCAGCGCCTGGCCCCAAAGGCGACGAGACCGCACTCGAGCGTAACCCCGTCTCTCTCGCCTCCGTGCTCGCGCAGGAAAGCGAAGGGCCCTGTCTCGGAGGTGAAGTGGACGACGGCGACTCCTGATGCGTAGACGTCGATCGTCGCTCCGGTGACGTTGGCATGCTGGATCGTCCTTCCGGCAGGCTGAGGCTGAGACGGATGCACGGGCCGAGGCTGTGCTGCCGGTGCGGCCGGAGCCTGTGCCGGCCACAACGTGCGCCTTGGCGGGAGCTCTTCGCGGTAGACCTCGCTGCCGGAGGCGTCAAAGGCGACGATCGCGACCCAGTCCTTGTCCGGAAACCCCATCAAGGCGTATTGCCGGCCCTCGACCCGGGTCTTGAAGGCGAACCCGCTCTTGTCTACCAGCGCAACCGTCACGACGCCTTCGCCTGCGAGCCCGGCCACCCGCGTGAGACGCCCGCCGCCCGTGTCCGGCGACAAAGAGCCCGCGATCTGGGTCGTGATCGGGCGCTTCGGAGACGGTAGGAGACGTGTCGCGTTTGCGCCCTCGCTGCACTCCATCTCACCGATCTGCGAGTCGCCGAAAATCCGATGGCGGTGGATCTGTGCCGAGCCCGAGGCGACGCAGAGGCGGCCGTCGGGATACACGATCTTCCAGTACGCCCGCTTGCCGTCGTTTGCGATCTCGCTCACCGTTGGCGAGCCGTCGAGGCACTTGGTCTGCGGAGGGCGGCCAGGCGAAGTGGTCAGAGTGACGTGTCGGCAGAAGCTCGTCACCAGCATCCGTTGGTCGTTCGAAGCCAGCTTCGCGAACGGAACAGGCTTGCCCGGACCGGTGAAGAGACCGATGATCCGTCCACCGAGCCCGATCCCGGGGGCGACGAACAGCGCGACGAGCACGGCGGCGGCCGCGGCAAGCACTGCGCCGGCCCGCAGGCCCCGACGACGAGCCCGGCGCCTCACGTCGAGCCAGTCCGAGTCGTCGCGGCGCTCCCTGAGCGCCTCGAACCGCGCAAGAATTGGATCCGGCTCCATCATCGTTCCACTCCTTCTCTGGTCAGGGCTTCCTTCAGCTCGGCCTGGGCCTGCGCGAGCGTTGCGGCCACCGTGCCCTCCGCGATTCCGCATGCTTCTGCGATATCGCCGTACGAGAGGTCGACGAAGTAGCGCAGGAAGACGACGAGCCTCCGCCGCGGCGGGAGCGCCCGCAGCGCGCGGGCGAGCTCCGGGTCCCGCTCCGGCTCCGGCAGCTGCGGATCGAGCGACCCGTTGAGCGACGCCCCCGAGTGCCGCGGCCTGTGCTCCAGCGCAGTTCGGAGCGCGATCCGCCAAACCCAGGCCTCGAGCGACGCTTCCTCGCGCAGGCTGCTGCGCTTGCTCAAAGCGCGGGCGAAGGCCTCCTGGACGGCGTCGTGGGCCGACTCGTAGCTGCCGGTGACGGTGGCGAGACCGTTGCGAAACGCGAGATACCGCTCCCGGTAGAGCCGCTCGATCGCCCGGGCGCGTTCGTCCATCGAAGGAAAGAGGGATGAAGCCATCAGAATCTTTATCGCCGATGGCGCGCCCGCTTGTCTTCCTGCACGGCCTCGGGACCGGGCCGAGCGGTTGGAAGCCGCAGGTCGCGGCGTTCTCGGAGACGCGGGAAGTGATCGTGCCTTCGCTCGTCGGCACGGATCTGGCGGAGACGACCGCCGCCCTCGACGAGCTGCTCTGGGAGCGGGACGCGGTCGACCTCTGCGGCCTCTCGCTCGGTGCGCTCGTCGGGCTTCGCTACGCCGCCGAGCATCCTGAGCGGATCGAGCGGCTCGTCGCCTGCGCGGGCTTCGTCCGGCTTCCCCGCCGCTACCGGGCGATGCAGGCCGTCGTGACCGCGGCCATGCGGCTGCTCTCGCCGAGCCGGATGCGGCGGAGCCTCGCCGGCTCGGTGCCGGAGCGATATCGGCGGCCTGCGGCGGACGATCTGGCGGCGCTGACCCCGCGCGCCGCAGCGCGGATCATGGCCGCCGGCACCGCGTTCGACCTCACAACCGCGCTTCCCGTCCTGACGATGCCGGTGCTTGTCCTCTGCGGAGAGCGCGATCGGCCCAATCTGCCGCTCTCGCGGCGGTTGGCCGAGGCCCTTCCGGACGCCCGGTTCGAGACCGTCCCCGGGGCCGGCCACGTGGCGAACCTCGACAACCCGGAGGCGTTTACCGCCCTCCTCCGGGATTTTCTCGACGGCTAGACTCGCCGCCGTGCTGAGCGGGAAGCGGATCTTCATCACCGGCGGGGCCGGCTTCATCGGGACGACGCTCGCACGACACCTGATCGACGGCAACGAGATTGTCGCCTTCGACAACCTCCACCGGGACACGCTCACCGGGTCCGAGCTCGCCTCACACCCCAACCTCACGTTCGTCCAGGCCGATCTGCTCGACGCCGTTGCCGTCGTGGAGGCGGCGCGCGGTGCGACCCACATCGTGCACTGCGGCGGGATCGCGGGCGTCGACACGGTTCGCGAGAGCCCCGTCCGGACGATGCGCGTGAACCTGATCGGCACGTACAACGTCCTCGAGGCGGCCCTCGTGACCGAGGGCGTCGAGCGGTTCGTGGACTTCTCGACGAGCGAGGTCTTCGGGACCTACGCGTTCCGGGTCGCCGAGACCAGCGTTACTACCACTGGCTCGGTCGGCGAGGCGCGCTGGACGTACGCCGTCTCCAAGCTCGCGGGCGAGCACATGGCCCACGCCTACCACGAGGAGCTCGGGCTCCCCACCGTCTCCGTCCGGCCGTTCAACGTCTACGGGCCGGGACAGGTCGGCGGCGGAGCGATCCGGGCGTTCATCGAGCGGGCGCTCGCGGGCGAGGATCTCGTCATCCACGGCGACGGCTCGCAGATCCGCGCCTGGTGCTACGTGGACGACATGGTGGACGCCGTCTCGCTCTGCCTCGAGCGTCCCGAGGCGGTCGGCCAGAGCTTCAACATCGGCAATCCGCGCTCAGCGGTGACGATCTACGACCTCGCCACGCGGATCAAGCGGCTGACGGGCTGCCCAGGGGAGATCGTGTTCCAGCCGCTCCACTACGTGGACGTCGAGCTGCGGATCCCGAACGTGGACAAGGCCCGGGAGGTGCTCGGCTTCGAAGCGAGCGTCGAGCTGGACGAGGGGCTCGAGCGGACGATTGCCTGGTTCCGGGAGCGCGTTCCGGCTTGAGACGACTCGCCTCGATCGCGGCGCTCGTCGCCCTCACGCTCGTCCCGGCGGCCGCGTCCGCGCCGTCGGATTACCCCGACGTCACGCAGTTCGTCCCGATCGCGGCCGGCGCCTACGAGGTCGCGAACCGCCCCACCGATCTGTTCATCAAGTACATCGTCATCCACGACACCGAGGGCAACTATCCGACGACCTTCTCGATCTTCACCAGCCCGACGGCCTGCTGCTCGGTTCACTACCTCGTCGACGGCCAGGCCGGCGCTTCGTATCCAGCGGTCAGCCAGTTCGTCCACGACAGGGACATCGCCTACCACGCCGGCAACTTCTGGTTCAACCAGCATTCGATCGGGATCGAGCACGACGGGTTCGCGGATGGGCCGGTCGGCTTCTACACGCCGCAGATGTACAAGCGCTCGGCCACGCTCGCCGGCTGGATCGCGGCGCAGTACGGCATCCCGATCGACCGCGCTCACATCGTGTCCCACGCGAACCTGCCCGGCCCCAACCAGTCGTTCACCAGCGGGATGCACTGGGACCCCGGGCCGTTTTGGGACTGGCCGTACTACATGAAGCTCGTCCGCCTTGCCTACAAGGGCTGGACGAAGAAGAGCTTCCCCACGCCCGAGGTGCCGAGGCGCTATCGCAAGACCCGCCCGTCGATCCGCACCATCAGCGTCGGTAAGGAGTTCGCCGCCGCGTCCGACGTGACCGACTGGTCGAGCAGCCGCCATGTCGAGTTCGCGAACGTCTACGCGGAGCCGCCCGACGAGCTGCTGCTCGGGGCCTCCGACCCCACGACCTGGACGAGCCCCACCGTCTACAACGTGCGCGACTGGATCTGCGACAACCTTCCGAACGTCACCTCTGCGAACGGGATGGATCAGCTCTCGGACCAACGGGCGAAGGCCGACTGGGGCGAAGCCTTCGTCAAGATCGGAAAGAGCAGAAGGATCGGCGGCGTGCTCTACGACCGGATCTGGTTCAACGGCGTCCGGGGCTGGGTCAAGCGCAGGGAGACCTCGAACGGCTGGGGCGTGATCGCCACCTTCAAGACCGGCGTCACGATGTACGGCAAGCCGATCCTCGCGGCGTCCAACGAGATCTGTCCGGATATGCCCTTCGAGCTGTCACAGGGGCGCGCCGGCCAGTCGTACGTCGCTCAGACGACGGCGACGGACCCCGCCAGCAACACGCTCTTCTACGGGATCTTCTACAACCACCGCCTCGCCTGGGTGCCGGCGAGCGAAGTCACGATCAGGTGATCCGCCTCGCGTGGCCCGACGTCGGGGCCGAGGAGGCCGCGGCTGTGGCGGAGGTGCTCGAGAGCGGGATGCTCACGATGGGCGACAAGGTCGTCGAGCTCGAGCAGGAGGTGGCAATCGCGTGCGGCGTCGAGCACGCGGCCGCCGTCTCGTCGGGGACTGCGGCGCTCGGCTTACACGTTTCCGGCCACGGCGAACGTGGTCGCACTCGCGGGAGCGCGGCCCGTGCTCGTCGACGTCGATCGCGAGACGATGAACCTGGATCCGGGGAAGGTCTATGAGGCGGTCACTCCGAGGACGCGGGCCGTGCTCGCGGTTCACCTGTTCGGGCGGCCGCTCGATTGGGAGGAGCTGCAGAACGCGGTCTCGCCGGACGTCCATCTCGTCGAGGACGCCGCGGGAGCCCTCGGCGCCCGCTGGCGCGGGATGCCGTGCGGCGGGCTCGCGGAGCTGGGCTGCATCTCCTTCCATCCCCGCAAGATCGTCTCCACCGGCGAGGGTGGAGCCGTGACAACGCAGAACGGCGACCTCGACGACGCGGTCCGGCGGCTGCGCCACCACGGAATCGCCACCTCGGGCGAGTTCGACATCCCCGAGCCGGGGTTCAACTACCGGCTCTCGGACATCCTCTGTGCGGTCGGCCTCGTGCAGCTCCGGCGCCTGGAGGAGCTGTGGGAGGGGCGGCAACGGTTGGCGAAGGCCTACTCGGAGAGGCTAGAGGGGATCGTCGAGACGCCGACCGCCGCAAAGGGGGACCGCCACGGCTGGCAGGCCTACGTCGTCCAGCTCGACCGGCGCGACGAGGCGCTGGAGGCGCTGCGGGAGGCGGAGATCCAGGCTCAGATCGGGACGTACGCGGTTCACCGCCTGTCCGCGTACAAGGATCAGGGACCGTTCCCCGGAGCCGACTCGTGTTACGAGCGCGCGCTTGCGCTCCCCTTCCATTCTCGTCTCACCGAGCCGGATCTCGATCGCGTTGCAGAAGTACTTGACAACGTTGTGAGTGAGTGATAACTTACTAGCCCATGAATGCACCTGCTACCCAACGTCACACGGCCGAGGAGCGCCGGCAGGAGATCATCGAGGTCGCGCAGGACCTATTCGCAGAGCGCGGCTTCTACGGCACCTCGACGGACGAGATCGCCCGCCGCGCCGGCATCTCGCAGCCGTACCTCTTCCGTCTCTTCGGGACGAAGAAGGAGCTGTACCTCGCAAGCGTCGAGCGGTGTTTCGACGAGA
>WNGA01002373.1_pt1 | contig 49186 bp, 44 predicted proteins | sample 5400061 | NCBI WGS metagenome assembly WNGA01 (sample SAMN13153366, study PRJNA577476) | soil metagenome | isolation source: 100 cm soil or saprolite under grassland replicate 2 | place: USA:California | collected 2016-06-15
GCCAGCCAGAAGCGGTACGACAGCCGAGAAGTTGCGGGCTGAGGTGTTGTAGAGCTGACGCAGTGCGGCTGCCTCCTGGCACAGGTCGTCCACACGAGGCGGCTCCTCGGTAGAGGAGCCATGAGCGATTGCCCCGCTTCGATCCAGTGCTCGCCTCAACTCTGTGAGGTCGTCGCCGGCTGCGCTGTTTCCGTCCATGGCGGCCGGATCGGAGCGGCCGGTGAGCTGGTGTACCGGGACCGCAAGGGCTCGCGCCAGCTCTTGGAGCACCGCCATCGAGTCGATCCGCCGGGCCCCGCGCTCGATTTTCGTCACCCAGCTCGTCGACCGATTCAGACGAAGCGCTAATCCTTCCTGGGTCAGGCCCCGGAGCTTGCGCAGGACAGCCACCCGTTGGCCGAGCGAAAGCTCCGCGGCGCCGTCCATTCGCCCTCCCTACCGGCCCGGCAGGTCGATCGCGCCACTCTTCGGGACCCGGCCGCGGACCACGCCGTCGACCACGATCTCGTCGCCGGCCTCCCCGGGTACCAGGAACGTGCCGTCCGCCTGGACCCGACCGGCCCCGCGGCGGGTGACCACCCGCGTGTCCTTCGCCTCCCGCGACCGGCCGACCACGAAGCGCCGCTCGCTGACCCGCGCACCGCTGTCGATGCGTCGGGTGCCGAGCGAGTAACGGTAGACCGGCGGGCCGGCGGCGACGAGCATGGCGGCGTCGACCGTCGCGGTGACCACCACGTCGAGGCCGGGCTTGAGCTGGCCGCCCAGGGCGGACCAGAAGTCGGAGTTGGCCTGGCCGTCGGAGCCCGCGACCTCGATCGTCGGCACCGGCCTGACCCCGGCGTAGGGCCCTTGCAGGTACCGCGGCTCGACCTCGGGGTGCACGAGCAGCGCGGCGAGCGTGGCGCCCAACAGCGAGTGCTCGTCGCGCACGTCCGAGGTCCAGGCGGTCACCAGGTACCGGCAGTCCACCCGGGGTAGCGGCGGGCGGCGCAAGGGGCGCCCGTTCTCCCCCTGGACCACCTCGACGCCCGCCTCACGCTGGTCCTTGTTCCGCCGGACGTCCCAGAGATAGAGGTTGATGGTCGGCCTGGACACCCGCGCCGACCAGTCGCGGTCCGGGGCGTCGAAGGAGACGTCGACCTCGCGCCTGGGCAACGGCACGGCGCCGCGCAGGAACGCTTCGAGCGAGTCATCGAGCAGGTGCAGCATCGTCGTCTCCGTTCACCAGTTCGAAGTACCGCTCGAACTCGTCCTCGGTGCGTAGCCGGCCGAGCTTCTGGAACTCCCGCCGCAGGGCGAGCGCGATGCGTTCCATGGTGATGGGGCCTCCGGCGTCGGCCGCGAGGAACGCCGCTCCGAGCGCGGCGTTGCGGATGACGCCACCCGTGACCCGGAACTGCCGGGCCAGGAAGTCCACGTCGATCCCGGCCAGCGGCGCGCCCGGCGGGAAGACCCGTTGCCAGATCGCCCGGCGCTGCGCCTCGTCGGGTGGTTCGAAGTCGATGGCCACCGAGATCCGGCGCAGGAACGCCTGGTCGATGTTGCCCTGGAAGTTGGTCGCCAGGACCGCCAGCCCGGAGTACGACTCCAGTCGCTGCAACAGGTAGGCGACTTCGATGTTGGCGTACCGGTCGTGCGCGTCGCTCACCTCGGAACGCTTGCCGAACAAGGCGTCTGCCTCGTCGAAGAAGAGCACCAGGTCGCCGGCCGCGGCCGCGTCGAAGATGCGTTCGAGGTTCTTCTCGGTCTCGCCGATGTACTTGCTCACCACCGAGGACAGGTCCACTTTGTACAGATCAAGTCGCAGCTCGCCGGCGACCACCTCGGCGGCGAGCGTCTTGCCGGTGCCCGACTCGCCGGAGAACAGGGCGACGACACCCGTTGATGGCAGCGGCGAGAACCCCCAGCTCCGGTACACCTCGGTGCGCCGGCGGTACCGGGCGGTCAGCTCGTGCAGGCGCGCGGTGTGGTCGGCCGGGAGCACCAGATCCTGCCAGCCCCGCTGCGGTTGGATCCGCACGGCCAGCCCGTCGAGGTGGCCGCCGGCGAGCCGGCGTACGGCCGGGGCCAGCGCAGCCGGATCCGCGCCGCTGGCCATCGCGACCAGGCGGAGCTGGCTGCGCGTCAGCGGGTACGCCGGGTCGGGGTCGGTGCCGAACGCGCGCGCCCAGTCGTCGGCGTCCGCGACGCCGGAGTCGGGCCGGACCTCGGTCCATGCGCGCTGCGGCAGGGTGTCCAGCGCCAGCTCCCGCGCCGAGCTCAGCACCCAGGTCACGTGATGAGCGGCCTCGATACGGTCCCGTACGGCCGGCGTCGGCGGCTCGTCGAGCTCCAGCACCACGACGAGGTCGCCCAGGGTCGCCTCGCGGACCGCGGCCGCCCACTCGGCCGGCGAGCGGGGCACCGGACACGTCAGGCTGCCCCGGTCCGGCCAGCGCCGGTCGACCACTGCGGCCCGGGTGACCGGGTCGGCACCGGTGACCAGGACGAGCTCGGGAGCACCACGGCGCACGGCGGGCGGCCGCAGGGCCCGGCGGGTGCCGACCGGCAGGCCGGGATCGGGCGAGTCCTCGCCGAGCAGCGCCCAGACCACCCGCGGCGCGGCCCAGCACATGCGGGTGGCCCACGGGCCGTCGCCGGTGCCCACCTCGACGAGCTCGGCCCTTCGTAGCGGCGCGGCGGGGGCCACGCAGCGCTGGGCGGGGTGCCCGTCGGCATCGGCGAAAAGCCTCGCCAGCGTGGCCAGGGTCAGCCGCGGCAGGTGTACGTCGTCCTGCACGTATGCGACCAGGCGCATGCGGTGTGGGGACAGCTCGACCGCGGCGAGGACCGCGAGCACCTCGGCGTCGGCGGCGTCGAGCCCGGCCGTGCGGGCCACCCGGGCGAAGGGCGGCTGCCCGGCGAGGGACTCGGTGAACGCCTTCCGGGCGAGGTCGAGCTCGGGCCGGAGCTTGTCCAGCAACGGTTCGCGGGCCTGCGGCGTGGCGCCGCCGAGGCCGGGCAGCCCCGCCAGGATGCGGTCGACCTCCTCGTGGCCTACGTAGAGCCCCGCGAAGTCATGCGGCACCAGGCCGTCGCCGAGACGGCAGACGAGCGCCTCACGCTGCAACAGCGTGTCGGCGAGTACCTGCCATGGCTCCGGGGAACCCACCCGGCCTCCAGTCCTCCGGCGCAAGAGCCCGTCAATCGGCGCAAGAGCCCGTCATTGTAGTGTCTGGTGTCACGAACCTACAGTGGACCGGTGCCGCGCTACACAGCCGAGCAGATCTATGCGTTCGCCCGCCAGGCGGGGTTCAACCCTGACGAGGCGGCCACCATGACCGCGATCGCTCTGGCCGAGTCGGGTGGCGACAGCAGGTCGCACAACACCGTCGGTGAGGACAGCCGGGGGCTCTGGCAGGTCAACGTACGGGCCCACCCGGACCTGGCCAACACCGACCTCTACGACCCGGTGCAGAACGCGAGAGCGGCATACCAGGTCTCCCACGGCGGCTCGGACGTCTCGCCGTGGACGGTCACCCACGGCGGTGCCTCAGCGCGCTACCTGCGCTTCCGGGACAAGGCCGAGGCCGCCGCCGCGGCGTACGGCGACGGCTCGGGGCACGGCGTGTGGACCGGCACGGCCGGATACGGCCACCCGCTGTCCGCCGGCGGATCGGACCACAAGGACGCCGGTACGCCCGACGGCAGCGACTCCGTCGTCGTCACCCAGCCCACGCCGCCGGCGACCGCATCGACACCAGCGCCCGCACACCCGCCGGGAGGGCACGGCGAGGAGTACGGGATCCCGCTCGACCCGGATGCGCGCGCCGGTGCCGCGTACGGCATCCCGCTGTACAGCGACGCTCCCGGCGAGCCCGAGGCTCCCGACGCTCCCGGCGCGCTGGTGGCCCCACCCCGGTCCGGCCCACCCGGCGACACCCTGCACAAGTTCCTCGACGCCGCGATGGCGCAGACCGGCGACCGCTACGTCTTCGGCGCCGAGACCCGGCTGGGCGACCCCAACCCGAGTACCTTCGACTGCTCGGAGCTGGTCCAATGGTCGGCGGCGCAGGCCGGCGTGCAGCTGGAAGACGGCTCCTGGTACCAGTACCAGCAGCTGCGCGACAGCGGCATGCTCATCTCGGTGAACGACGCGATCCACACGCCAGGTGCGGTGCTCATGTCCTTCTCGAACGACCCGAACGGCTCGCACCCCCCGCACGGGCACATCGCGATCAGCCTCGGCAACGGGCAGACCATCGAGGCACGCGGCTCGCGGTACGGCGTGGGCAGCTGGCCGGCTCAGGGCCGGTTCCAGTACGCCGCGCTCATTCCCGGCATCTCCGATCACACCGGCCCGGTACGGGGGTACCCGCCGGCCGCCTCCGCGGCGAACTCCGGCCTACCCGTGGTGATCACCGTCGACCAGCAGAACCCGGGTGACGACTTCGGCTACCAGCTGGAGACCGCCGACCCGCAGAACCCCGGTGACGACTTCACCTACCAGCTGGAGACCGATCCCGACAGCATGGACACCCAGGACGGCGCGGTCGACGACAGCCTGATCCTGGTCAACATGGGGCCCGTGACGGACCAACCGGTGCCGGTGGGTGGCGTCCCGCTCGGCGGCGCCGCGAACGACGACCCTCCCACCGCCGACGTCCCGCGTGCCGGCGAGCCCAGCGACCACGGCGAACCGCCGCCCGACCACGGCGAACCGCCGCCCGACCACGGGGACCCCGCCGACGACCCCGACCCGACGCCCCCGGTGCAGCCCACCACGATGGACGTCGACGGCGACGGGCTGGACGACTCCCTGCAGGACGCCCTGCGCTGGTCGTCAACCGGCACCATCGACAGCCCGGGCAGCCACGGCGGCTCGTTCGACAGCCACCACGTCCACCACATCGGGCTCGGTTGGGATGTCGACGACCACGACAGCCCGGCGGGGCACTAGCCGCGATGACCGTCCCCGTACTGGAGCTGCTTGACGCCGCCATCGCCGAGACCCGCCGGCAGGGCCGCAACGACCTGGCCAGCCGCCTGGAGAACGAACGCGAGCAGATGACCTCCGGCGCCTGGCACGTGCTCGTCGCCGGCGAGTTCAAGAAGGGCAAGAGCGCGTTCGTCAACGCGCTGCTGAACCTGCCCGTTTGCGGCACCGACCCGGTGACCTTCAGCGCGGTACCGACGATCGTCAGGTACGGCGGCTCGCCCTCGGCCGCGCTCGTGCTCGACGGCCCGGACGACCTCTCCCGCCGGCGGCGCGCCATCAGCCCGCGCGTGGCCGGCCGGTACGCGCTGAGCGGCTTCGACGACGACGGCGCGCAGCTGCACGCCGTCGAGATCACGCTGCCCCGGGAGCTGCTGCGCACCGGCCTGGTCCTGGTGGACTCGCCGGGTCTGGGCGGTGGCTTCGCGGCGGCCCAGGCGGCCGCGACCATGCGCGCGATGTCGCTGGCCGACGCCGTCCTCGTGGTGACGGATGCCTCGCAGGAGCTCACCGCGGCCGAGATCGAGTTCCTGGAGAACGCGCGCGAAGCGTGCCCGGACCTGATGTGCCTGCTCACCAAGACCGACTTCTATCCGGAGTGGCGCCGCATCCTGGAGATCGACCGGGGTCACCTACGCCGGGCGGGGCTGGACATCGAGATCGTCCCGATCTCCTCGACCCTACGCGGGCTGGCGATCGAGACCGGGGATCCCGCGCTGAACAGCGAGTCCGGCTTCCCGGTGGTGGTCGACCGCCTCCGCGCTCGGCTGGCCGCCTGGCGGGCACAGCACGCCGGCAGCCACGCCGCCGCGATCCGCAGCTCGCTCGCCCAGGTCGCCAGCACCCTGGCCGCCGAACACTCGGCCCTGACCCAGCCGGCCGAGCGGCCCAACACGCTGCGCCGCCTCGATGACGCGCAGCGGCGCGTCGAGCGGCTCAAGGCGCCGGGGGCCCGCTGGCAGCACGTCATCAACGACCGCTTCGCCGACATCCGTTCCCGGCTCGACGCCGACCTGCAGGCGCGCATCCGGCGCCTGGAAGAGGAGGCCACGAGCCGGATCAAGAGCGGCGACCCCAGCCACGAGTGGGTCGAGATCACCCCGTGGCTGTACCGCCGCACCAACGAGGAGCTCACCGACTGCCATGCGCGGCTGCTCAGCCAGATCGACGAGGTGGCCCGCGAGGTCGCCGACCTCTTCGACGACGAGTCGGCCGACGTCCGCAACCTGACCGAGGGCTACTCACCCGCCGCGGGCGAGGCCTTCAAGCTCGAACAGCTCAGTACGCGCGGCAGCGGGCGCCTCGAAGTCGGCATGCACGCCGCCCGAGGCTGGTCGTTGAGCAGCTCGGTCATCACGACCGTCCTCATCGCCACGCTGCATCCCGGGCTGCTGGTGATCCTGCCGATCACGGCCGCGCTGGGCTCGGTGTTCGCCATCAAGGCCGTACGCAGCTTCAAGACCGCGCGCCTGGAGTCCGCGCGCAACGAGGGTCTGCGAGCCGTCGCCAACTACCTCAACCAGGCCCGCATCGACGCCGGCCGGGCTTCGACCGACATCCTGCGGCACAGCCACGCCAACCTGCGCGACTACTACTTCGAGCGCGCCGAGGAGCTGCTGTCGACCGCGCAGCAGGGGCGCAGCGCCGCGGTACAGGCGGTCCAGGCGGCCGAGTCCGACGACACCGGCGCCCGGCAGCGCGCCGCCGAGACCGAGGCGGACCTCGCGCGCGTTCACCAGCTGCTCGACGCCGCCGACGCGGTCCTGGCCCAGAAGGGGGCGCGATGACCGGCCGCCCGCCATCGTCCGGCCCGCACGCCGGCCTGTCCGCACGGGTCCGCGCGCTGCTGGCCGAGGCGGCGGCCGCCTACCTCGGCCGCCCCGGCTACCAGCGCATCGCCTCGGTCGACGGCCACCTGGACGCGCCGCTCCGGGTGGCCATCACCGGGCGCGTCAAGGCAGGCAAGTCGACGCTGCTCAACGCGTTGGTCGGCCGGCGGGTCGCGGCGACCGACGCCGGCGAGTGCACCCAGGTCGTCACGTGGTACGCCTACGGTGACCCGCCGGTCGCCTGGGCGTACCCCCGTTCCGGGCCGCGCAAGGCCCTGATGCTGGTCGAAGGGGACGCGGCCGGCGTCCTCGACCTGGGTGACCTGCGCGCCGACGACCTGGAGCAGCTACGCGTCGACCTGCCCAACGCATGGCTGGCGCGGATGACCCTCATCGACACGCCCGGCATGGGCTCGCTGTCGGAGCGGGTGGCCCGGCGTACCAAGGAGTTCCTGGCTGCCGACGGCGAAGACACCGGCGAGGTCGACGCGGTGCTGTACCTGCTGCGGCATCTGCACTCCTCCGACGTGGACTTCCTGGAGGTCCTCCACGAGACGCGCGACAGCGCGACGCCCATCAACGCCGTCGGTGTGCTGTCGCGGGCCGACGAGCTGGGTGGCGGCGGCTCGGACGCCCTCGACCAGGCGCAGCGGGTCGCCGCGGGGTACCGGCAGGACGCCCGTATCCGCAGCCTGCTGCACACGGTCGTCCCGGTCGCCGGGTTGCTCGCGGAGGCGGCCTCGACGCTGCGGGACGAGGAGTACGCCGACCTCGCCACGCTGGCCGGGGCGAGCGCCTCGGCGACCGCGCCGATGCTGCTGTCGGTCACGCGCTTCGTGGCGCCGGCCCGCGCGGTCGACCTGCCGCCGGCGAACCGGCAGCGGCTGCTGCGCCGGCTCGGGCTCTACGGGGTACGCATGTCGCTGGACGCCTTCCGCAGCGATCGCGGTTCGATGAGCCGGGAACGGCTGGGCGACCTGCTTCGCGAGCGCAGCGGGCTCGCCGAGCTCCGCCGGCTCCTGCTCACCCAGTTCGCCGAGCGGCGCGACGTCATCAAGGCCGAAAGCGCGCTGCGGGTCATCGACTCGGTGACCCGTACCGACCCCATACCGGCCGCCCAGCGCCTGCGCGAGCAGGTGGAACGGTTGCGCACCAACGCGCACGAGCTGACCGAGATCCGGCTGCTGACTGAGCTGCGCACCGGACAGGTCCCCGCACCGCCGGACCAGGTGGCCGAGATGGAGCGGCTGCTGGGCGGCGAGGGTACCGCGACCACCACCCGGCTCGGCCTGCCGGAGGACGCGACCGACGTCGATGTCGCGGCGGCCATCGCCGACCAGCACGACCGGTGGCGCCGGGTCGGGGCGAACCGGTTCACCGAGCCGGCGCTCGCCCGAGCGGCGGGCGTCCTGCAGCGTACGTGCGAGGGCCTCGCGGCCTCCCTCGACCTGACCGCCAGCGGCCGCCACGGGGCATAGCACTGATGGCTAACGGGCCAGGGCCCGGGCCGACCAGACCCCGGCGTCGACCTTGCCGGCGTCGTCCCGGGCGGTACCGACGAGCAGCAGCCCTTGCGCGGTGTTCACGCAGTCGTAGAGGAACACCGGCGCGGGAGTGCCCGGCTCGGCCGTGACGTCGTAGCGCTGCCACGGTGCCTTCCCGTCGCCGGCCGGCTGGGTCCAGCACCCCACCGTCGGTGGGTCGGCCAGCCCGACCGAGCCGCAGGCGAGCAGCGAGCCGTCGGAGACCTGGGTCACCGTCCAGAGGGTCGGGGCTCCCGACGGAACCGAGCTGTAGCTCTGCCACTTCACGCCGTCGGGGGAGGTCCACAGCCCGGCGCCGCGGTGGGCGCCTTCCTGGATCGAGCCGACCGCGAGGAGCCGCCCGTCGGCGGTACGGGTGATCCGGCGTACGTCCTGGGGGCCGGATCCGTCGAGCCCGGTGGCGGCTACCCGGTGCCAGTCGCTCCCGTTGTCGGAGCGGAACACCGTGGCGTCACCGTCCAATGTGTCCGCTCGGCGGTCGAGCGCGATGGCGAGGAAGCCGCCACCGACCGCCGGTGTCACGGCGGTCAGCTCCAATATGCCGGGCGCGACCAGGTCCGGGGGAAGCTTCGGCGACTGCCAGCCCTCACCATTCGTCGAGGTCCATATCGCCGGGCGGTGCTCTCTCTCGGTGCCGGCCCAGCCGACGGCGACGATCCGCTGCTGCGCTCCGATCCGGGCGGCGGCGACATCGGAGATGCCGCCCCGGGCCACCTCGGGCAGCCGGGAGGCGCGCCACGGCTGGGCACCGCGGCGTACCCACGCGCGGGGTTGCAGGTCCACGGAGACCCCGACGCCGATGAGGTCACCGGACGGCGCCGCGGTCACCGCACGCATCGAGTCGATGCCGACCGGGTCGATGACCAGCTGCCCGTTGAGCGACACCTCGCCGGGCAGCGCCTGGCCCAGCGAGGCGCCGGGATCGGACGGAGTCGGCGGCTGCCCTACCCCCTCGTCCGGCGAGCGCAGCGCCATCACGACCACGGCGGCGACCGCGAGCACCACCAGCCCGACCGCCAGCGGCGCCGCCCGGCGGAGCCACCCGGGCGAGCCTTCGCGGGTACGCACCACCACGTCGTCCCGGTCGGTGATCACCGGGGCCGGCGCCAACCGGCTCGGTGGCGGAAGGACGACCTTCACGTCGGTCGGCGCGGTGAGGCCCGTATAAGCGAGGTTCACCATCCGGTTGACCGCGGGCTCGGCGGCGAGACCGGCGCCGGCGACGGCGGGCGTCTGCGCCACGGCGGGTATCTGCGCCACGGGTGGCGACTGCGCGACGGCGGGCGTCTCGGTGAAGGTACGCGGCAGGCCCGGCAACGGTCCGGTCCGGGCCTCGACGCGCGGCCCGGCAGCGATGGCGGCGCCGAGGCTCACCGCGTACTTCGGATGGGTGTCCAAGGCGACCGCGACGCCGAGCTCGGCGCGCAGCAGCTGCGCGACGAGCGGGATACGGCTCGACCCGCCGACGAGCAGGACCGTGCGCAGCTGCGCCGGCTCCAGGCCCGCGCGCCGCACGATCTGGCCGAACAGGTGGACCGTGCCGGTGATCTGCGGCCGGATCAGCGACTCCAGCTGCGCCCGGGTGACCGGCACATGCCGGGTCAGGCCGGGCAGCAGGACCGGAACGACCGTTTCGACGTCGGTCGATAGCGCCTCTTTCGCGTCGACGACCGCCGTGAACAGCTGCGCGAGGGCGCTTGCGGCCACGGGGTCGTCGGGGTCAAACCCGGCGAGGTCGATGCCGGCCGTTGCGCCGACGTGCCGGAGCAGGGCGTGATCGAAGTCAATGCCGCCCACCGCGTCGTCGCCGCCCGCCTCACCCACGATCTCGAACCCGGTCCCCGTCTTGCGGACCACGCTGGCGTCGAAGGTGCCGCCGCCCAGGTCGTACACGCCGATGAGCGAGTCGGTCGCGACCCGTTCCTGCGCGGCGTACCAGGTGGCGGCGGCGACCGGCTCGGGCAGCAGACCGACGTCTTGGAGGCCGGCCGAAGCGGCCGCCTCCAGGAGCAGACCGCGCCGGTAGTCGCCCCACTCGGCCGGGCAGGTCAGCACCACGTGGTCCGGCCGCCCACCCTCCCGCTCCGAAGCCGTGTCGATGACCCAACGCAGCAGGTGCCCGGTGAGCTCGTTCGCTCGGAAGGACTTGTCGCCCATGCGGATCGGCACCTCGTCACCCATCCGCCGCTTGAAGTCGCGGGCCTCGCGGCTGGGTTCGGTGACCGCACGGCGGCTGGCCGCCTCACCGACGAGCAGGACGCCGTCGTCACGGAGGAACAGCACCGATGGCACGGCGTGGGACCGGTTGCCCAAAGGGACAGAGTTGACGGTCCCATCGCGCCACAGCCCGGCGGCGGTGTACGTGGTGCCGATGTCCACACCGAGGGAAAACGCCACGAAAGCACCTCCACGACACGCCTTTGTTCAGTGACCAACACGTCGAATCAACGTTGGTAGCCCAGGGAGGCGGCGAACGGTAGCCTATTGCACCGTCGGTCGGCGCCCCCACGCCAGCAGTGGACGGCGTCGACTGGCGTCGGGGGGCTACAGTGCGGGCCGCGAGCAAGCGCAAGGCAAGCGCTTGCTCGCGGGTCGTGTCACTGGAACAGGGAGGCCGGCCGCCCGGCAGGCGCAGCGATGCTCGCCGTCAGGCGGCCGGAACAGGGAGCACAGGGGGCTTGATGGCGTTCGATGCCGGCATGGCAGACCAGACGGCGTGGGTGCAGCGCCGCTGCGACGATCTGATCCGCAACGTTGAGCATTTCATTCATGGAAAGACACATATCGTTAGGGATGCCGTCATTTGCCTTCTGGGGGAAGGGCACATCCTGATCGAGGACGTCCCCGGCGTAGCCAAGACCTCGCTGGCCAAGGCGATCTCACACTCGATCGCCGGCTCCATGCGACGGATCCAGTTCACGCCCGACCTGCTGCCCTCCGATGTGATCGGCGTGCAGATCTACGACACCGGCAAGCGACAGTTCCAGTTCCGGGAGGGCCCGGTCTTCGCCAACATCATCCTCGGCGACGAGATCAACCGGGCGTCGCCCAAGACACAGTCGGCGCTGCTGGAGGTCATGGCCGAGCATCAGGTGACCGTTGACGGGGTCACCTATCCGTTGCCCCGGCCCAACTTCGTCATCGCTACCCAGAACCCGATCGACCAGCAGGGCACCTACTCGTTGCCAGAGGCGCAGCTGGACCGCTTCATGATGCTGCTGCGGATCGGCTACCCGAACGCCGAGCACGAGATGCGCATCGTCGGTGACGCGGTGGCGCGGCGGCTGCCCGAGCAGCTGCAGCCGGTGATGGGCATCGAGGAGCTGCTCCGAATGATCGATATAGCTCGAAGTGTCTATGTTGCGCCGGCGGTGCAGGGCTTCATCGTGACGATCACCGGAGCGACCCGCACCGTGCCGCAGCTGCGGCTCGGGGCGAGCCCGCGGGCGAGCAACGCCCTGGCCCTGGCCAGCCAGGCGCGCGCGGCCTTCGAAGGGCGCTCGTTCGTGACCGCCGACGACGTCAAAGCGATGGCTCGCCCGGTGCTCTGCCACCGCCTGCTGTTGACGCCGGAGGCCGCGATCCAGGGGCACTCCACCTACGCCATCGTCGACAGCATCCTCGCCGCGGTGCCGGTGCCGCAGGACCCTGTGCGCGTGTGACGCTGCGATGTTCACCAGATCCGGCATCACGGTTGGCGTATCGGCGCTGGTGCTCCTCGCCGCCGGTTGGCTGGCCGACTACCCAGAGCTGATCATCTTCGCGTTCGCCTGCTTGGCCGCGCTGCTCGTCGCGGCCATCTGGATGCTGGTCCGGCCGGATCTCACGGCGGTACGGGAGATCCGGCCACACCGGGTGGCGGTCGGCGAACGGGCGTACGGGGCGATCACCGTCACCAACGAGGCGCGGCGGCGCAGCCCGCCGATCGAAGCCGCCGAGGCGGTCGCCGGACAGCGGCTGAGCATCCCCTTGCCCAGCCTCGCCTCGGGCGAGAGCCACCAGACGACGTACCCGTTGCCGACCCAGCGGCGCGGCATCTTCCAGGTAGGGCCCCTGGCGATCGGCCACACCGACCCGCTGCGCCTCATGCGGGTGGGCAAGGAGTACGCGACCTGGTCCACGCTGTACGTGCATCCCAGAGTGCACAGCGTCGAGCCGGTGCCGACCGGACAGACGCGCGACATGGACGGGCCGACGAGCAGCAACGCCCCGCGCGGCGGCATCGCCTTCCACAGCCTGCGCGAGTACGAGTTCGGCGACGACTGGCGGCTCATCCACTGGAAGTCGACCGCCCGGCTGGAAACCTTCATGGTGCGCCACAACGTGGTGCCCAACGAGCCACGCCTGATGGTGGTGCTGGACACGAGCGTTCGCCCGTACACCGAACGGTCCTTCGAACACGCGGTGAGCGCGGCCGCGTCGCTGTCGGTCGCGGCGATCCGCAACGGCTTCCCCCTTGAGCTGCGTACGACCGGTGGCGGCGCCGCCGCCTCGGAACGCGGCACAGACGGCACAACCTCCGTCCTCGACCTGCTGGCCGGGGTGGAGCGCTCGGCGGAGGATCCCGGTCTCGCGGCCCTGGCGCGCATGGTCCCCGAAGACGAAGGCGTCGCCCTCGGCGTGGTCACCGGCCAGCCCGACAGCAGCCTGCTGGCTGTCCTTTCGACAGTGCGGTCGCGCTTCCTCATGGTCAGCCTGATCCAGTTCGCCGAGCGGTTCGCCGCCCCGCCGGCCAGCCTGCGCGGTGTCATCGCGGTCAACGTCCGCAACGGCGCCGAGTTCGCCGCCGCATGGAACCACCTGGTACGCCGATGACGCACCCGTTCGCCACACTCCCGACAGGATCCGTCCACTTGACCGCGGCACCTGCGACCGGTCGGCTTCGCGCGGCTTCGCCAACCGGTCCGGACCAGGCGCCCCCACAGCCACCACCCGAGCCGCCGGCCGAGCAGCCGCGCCGTCCCGTTCGTGCTGGCGTGCTGGCCTACCTCGAGGTCGCGCTCGCCACCCTGGCGCCGGCGACCGCGAGCCTGCTCTATCTCGACTTCTTCACCTCGCGTGCCTACCTGCCGGCGGTGCTGGCCGCCGCGGCCGGCGGTGCGGTCGTGGCCACCGTCGCCGCGATCCGCCGTTGGTCCACTGTGGTCACCGTGCTCCTGGCGGTGGTCGGGTTCGTCCTGCTGGCCACGTTCGCCGTCTACACCGCCACGCTCGACCACGGCGTTCCGACGGTGCGGACCGCTCCCGCGCTGGGCTCGGGGCTGCTGCATGGCTGGGCGCGGATGCTGAGCGTCAGCCTTCCCGCCGACGTGACCGCGGACCTGCTCATCATGCCGACGCTGCTCGCCTGGGTCGCGGCGGTGGTGTCCACCACGGTGCTGCTGCGCACGCGAGCACCGCTGGCCCCGACCGTACCGCCGCTGCTGGTGTTCGTGGTTGGCCTGCTGTACACGGCGAACCGGGCGGGCCCCAACATCGTGGTGACCGCCGCGCTGCTCCTGGAGCTGCTGCTGCTCGTGGCCGTCCGGGTGGCCCGCATCGACGCCACGTCCTCGGTCGAGACCACGCCGATCGCCGACATCGCGCCGCAGGGTGCAGCCGAACCGTCCACCGTCGACATGTCAGCGGCCGAGCCGCTGCTGTCGGTACGGCGCCGGCGCGCGCTCGGGCGGCTCGCGTTCGCCGTCCCGGTGGTGCTCGTCGTCACGGCGCTAGCCGTCGGCGGGGCGCGGCTGGCTCCGGTGGCCTCCGGCACCGAGCGCTTCGACCCACGCGACAAGCTGCCGTTGCGGTACAACATCAACGACACGCTCACCCCGCTGGTCACCATCAAGAGCCAGCTCCGCGAGGCCCCCAAGCGGCAGCTGTTCACGGTCCGGGTCGAGGGCGACCCCGGCCTGACCCTCGACCGGGTGAGGACCGTCGCACTGGACAAGTTCGACGGTGCACTGTGGACATCCGACGACAGCTTCCTCGTCGCCGGGCGTACGCTTTCGCCCGACCCCAGCCTGACCGACGCCCGCCACGCCACGATCCACGTGACCATCGACGACCTGCCGGGCCCGTACCTTCCGGTCGTCGGCTGGCCGGTGCGGACCAACGCGACCGGCGTCGGCTTCAGCGACACCTCGGGCGTACTGGTGACGAACCTGCCGTCGTTGCATGGCATGACCTACGACGTCGAGGGCGAGCTGCGGCCCAAAGACTCGAGCCTGAGCTCGGCGGTGCCGAGCCTGACCGGTCACTCCGGCCACTACACCCAGCTCCCGCCCGGCATCCCGCCGGAGATCGAAGCCAAGGCGGCCGAGCTGACCGCGTCCGCGGCCGACCCGTACGCCAAGCTGACCGCGATCGAGAAGTTCCTGCGCAAGCAGCCCTACAGCCTGGAGGCCCGGCCCGGCCACTCGTACGACGCGCTGCGGCGGCTGTTCAGCTCGAACCCGCAGGATCGCATCGGGTACGCCGAGCAGTACGCGTCGGCGTTCGCGGTGCTGGCCAGGTCCGAGGGGTTCCCGACCCGGGTGGCGGTTGGCTACCTCCTCCGGCAGGAGGCCCGCAGCGGCGACGCGTACGCGGTGAGCACCGCCGACGCGCACGCATGGGCCGAGGTCGATCTCGAAGGCCACGGCTGGGTGACGTTCGACCCGACGAACTTCAGCCAGCCGGTCAACCCCAGCCAGCCGCCCCCGACCGCGGACCCCGGAGATCCCGGGCGCGCCAACCCGGACAACCCGGGTCAGCTGCCGACCGTGGACCCCGGACTGAAGGCCGGGCCAAGCACCAAGGCGAAGGTCATCGCCGGTACGCTGATCGTCCTCGCGATCCTGGTCGCCATGCTGCTCCTGACGCCCATGATGGTGGCTGTCGAGAAGTTCCGCCGGCGCCGCCGGCGGCGCCGTGGCAGCCGGGCAAGACGCATCATCGGCGCGTGGCGGGACGCGACCGACCGCCTGGTCGAGCGTGGCGTCGCCGTACCGAGATCGCTGACCGCGCGCGAGGTCGCCGTACGCGCCGAGCAGGAGCTGGGCGACCCCGCAAACGCGGTGGCCGTCATGGCCCCGATCGTCACGGCGGCGGTCTTCTCGCCCGCGGAGCCCGCCGAGGACACGGTCCGCGAAGCGTGGGAGCTGAGCGCAAAGCTCCGCCGCGACCTGCGCCGCGGTCGCGGCGTACTGCCAGCGATGCGCGCCTGGTTCGACCCCCGTCCGCTCTTCGCGGCACCCCGGGACCGGCGCCGGCGGCGCCGCGCGCTGGAGCGGATGCAGCGTGGATGACGGCGAGGTCGGTCGATGGTGAGGCGGCCCAGCACGGCAGCCCGCCGGCACCGGCGGGCTCGGGATGGCCGCAGCCGTGGGTTGCGGTCGGTGGTGGCTGGTGTGGGTGTGGTGGTGTTGGCGGTTGGGTTGGTGTTGGCCGCTGCGGTTGGGGGGTATCCGGCGAGCCGGCCTCGGTTGTTGTCCGGGGCGGCGTGGTTGGCCTCGGCGCAGGTGGGGCAGCTGACGTTGCTGGATGGTTCGTCGGTGGAGGTGGCCGCGCAGGTGCAGGTGGCCCCGAAGGGCAACCGGCTGGACGTGGTGCAGCAGGCGGCGACGGCCTATGCGGTGGACCGTACGGCCGGGTCGTGGCGGCGCGTGGACGGGGCCACCTTCGAGCTGAGCCCGGTGCTCACCCCGATCCCGGACGCCAGCGGCGGGTTGCTGGCCTTCGCCGGCCCGCACGGGCTGTACGCGCTGGACTCCCGCCGCGGCGTGCTGGCCGCCGCCGACCCGCACACCCTGGCCGCCCGGGGCGGGCTGGTCTCGCTGGCCTCCCAGGTCGACGCGGCCGCCGCCACCGTCGATGACAGCGGCCGGCTGTGGCTGCTGGACACCACCACCGGAAACCTGATCTGGCTCGACGGCGGCACCCGACACATCCGCCGCGGCGCGGTCACCCCCGGCGCCGGGCTGCTCACCCTGGCCGATGGCGCCCCGGTGCTGGTCGACACCGGCCGGCGCACCGCCGACCTGCTCGACCCCGCCACCGCCGAGACCCGCCAAAGCACCACCCTGGACCTGCGCCCCGGCGAACGCGTCGCCGTCGCCGGCGACCCCCACGCCAGCCGCCTGTACCTGGTCGCCGCCCGCGGCGTGCTGGCCATCTGCGAGCTGACCGAACCCAACTGCACCACCGCCATCCCGCTCGCCCCGGACAGCACCGACCTGGGCACCCCGGTCGAGACCGGCGGGCGGGTCTTCGTCCCCGACTACACCACCGGCCGCGTCTGGATCATCGACCTGCACGACCACCGCATCGTCGCCCGACCCCAGATCCTCCACCCACAAACCAAGTTCCAGCTCCTCACCCGCGACGGCCTGGTCTTCTTCAACGACCCCGACAGCGAACACGCCGGCGTCATCCGCCTCAACGGCGGCATCCGCACCATCGCCAAATACGACCCCAAACACCCCGACAAAGCGCTCAACGACCCCGACACCGGCATCGGCAACGCACCACCGGCCGACGACAAACCACCCGTCGCCGACGACCGCAGCCGCAAAGACCCGACCAAGCCACCGACGACCGGACCGCCACCGCCGCCCGGGCCGCCACTGCCGCCGCCGCCGACGCCCACAACGCCACCAGTACCACCACCGCCGGATCGGCCGACCCTGCGCGTCGTGGTCTCCAACGACAACCCCTTCGTCGGCGACGACACCGCACTGCAGGCAACCGGCGAACCGGGTCGGGCGCAGCCGACGGACGCGCGCTGGGACTTCGCCGACGGCCAGAACGCCGGCGGGCTCACGGTCTCCCACCAATGGGGTGCCGCGGGCACGTACCAGGTCAGCGTCCAGGCCACCTTCCCCGACGGCCAGACCGCCGCCGCTTCGATCACCATCCGGGTCGTGGACCGGCCGGTGACCCGCCCCGTGCTGACGGTGCAGCCACCCGCGAACGGTACGGTCAACGGCGACGGCGGCATCAGCTGCCCGCCGAGCTGCAGCGCGACGTTCGACCCTGGCCAGACGGTCAGCCTGACCGCCGCGCCGGCCGGCGGGTTCGTCTTCGCCGGCTGGGGCGGCGACTGCGGGGGCGGGAACCCCACCTGCAACCTCACGATGACCGTCGACCGTACCGTGTCGGCCGCCTTCACCCGACCGTCATCGGTCCTCACCGTCCAGCCGCCGAGCAACGGCAGGGTCACCGGCGACGGTGGCATCAACTGCCCGGGCACCTGCACCGCCACCTTCAACTCCGGCGACTCGGTCAGCCTGACCGCCCAACCGGCCAACCCCACCGACCTCGCGTTCACCGGTTGGGGCGGCGCGTGCGCCGGTCGCGGCAACCCCTGCAACCTCACGATGAACGGCGATCAGACCGTGTCGGCGAGCTTCGCGGTGCGGCCGACGCTGACGGTGGACAACTTCGCGTTCGACGCCGGCACGGTCACCGGACCCAACGGTCTGGACTGCCCACCCGCCACCACCTGTACCGTGCGCTACGACCCGGGACAGCAGATCACCATCACCGCCACGCCGAGCAGCAACGTGTTCACGCTCATCAACTGGGAAGATGACTGCGCCAGCGCCCCGGGCCGAACCTGCACGCTCACCATGAACGGCAACAAGAAGGCGACGCCGATCTGGGGCACGTGCTTCCCAAGCTGCGGCGGCGGTGCGGGGACCGGCTTCGCGCGGCTCTCCCGAGGCGGGCGGCTGGCCGGTGGACCGGGCGGCGACCGGACGGGCGGAGCGGCTACCATCGGCCGGCGGACCCGGCCGAGGAGAGCGCGGATCGGGCCGAGGAGAGCAAGGGGCATGGCCCGATGATCGGAGCGGTGAAGGTCAGCCTGAACCCGGACCGGCTCACCCTGCGCCCGGGCGAGTCCGGCGACGTCGAGGTGACGATCTCGAACACCAGCCAAGCCGTCGAGCACTACCGCACCTCGATCGTGGGCCTGCCCGACGAGTACTCCCAGTGCCAGCCGGACGTGGTCAAGCTACGCCCCGGCGAGTCGGGCTCGGTCACGGTGCGTACCAGCCTTCCCGAGAAGGCCGGACCGGACTCGGGGCTGTACACCCTCGGTGTGCTGGTGCGCTCGCCGTACCAGCGGCAGGTGTCGCGCTGCGAGGAGCTGCGGCTGGACATCCTGCCGGCCTCGGCACTGACCATCGACGCGCATCCGGACGTCGGCATCGGCGGGTCGAGCGCCACCTTCAACTTGACCGTCGCCAACCAGGGAAACACCGCCCTGGCCGTGGCACTGACCGGCAAAGACCTCGAGGACCAGGTCGACTTCACCTTCCGCCCGCGCCGCCTCGAGCTCCAGCCCGGCGAGTCCGCGCCGGCAAAGCTCGTTGCCCGGGGCCGGGTTCCGTGGACCGGCCAGGAAGCGCGCCGCACGCTGACCGTACGCGCGGCCGCCGCACCGGACCTGTCGGCCGAGCGGACCGTGTCGTTCGTCCAGCGCGTCCGGTTGCGCGGCGGCCTGCTGCGGACCCTGGGCCTGGCCGGTGGGGTGGCCGTGCTGGCCGGGGCGACGCTGGGCGGCGCGTACCTGGTTCGCAACGCCAAGCAGATCCTGCCGCCGATCATCATGGGCCAGCCGGCAACCACCCAGCCGGCGGCCCCGACCGGAGGGCCAACCGGGCAGCCGACCTCGCCGGCGGCCTCCGCCCCCGGTGGCGGCGGGCAGTCGGCCTCGGCGTCCGCCCCGGCACCGCCCGGCCAGGTGCTGGTCGACTTCAACAGGATGCCCGACGGTTCAGCCATCGAGGACCAGGTCATTCCAGCGAACCTGTACGCGGACAAGGGCGTGACGCTCTCCGCCGACGTCGACAAGGCCGCACTCCCCTGCCAGAGCGCCACGCACGTGGCCCTGCGAATCCTGCCCGGCATCGGCGGCTTCCTCACCAGCGCCAGCCTCCAGGGTCCCGAAAAATGCAACTCCCAACCGGTGCGGTTCACCTTCGCCAGCCGAACCTGCCGCCCGGCACGAAGGTGAAGGCCGTCATCTTCGGCCCAGCCATCATTGGCGTCCCCGGTCCGGACACCGCGGTCTACATCAAGCGGATCACGTTCACGCCCGCCGGCTAGCCGAGCACCGCCGACAGCAGGTACACCACGAGGACGGCGGCGACCGGCACGGCGAGCAGGGCCGCGATGGTGACCCAGGCCTTGCGCTGGCGTCGCGGCACCACCCTGGTCGCCGGCTCCGACCCTCGGCGTACCGGCGCCGCCGCGCCGAGCCAGAGCTCATGGGCGCAGACCTCGCAGCGCACCCGGCCCACCGGGCTGCGGTGTCCGCACCCCGGACAGTACGGCCCGAGCGCCTGCACCGGCGGTCCCCACGCCGGCGGCGGTCCGCCGCGCAGGGCTTGCGCAGGAACGCGGGCTGGCTCGCCGCCGCCTGCGGGGCCGTCTCGAACATCAACGGGTACCCGCAGTTCGGGCACAGCTTCGCCCGGTCGGCCACCACCGGCCGGCCGCAGTCGGGACAGCTGACAGTCGGACGGTTAGTGGGCTGCATGGCGGCCACCTCGCTCCTGTGAACGGACCCGTAGCTCAACCCGTGAGCCGACTGGCAGCTCCTGCTCGAGCAACGCCATGATCTGGCGCTCCGAGAGCCGGCCCATGTCGTCGAGCACCACGCGCACCAGGTTGTCGGCCGGCGGTGCCTTGTCCTGGGCGCCGAAGACGCCGCCGTTGTCACTCACCTCGGCCCGGCCACCGGTCAGGGCTTCGAGCAGAACCTCCAACCCCCGGCGGGTGCCGCGCCAGCCCAGCACCTGCCCGACCGCGCGGATCAGCCGGCGCTGGTCCTCGCGCGCGGGCAGGTCGTCCGCCGACCCGATCGTCTCCACCTCGACGCCGAGCCACGTGGCGAGGTACCTGAGCATCTCCGGTGAGGCGAGGTCGACGTCCAGCTCATAGTCCACTGTGGACATACGGTCGCGCACCGAGTCGGCGACCTCCTCGAAGCCGCGCACGAAACCGGCGAGCACCCGGTCGCGCGCCATCGCCTGCGGCAGCTGGGCGAGAAGCCAACCACTCACTGTGTCTCCTGTTTGGTCACTGCCGCACCACCACCCGGTGGCGGACCGACATGAACAGCGCCTCGCGGGCGAGCCGGACGCGCTGGCGGGCCTCCTCCGGCTCGAAGTGACCCTGCAGGTCGGCGAGGAACATGTGGACGGTCTCCGCGCGTACCACGCCGGGCACCGCCCGCAGCACCGAGAAGATGTCGCCGATGGACAGGTCGAGGTCGAACGGCCAACCCCGCCCGTCAGGCCCGCCGACCACCGGGTTGATGAAGCGGTACAGCGCCGACTCGGCCTCGGTGCGGACCTTCTCCGCACGCACCGTCGGCGCGGCGTGCACCTCGGCGGTCACCGTGATGCCCTGGTACGACGGGACGTCGATGCGTACCCGCGTGGTGAGCAGCCGCCGCTCCTCCAGGAATGCCTTGATGCTGTTCTGCAGGCTGTCCGGCAGCGCGAGGTCCTGCAGCACCAGCGACTCCGGCGGGACGTCGACCCGCGGCACCACGAGCAGCCGTACCGGCTCCCCGACCTCGCTGGGCGGCAGGCACCGGGCGCGGGCGACGCCCGGTGCCGCCTCCATGGTGAGCCGCTCGAAGTCCTGCGCAGTGACGGCCCGGTGGCCACCGCGCAGGTACAGCGGTCCGCGTACCCGGGCGTTCTCGACCGACTCGGCGTCGACGCCACCCTTGGCCGGGTCGAGGTTGCGCACGGACTCCACCGACCGCAGCGACGTCAACAGCACCGACAGCTTCCCCGCGCCGACGTTGCCGCGCCGCCCGCCGCCGTAGCGGTACCCGGTCACGTAGATCTGCGCGTCCTCGTCCGGGACCGCGCCGTACTGGTGGGCCCGGCCGTCGCGGCCGACCACCCGGGGACCGAAACGAATCTCCCCGGTGGCGCCGGACCAGGTGTAGACCCGGTCCTCCGCGGTCGTGTCGGTGAAGTCGGCGACCTCAGTCCAGTCGACGGCCTCGGGTTCCCGATCGGGCTCCCGGCGGGGCGAGACCACCCGTACCGTCTCGTGCGGTTTACGCGACAGGACCGGCGCCCGGCGGACCACGAAGGTCTGGCCCGGCCGGCCGGTGCTGGTGCCGAGCAGCTCGGCGGGCGCGGGTTCGGCGTGGTGAGCGCTGACCGCGCCACCGAGACCGACCGGCACGATTGCGTCGAGCATCGGCGACTTGTGGTACGTGGGCTGCCCCTTGACCGTCTCGGTCAGCTTGCAGCGCAACCAGTGCGCGCGGTAGCTGCCGATCGCCATCGGCTCATGACGGCGGGACAGCAGCACGCTCACCTCGCCGGAAGTGTTGAACCCGTCGCTGGTGTCGGAGAGGATCCGCGCCTCACGCCAGTCCACGCCGTCCCAGCTCTGCCACACGCGGGGCGCACGACGCGGGTCGATGCCCGCGCCCTCGACCCCGCTCACCGCGACGTCGAGCCGGATCATGTTGCCCGCCAAGCTTTCGGCGAAGCCCAGGTAGAGCGCGTCGCCCGGCTGCAGGGTGGGAAAGCACGGAATCTGCGAGCCGTCGACCCGCAGCTCGTCGGTGTGGTCCTCGAACCGTCCGGCGCTGCGGGACAGGCAGGCGCTGATCACCGGCTGGGCCATGACGAGGTCCTCGTCGGTCATGAAGACGATCTGGTCCTCGCCCTGCCCGCGTTCGGTGCCCACCTGGGTGCCGGCGGGCACCCGTACCGGCTCCTTCGGCGGTGCCGCGAGCGTGAAGAGCAGGTCGGTACGGGCCGGAGCCGCCGAGAACAGCTCGATGCCGACCAGCTCCAGGAACTTGACGTAGAGCCGGTCCGGCACCTGGTTGACCCGGTACAGGATCATCTCGGTCATCCAGGCGAACAGCTCGATGAGCGCCACGCCAGGGTCTGACACGTTATGGTCTGTCCAATCTGGACAGTACCGCGTGATGTTCCGTTTCGCTTCGTCGACGAGGTCCTGGAAGCGCCGGTCGTCCAAGTTCGGTGCGGGAAGACTCACGGCGTCGGCTCCTCGTGGGGGATCACGTAGAACGGGTACACCAGGTTCCGGTAGTCGTTGGTGGCCAGCACCCGGTACCCGATCTCGATGCGGATGAGCGCGCCCGCGTCGTCGGGCACCGCCTCGACAGACTCAAGGGTGATCCGCGGTTCCCAGCGGGCCACCGCCTCCCGCACGCTCTGCTCGATGAGGCCCAGCGTGTTGGCATCGAGCGGCGCGAACACCTGCTCCCACATGGCGCATCCGAAGTCCGGACGCATCACCCGCTCCCCCGGTGCGGTGGTGAGGATCATCCGCAGCGACGCGTCGATCTCCTGGTTGCCGCTGACCAGCCGGACGCTGCCGCCGGGCGTGAGCTCAGCCGGGTACGCCCACCCAGAACCGATCAGGTCATCAGTAGCACTCATGCCGCCGCCTCGCTTCGCTCGGCCGCGTCATGAGGCTCGTCCGCACTGAGCCTGCTGATTCGCTCGCTTCGCTCGCTCATGCGACAAGCACGTCCGTGGAGCCGGCGGAGATCGTCGATGTCGGGGCATCGGCGGGATCGTTGCAGGTCATCACCGGATCGCCGACGCGGGCCATCGGCTTACCGTTGACCAGCACGGTCGGCGAGCCGGTCACCACGCGGCCGGAGTTCGTCGGCGGCTTCTGAAACGTCGTGCCAGGAGGCGGGATATGCGGCGGGACGTTCTGCGCCACACTGTCCTTGGTGGCCGCGGGCAGCTTGTTGACGAACACGTCCTTGGACAGGCCCGACGCGAGCTTCCCCGCAAAAGGCAGCGGCGTCGGGGTCGGCACCGGACCGCCGGGCGAGGGTACCAGCACGATGTGCGTGTCGGCCCCGGTCACCGGATCGCCCTGGCGTGCGGCGGGTTGCGGCATGTGATGTTCACTCCTGCTAGTTGAGCTGGATCGGCTTACCGGTGAGCTTCAGCGCCGACTTTGCCGTGACCTCGATCTGCGGCGCCTCGACCACCAGCTTCTGGCCGGCCTTGATCTCGATCTGTTCGGCGCTGATGACGAGCTTGGTCTCCCCGGTCAGCTTCGACTCGGACTTCTCCAGGTGGATCGCACACTTGGCGTCGCCGAGGTTGAGGTCGATCGCGCTGGTCGGGTCGTCGGTCAGCACGAGCCGGTGGTTCTTGCGGCTGGCAAGGACCCGCGCGGTCGACTGTCCACTTTTGACAGCGTCGGGCTGCGGTGGCTTGTCGTGCCGGCTCCACATGCCGCCGAGTACGATCGGTCGGGTCTTGTCGTCGAGCTCGAACCCGACGAGCACCTCGTCGTCGACCTCCGGCAGCCACTGGATTCCCCGCTGCGGCCCGCCGCCCGGCGCCGCGACCCGGGCCCAGGTGCTCTCGTCGTCTTCGGAGAGCGTGGGATAGCGCACCTTGACCCGGCCCAGCCGGTCGGGATCGTCGTTGTTGGTCACGACGCCGACCACCAGGCTCCCCCATCCGCGCCGGTCGCCCTGGCCGGAGCTGGGGCCGAGCAGGTCGGCCAGGTCCGCGGACTCCTTGCCGCCGCAGACGAACTTCGTGACGTACGGGCGGTCGGCGCCATAGACATGCTCGACGCTGGTCACCCGGTACTTGCCGGCGAGCCGGCGGCCGACCCGTTCGAGCTTGACGTCGGCTCCGGCGCCCAGCCAAGGGTTGCCGTCCGCCTCGCCCCGCAGCACCACCTCCCCGCCGGAAGCGCGCAACAGCAGGGATCGCGCGAGCGCGTCTGCCTCGGCCTGGCTCGCCGCCGGGAACTGGCCGGCCCGCCGTGTCACCCGGCCGAACGCGCGACGCGTAGCGGCGGCCATCTCCTCACCGGCTGGCGCATCGGTGCCGAGGTCGCCGTCGGAGGCGCGGCCGGTCACCACGCGCTTGTCGATCGGGTCCCACGCCTTGACGGTCACCTCGTCGCAGTGCTCGGCCGAGGCGAACCGCACCTTGAACAAGCGCAGGTTCTCGCCCCAGCGCAAGGACTGCGGCTGCGTGCGCCCCTTCGGCTTCTTCTTGAAGTGGAACGTCTTCTCGCTGATCCAGAAGTCGTAGCCGATACGCGTGGCGATGCGGCGCAGGAACGCGTAGTCGGTCTCGCCGGCCTGCAGCACGTACTCATGCGACTCGTCGGTGCTGTCGACATCGCTGTCCAGGCCGTACTCCCCGGCGATCCGCGAGGCGATCGCGGCATCGGTCATGCGGGCGAACGTACGCGACCTCGGGCCGCGGGCCAGGCGGTGGGTCAGATCAAGACCGGTGAGTACGAGCTCGTGCCGTCCAGACGCGCCAGGCTCGACCGAGATCGCGGTGATCTCGCCGTACGTGACGACCACCGGGTCGTCCTCGGCGCGGAAGGCGATCTCGACTCGGGTACCCAAGCGGAACCGGTCATCGTCGAACAGCTCGAAGTGCGTGTCCTCGAAGTGCAGGGCGAAGAAGTCCGGCAGGTGCACCGACTCCTCGACGTGGACCAGCGTGAGGCGGGTGTACAGCTCCGCGGGCAACGGGCTGCCGTTGACCTTGAGGATGGCGCTGTCCAGGCGCCGCTGCCGGTCAGCCACGATAACGCACCGGCGGCTCCGGCACGACGAGCGCGGTGCCGGGTGGAATCTCCAGCGGGTCGACGATGTCGTTGGCTTCGGCGATGAGGCGCCAGCGGGTGGGGTCGCGGTAGTGGATGGCCGCGACGCGGTCCAGCGTCTCACCGGGCATCAGCGTGTGGACGGTGTGCAGGGTCGGCGTCGACGATGTCGGGTTCTGCAACGGCAGCTCGGCCTCGTCCTTCCACTGCCGTAGCGACAGGTCCACCTTGGCGCGCAGCGGCATGCCGTCGCTGGCGAAGTAGGTGAACTTCACCTGCAACCGTTCGACGATCGCCTTGAACGAGCTGAGCTTGCCCCAGTGGAACTGCACCCATGGCGGCCGGGCGGAGTTGCGCTGCGCGTCTGCGCCGGGCAGCTTCAGGTCGGCCTTCATGAGGTTGAGCAGCTTGGTGGTGTGGATGGTGACGTCAGTGCCCTCATGGGTGGTGTCGAAGGTGAGGCTCAGCGACAGCGTCGCGGACTGACCGCCCTGGAAGCGAAGCTCGGGTGCGTTGCGCCCCTTGGTCTGCCCGGCGTTCCACGAGTTGGACTTGCTGATCGTCAGCTCGGACGGGTTGAACAAGCAATTGATCTTGTCACCCTTCTCGCTGAGCAGGTATGCCTTCTCGGGTCCGTTGAACATCTAGAACACTCCCGCATAGCGCCCGCCGCGGCGTTCGATCTGCCGCAGCACCCGTTCCTCGATGGCCGCCGCCAGATGGTCGATGTCCGGCGTCGCGCCCGCGGCCGCACGCGGCGCGGACGCCGCGGGCGCACCGCCGGCCGGCGCCGATCCGTCGCCCGCACCGGTCACCATGCCGGCCGCCGTGGCGACGAAGTCCATCGGGCTGCCTGGCAGGTCTGGCATCGCGGGCAGGTTCGGCATCGTGGGCATCGCCGGCATCGCCGGAAGCCCGAAGCCGCCGCCCGAGCCGAGACCGGGCAACGACACGTCCGGGATCGCTCCGGCCTGCGAACGGAACCGGTCGACGAGCGAGCCACCCAGATCCCCTGTGGACAGACCGTTCACGCCGGGCAGCTTGTCCAACGCCGCCTGTGCCGCGTGCCGGCCGGCGCCGAGGAGGCCGGCGGCACCACCAACCGGCAGGCTGTCCACGATGCCCGCACCCATCGAGCCGAGCTCGCTCGCCGCCGACTGCACCCGGCGGCCGACCGCCGAGGCGGCACGCTCGTCGGCGTCGGCGTCACCGAGCGGCGTGTGCAGCAGGAACCGGGGACGGCTCACCGGGTTACGGGCGTGAGCCAGCTCGTGGGCGACGACACCGAGCATCTCGCCCCGGTGCGGGGTGGGTGCGTGCGGGAGGTGGATGACCGAACCGGTGGTCGCCCCGTGTGCCCCGGCGGCGGCCAGCGCCTGCCGGGTCGCCGCACCCGTGGTGTAGGACGGCTTGAAGGTTGGCCCGGCGACGGCCTGCACGAGCGGGGCCATGCTCGCCGGGAACGGTCGAGCGGGTTCGAGGGGCCGGGCGCGGATCGCCGCCCGCCACCGCTGCTCCGCGCTCGGCGGCCGGGCCGGCTCAGCGGCGCGCCGAACGCTTGCCGGTGGGTTGGGGGCCGCTGCCGGTGCCGCACCCACGGCCGGCACGCCGGCATGCTCCGGCGCCGCGGCCGGCTCGGTCGCGGCCGCCGTTACGGGCATGCCGGCGGGCCGGACGCCGGAGACCGGCAGCTCGGCCACCCTGGCCACGGCCAGCGCCGCCAACCCCGGTGCGGCACGGTGGGCGAGTGATGCGGCCCCGCCAGCGACGAGCAACGCGGCTCTGCTGGGGGCGCGTGATGCGGTCAAGCCGGTTCGAAGTACCGCCGGCAGCGCAGCCGCGGGTGGTGAGCCTGGCCGGTGTCCCACCTCCACCGGCCGGGCGGGCGTGACAAAGGCGGCCGGCGAGCGCTGGATCGTCAGCGCCGGGTGGTGCGGGTTGGGCGTGCCGCTTTCCGGTTGCTCCGTGGTTCTCGCCGCCAGCAGGGCAAGGAACCGGCCGGCAGTAGCCGGGCTCCCGCCGACCGGGAGCTCCTCGGCGCCGCCGGCCGGCATGGCCACCGGAGCCGGCTGCCGGGCGGGCGGCGGTGCGAGCGCATGCGGGCGGAGGGCCAGTCGAGCCGGTCGGGTACCCGGTGCCGCTGCCGCCCGTACCAAGGAGGGTCTTGCTGGCACCGCGGACCCGGCTGGCGCCAGCGCCGCCTCGACCGCGGCGGGCGTCGCGCTCGTCGCGGGCTCGACGGGTTCGCGGCGTCGAGCCCGCAACGCCTGGAGGAGGCGCAGCGCCAGCCATCTGGGCCGGCGCACCGACAGCGCTGCGAAGTCGATGCCGGCACCCATGGCGGGCTGCCGCCGCAGCATCGCCAGCGGCGCCCGCAACCGGGAGAGGATCGGCCAGCGGCGCAGCATTCGCGGCAGCGAGGCCAACCAGTGGCGGTCAGGCGTCAACCTCGAAGCCACAATGGCACACCTCCAACTCCTCGACGGCCAGGTCGCGCGACGAGGCCGCGAGGCGTGGGCCGCTCCATTTCACCGGGTAGGCGCCGGTGAACTTCCACGTACGCACGGTCTTGCCGGCCGCGTCGAGCAGGGTGATCGCGCCGCTTCGCCGCTTGAGCTTGTTGCCCGCACCGGCGAACCCCTGGCCCGAGCTCTTGGCGAACCAGGCGAAGAGGTTGTCGGTGTTGGTGATGCCACGCTTGAGCACCAGGTTCGGCCACTTCATCCGACCGGGAAGCTTGTGCGTGTACTGGTTGAGGCCGCCCTCGGCGAGCTCCTCGACCTCGATCTGCACCGACAACCCACTCACCTCGGTGAACGCGCCGATGGTCAGCTCGTCGACGGTGAAGACGAACTTCCCCGCGAACGGCGGGTCGACGGTACGTGAGCTAGCCACCGAGGACTCCTTGCCAGGAACGCTCGTTCAGGTTGCCGACCTCCTCAAGGAGCCTGATCCGGTCGCCGTGTTCGAGGTCGAGCAACCGGTCGAGGCTCCAGTGCAGGTGGTACGCCAGATAGGTCATCTCCTGCCACAGCTCGTCGACGGAGTAATGTCCTAGCCCACGGCCAGCGACTCCTTCGGGAAAGGGCTACCGGGCTCCAACCCCTCCAGGACGCTTGGGTCGCCGAAGTTGATGACCCGGTACAGGTCCTGTAGGTACGCGAAGTCACTGGCGAAGAGCCCCTCGATGACCTTCGTCGTGACATGGCTGATCGTGCCGAGCTGCGTGACCACGCGGGCCAGCACGATGATCGTCGCGTAGGACTCGTTCTCCTTGACCCGCGGGTCGCGCAGCGGCTCGATCTCGTCGCGCGCACAGGCCAGCCGCATCACCCCCGTGCGATGCAGCGTGCCTTCATCGTCGACGTACCCCTTGGGCAAGGTGAACGGGAGCTCGGTACGCAGGCTCATGCTCGAACCAGGCCCTCGTGGGTGATCACGACCTTCTCCGTCGCGATGTCGTTGGATCCCGCGTCGAAGTCCGCACCGGTCCACTTCGAGGGCCAGCCGGCGGTGAAGTTCCAGCGCGCGACCTCCTCGAACTTCGAGTTCTTCGCCACGACCGAGCCGTCGCGCCGAGCGGTGTCGATGTCGCCCTCGATGACCTGCTTTCGCCACTCCCACAGCGAGCGCGAGCCGTCGATGCGCCGCTCCAGCGTGATGTCGGACCACTTCATGGCGCCCGGCACCTTGCGGATGATCATTCGGCCTTCCTTGGTGGCCTCCTTGTACTCGATGGTCTCCGTCTCGGACTCGATCCCGGAACACTTGCGGAAGCTGCCCATCTCCACACTGTCGATCTCGAGAACGAAGATGAAGCTCGGGGTCAGATCTGGCATGTTCTCCTGTCTCCGTTCACTCGGCGGTGCTCGCGCCGCCCTGCCACTGGCTGATCCGGAAGATGACGAACTCCGCGGGCTTGACCGGCGCGATGCCGACGTCGACCACGAGCTTGCCTTCGTCCACTGAGGACGTTGGGTTGTTCGTCTCGTCGCAGAGGATGAAGAAAGCCTGTTCCGGTGTCGCGCCGACCAGCGCGCCCTGCATCCACAGCCCGGTCAGGAACGAGGACACCGTGCGGCGGACCCGGGCCCACAGGTCCGAGTCGTTCGGCTCGAAGACGACCCACTGCGTGCCGCGGCGGATCGACTCCTCGATGAAGATGAACAGGCGCCGGACGTTGATGTACCGCCAGCTCTGGTCGGTGCTGGCCAAGGTGCGGGCGCCCCAGATCCGGATGCCGTTGGCGCCGAAGGACCGGATGCAGTTCACCTGCGCCGGGTTGAGCAGGTCCTGCTCGCCGGTGGTCACGTCGATCTCCAGCCGGGCCGTGCCGCGGCACACCTCGTTGGCTGGCGCCTTCCATACACCGCGGGTGGCGTCGGTGCGCGCCCAGACGCCGGCGACGTGGCCGCACGGCGGGACGCTCAGGAAGCGGTCGCCGTTGGTGGCACCGTCGCGGGGTGCCGGGTTGGCCACCACCAGATGCGGGTAGTACGCCGCGCCGAACGCGCTGTCCTTGCCGAGCGCGTTGCGCCAGTCCAGCGCGCCCTGGGCGTTGAGGCCGGGCGGTGCGTCGAGGATGGCCATGCGGGTACGGCTCGCCTCGCACCAGTCGACCAGCTTGCCCTGCGCCGCAAGGTACATCTCGTAGTCGAACGACCCGTCCTCGTTGGTGGCCACGGTGACCAGATCGGGGATCGCGACCATGGTGACGTCGTCGGCGATGGCCAGGCCCTGGTATCCGGTCCGTGCGGTTTCCGAGCCTTCGAACGCCTCCGGCCGGGCGCTGATCGTCGCCGGGGCGGCCGGAACGATGGAGTACCTGCCGGGCGCCGGCACACGGTCGGCCAGCGATAGCCCGGTGACCGTCTGGACCTGTACCTGGATCAGCTTCGACCGTTCGTTGACGACCCGGTCCACGCCGCGCTGTCCACGCCCGATGGTCAGGCCGCCGTACTCCTCCTTGACGGCGCCGTCCTGGACCACCTTGAGGGTGAACTCCGGGCTGGCCTGCTCCTGGCCCTCGACCGGCGGCGCGCCTTCGATGACGACGTCGAGCCGGGCGTCCGCGTGGCGACTTTCCACCACCAACGTCTCAATCTCGTGGCGCCCGGCGGCGGGCAGCGCGCGCTGCGGCAGCCTGCCGTTGCCGCCCTCGGTCGGGATACGCACGATGTAGCAGATGCCGCCGCCGTTTTCGAAGAACCCCTTCACCGTGTGGGGCAGCTTGATTCCGGGTGCGAAGCCGCCGTACACCCGCTCGTACTGCGGCCAGCTCGTGACCAGCTGCGGCTTCACGCCGTCGGGGTCGGTGGGATCGCCCGCATCGGGGCGATAGAGCTCGGTGAAGCCGACGAAGGCAGCAACGGCAGTGCCCACGCCTTGCACGGGCATCGACCCGCTCGGCTTCTCCTCGACGTAGACGCCTGGGGCTCCGTACGAAGCCGCCATCGGTCCTCCTTAGTCTCCTTGCCTGTGCCGCTCGTCCGAACGGCGCGGGTCTGGTTCGGGTCTGCTATGGGCGACCTTCCCGCTATGGAACTACACGGTGTCCACAGTCGGGCGTGCGCGGACTATCGGATCGACAACCTCGGATGATCGGCTGATTTGACCCAGGCCAAAGCCGCACCACGAGCGGGCGAAGCCGGTTTCTGCCCCGCCCAACAGCCCCCCACATCGACGATCCAAGCCCCACGCGCAGCGGAGAACCAGTCGCGGGCTCATCCGCCAGCTTTAAGAGAATGGCGTCTCTCTCCGATCGCGTCAAGGCGCAACCTGACGTGGGTCGATAGGTACGCTCATCGCTGCCCCAAGGGGCTACCTTATGCAGTCAGACTGCACCTTCTGTCCATTACGTGCAGTCTGACTGCATCTTCTACCGCAGTACCGACCTTGACGAGACGGGACCCGCACCCTCGATGGCCAGACCGACACCCGCCGACCTCGCCGCGGCACACGGCCGCAGCATCCCGGATGTCGTCGCCCCGGGCCTGAGGGTGCTGTTCTGCGGTATCAACCCCGGCCTGTGGTCCGCGGCGACCGGGCACCACTTCGCCAGGCCAGGCAACAGGTTCTGGCCGGCGCTGCACGGCAGCGGCTTCACGCCACGGCAGCTTCGCCCGGACGAGCAGACCGAGCTGCTGAGCTACGGCCTGGGCATCACGAACGTCGTCGCGCGCGGCACCGCGCGAGCCGACGAGCTGACGGCCGCCGAGCTGGTAGCCGGTGGGCGCCGGCTCGCCGCGAAGCTGCGCCGGTACCGGCCGGCATGGCTAGCTGTGCTCGGCATCGGCGCGTACCGGGTCGCGTTCGGCCGGCGGGCAGTCGAGCTCGGTCGGCAGGCGGAGCCGATCGCCGGTACTGCGGTCTGGCTCCTGCCCAACCCGAGCGGCCTCAACGCCCACTTTCAGCTCGACGCCCTCGCGGCCGAGTTCGCGGCGCTGCGCGAGGCGGTCGAGCGTTAGGCCCGGCCCTCGTTCCAAGAAGAAACCCGCCCGCTTGCTCACAGAGGGCGGGTTTCGTGTTTGCGCTTACGCGATACCGATGAACGGCTGCGTACGGTCCGCGACGCCTTCGCGTGCGATGCTCTGAACATCCTTCGACGGAACGCGCAGGACGATGCCGTCCAGGTCGGTGAAGATGACCCAGTCGCCCTGCGGCTGGTGCTGCTCGGCGCTCACCGGTTGCGTCGTACCGTCGCGGTACGTGATCTTGAAATCTGGCATGAGGTGCCCCATTTGGGAGGTTAGGAGTAATAAGTTCTTAGAAGTGTACGCCTGTCTGAACGACATGGCCGTAAGATCTACGATCTTGAGCTGTAACCCATAGCACTCGGGGTGGGCCTGAACGCCTCGTATCAGCTGGATCGGCTCGCTGAGGAGTTCGTCAAGCTGTGGCCGGCCGGTCGTAATACGAGCCGTTATACTACGCCGGTGACTGACGTGTACCGGTGGCCGGCCGAAGGTGGCGCCGAACTACGTGACGGCTTGACGTCCGAAGACGTCATCGACGCTCTCCTTGCGCCACAGACGTTGCGCATGGACAACCGCGCGCCGTCACGGGAGCCGACCTTCATGGCAGTCTGCGCGCCGACCGATGAACAGCGCCTCATCGTCGTGGTGTGCACGCGGAGGGAAGTGGACGACGCATGGACGATCGTCGGCGCCCGGGACGCCAGTATGAGCGAGCGGCAGATGTGGAGGAAGCACACATCATGAGCAAGAAGCGCGAGGACCTTGCACGTATGTCCGCGAACGACGCGGCTGCATTCGCAATGAACAACGACCTTGGCGACCTGCTCGGCGAGGCCGGGATGGCGCGAGATCGGCGGCCAGCAAAGATGGTCACCACACTCCGTATTGACCTCGACATTCAGGCCGAGCTAGAGGCCGCGGCCAATGCCCGCGGGATTGGATCGTCCACCCTGATGCGGCAGATCATCGAGGAGTGGGTTGGCGCGCATCGGGGGGACGCCGCTGCCCCCGATCAGCTAGGTGAACTCGTACGCCACCTCGACGCAGCCCGTCGGGCCGCAGCTTCGCTGACGCGGGACACCGCCGCTTAGCCTCCTCTGGCCGGGGCGTGGCGGGTGTAGTTCTCGCCGCCCGAGCGGCCTGAACGCCCACTTCACGCTCGACCGGCCGGCGGCCTGAGTTCGCAGCGCTGCGCAAGGCGGTCGAGCGCTAGGCGGTCCTGCCGCGCTGTTCGTCACTCGTCGAGCGAACGATAGACATTGGTCCGTCCCGCGACCAGGGCTCCACGACGTGGGAAGCGCGACAGGCTACCCGCCGAGGCTGGCCTCACGGGTCCTGGCTCCGGCGAGCCAGTGCAGGCACAGCGCGGTCGCATCGTCCTGGAGCTGGTCGTGTTGGTGGTCCAGGATGGCGCGGACGAGGCGGCGCATCGTCTCGGCCGCCGGGAGCTGGTCGGACCGCGCGCGGACGAGGAAGTCGACCAGCCGGTCCACGCCGAAGAACTCGCCCGCCGCAGAGCGCGCTTCCACCACGCCGTCGGTGTAGAGCAGGAGAAGATCGCCCGGCTGCAGCGCCTCCTCGGTCACCACCGGCCGGCCGGTCGTCAGGTCGCCCATGCCAAGCGGCAGCGCGGTCGGTCCGGGCAGGTGCTTGATGACTCTGCCGTCCCGCAGGAGCAGCTCCGGGAGATGGCCCGCGCAGATGCGCCGGTACCGGCCGGTGACGATGTTGAGCTCGGCCAGGATCGCGGTGAGGAACGTGTCCGGGTACTCCGCCCGTACCCACTTGTCGATCGAACGGTACGTGTCGACCAGATCCAGGCCGCAGCGACGGGCGTTGCGGTAGGCGTTGATGGCGATCGTGCTGAGCATGCTGGCCGACGTACCGTGCCCGAGCGCGTCGAAGAGCGCCACATGGGTGACCTCGTCGTTGACCGCGTAGTCGAAGACGTCGCCACCGACCTCATAGCACGGCTCGATGATGCCGCTGACCACGACATGGCGGTTGGCGAACGTCAACGGCGGCAGCAGACCCCAGACGATCTCGGTGGCCAGCTGCATCGGTAGCAGGCGGCGGGTGTGCTCCACGGCGTCGCCGTAGGGCTGACGGGTGACGATGAGCTGTGCCAGGAGCGCGGCCACCGCCTCGTACACACCGCGGTGGCGGCCCGACGGCCGCTCCTTGGACACGACCTCCAGCACGCCCAGGCGCTGCGTGCTGTCCAGCAGGGGCAACCAGACCCGGTACTCACCGTCCGACCCGGCCTCGTAGGCCTGCGTCATGGCGAACGCCCGCCCGGCCAGGGTCCCCTCCACCGGCACCGGCTCCCGGCGCGGCGTACCGAGCCCCTGCAACGGCACGAGCATCGCCTGCCCGTAGTCGGCCAGGTAGATCGCGACCTCCGTCGCGTGCAGCGTCGGCGCCGCGGCGGCGGCCACGGCCGCAAGATCCCGCGGGCCAGCCTGATACGCGGCGGCGAGCAGCACCGGCAGCGCATCCCATGGGTCGTTCACTGCCCCTACGCTGCCAGACAGTCGGGAGTACGGGAACCGCGTCGGCCCAGTTCGCGTCGCCGATCATGCCGTAGCCGGCCGTCCACCTTCCAGGATCGCCGTCACGGCCTTCGAGAACTCGTGCCAGGTGGACCGTTCCGAGCGCAGCACGCTGGTTCCGGCCGGGGTGAGCTCGTACGTGCGCCGGCGCCGCCCCGACACGGTGGACCAGGAGCCGCGTACCAGCCCCGCGCGCTCCAGCCGGTGCAGCGCTGGGTACACCGTCCCGGTCGGCAGGTCGAACCGGCCACCGCTCGCCGTACGCAAGGCTTCGATCACCGCGTAACCGTGGCGCGGCCCATCCTCCAGCGTCGCGAGCAGCATGCCGTCGAGGTGGCCCTTCAGCGCCTCCGCCCTCATACCTAGCGACGCTACGTGATGGTCCTAGCGCCCGCCAGCGCTGACCGATGCGCGCAGCCGGTCGAGCGCCGCCTGGGCCTCGGCCGACCCGGGCGCCACCGCGAGCCAGCGCTGCGCGTACCGCAGCGCCTCGTCCAGCTCGCCGCACCCGGCGTAGGCGCTGACCAGCAGGCTCAGGCCGGTCGGGTCGTCCGGGCGCAGCTCGGCGAGCAGGTCGGCGGCTGGCCGGGCCTCTGCGTACCGGCGCAGCCCCAGCAGCGCCTGCACCTTGCGCGACCAGGCCTCGGCGCTCGGTTCCACCTCGATCCACTGTTCCGCGGCGTCCAGCGCGTCCTCCCAGCGCCCGGCATCCGCGTAGACCTGGGTGAGCAGGAACCAGAAGTACGGGTTCTGCGCGTCGATCTGCAGGAGCCGGCGGGCGGCTGCCGCGGCGCCGTCGACCTGGCCCAGCTCGGACAGTGACCGGGCCTGGACCTCCCAGACTCCGCTGGGCACGCGGCCCAACGGACCGGCCTGCGCCGCTTGCTCGGCAACGGTCACGGCATCGGCATGGCGGCCCACCGCCTGCAGCGCCTTGGCTTTCAGGGTGAGCACGTCCGGGTCGCGGTCGCTGCCCGGCCAGCCTTCGTCGACGAAGCGCACGAGCTGATCCCAGCGCCCGGCCTCGTAGAGCGCCAGCACGCAGGCGACCCGTGCGTCGGGGTCACCGGGGGTCAGGTTCACCCAGTGCTGCGCGGCCTCGACCGCGCGCTCGGGCTCGTCGAGCTTGCTCAGCGCGTACGCCTGGATCTCCCAGGCCCCGACGGCCGAGGGGTCCCGCTGGGTGATCCGGGTGGCGGTCTCCACGGCGGCGGCGTAGCGCCCGAGGTCTCGAAGCGCCCGTGCCTGCATCAGCATGCCGGGTAGGTCGGGGTCCAGCGGCGGCCAGCGGTCGACGAACGCGGCGAGCCGGTGCAGATCCCCACTCCGGTACAGCGCGACCCCGTAGTCGCGGCGCGCTTGGTCGTTGTCGGCGTCCAGCGCAAGGCATCGCTGGCCCGCGTCGACCGCCTCGGCGTACCGGCCGGCCAGGGTGAGCTCGCGGGTATGGCACTGCCATGCCATGGCATCCTCGGGCGCCGCCGCGGTCCATCCCGCGGTCGCCTCCTGCGCGGCGGTGCGATCGTCGGCGTACGCCGCAGCGGTCCACATCTTCTTCCATGCGCCCGCGCTCTGCGGATCCTGCCCCGCGCACCACCGGTACGCCCCGACCGCCTCGCTCCACCGCTGCAACCGGTACAGGGCATCGGCGTAGGCCAGGTGGCCGAGCCGGTGCTCAGGGTCGACCGCGAGCGCGCGCTCGGCGGTCTCCAGCGCCTCGTCCGGGTTTCCGTGCCCCACGAAGGTGAGCGCGCAGCAGGCCAGCGCGTGCGGGTCGTCGGGGGCCAGCTCGGCCCACCGCCGGGCGGCGGAGAGCTCGGCGGCCGCGTCGCCGGACTTGCCGGCGCACAGCCACAGCCCGCGCCACAGGTCCACATGGTCCGGCGCGTGGGCGGTGCACGTCCGGTACGCCTCGGCAGCCTCGACCCAGCGGCCCAGCTCCTCGTAGGCCAGCGCGATCCAGGCGTTGGGGCGCCAGTCGTCGGGATGCCGCTCGCGCCACTGCTCGGCCACCGCCAGCACCTCGTCGTACCGCTTGCCGTCCAGGTGGGCCTTGCTGAGCTCGATGAACTCCCACGGCTGGAGGGGTGCGGCGGCAGGCTCGGACAGCTGCGCCGGCGCCGGGGGCGCGAAGTGCGTACCGAAGAGGGTTTCGATCTGTGCAGCGCGCTCGACGTCGGCCGGGGTTACGGGGTCGTCGTGCCAGGCCTGGCCGGCCAGCGCCTCGAGCTCCCGCGCGAACGCCCGCCACCGTTCGTCGGCCCAGCCCGACGTCGCGGGATCCGAGCCGAACACGGCGAGGCAGAACTGGTGGTCGTCCAGGCTCCGCCCGGACGGAAAGCCGGCGGCCCCCCGGCGTGCGTTGACCACGTCGAGCCAGTTGGGGCCGTAGATGGCGCGCAGCCGGGCGTCCAGGAAGGGCGAGATCACGGCCGCCACATGGCGGGCCGCCGCACTGATCTCTTCGTGCACGCCCGCCTTCTTAACAGCAGGCGGCGGCTGGACGCCAGCTCCCATTGACGACGATTGTTCACCGGTTCAGGCGCGGATCGGAATGCCGTGGTCGCGGTCGTCGGTGAGAATCTCGAACAGCGCCCGGTGCTCGGCCCGCAGGACCTCCCGCTCGCCCGCAGGCTTGTGCTGCACCGCCAGCTCGCACGCTGCGATCTTCGTGTTGAGGCAGTGCTTCACGCCGCCCGGTGGGTTAGTAGCTCTCGTAATGACCGGCACGCTGGTCCGGCCGGTACTGCGCACAGTTGACCTGGGCGGGTATCCGCGGGTCGGGCGGCATCCGGCTCCTCTGCACTCGTCCGAACAGCCGATGGGCAGCGCGGCCCGATCACGCCGCTGTCACAGGGTGGCGAGAACTTGGTTACAGGACCGGTCGGGGCTTGACGGTTGGGGGTGTCGGGAGACATGGTTCGCCGAGCGGGACGACAACACAAGTCGCCTGCCCATGTGTACCTGCCCGCGGACAAACGTAGGGTGGGGGCACGGACGTCCATGCGAGAGACAGCCGATCGGCTGCCGACTGCAACCGGGCCTCGGTTTGGCCGGCGCGTTACCAGCCGTCGGCCGCTGCTGTGGACTCGTGCGGCAGGCCGGGGAAGGGGCACGGTTCATGACGATCGGTCCCGTGACATCGAGCACCGACGCGACCGCGCCCACGGCCGACGATCTGGCTCTGCCGGCCGGAGCCGCCGCGAAGGCGATCGAAGGTCGCTCGCTCGGCCGGATCGCGTGGACCCGGCTCAAGCGGGACCGGGTCGCCATCGCCGGCGGCGTGTTCGTCATCGTCCTGATCCTGGTCGCGATCTTCGCGCCGCTGGTCGTCAAGCTGCTCGGGCACCCGCCCGACGAGTTCCACCAGAACCTGATCGACGGCTCGTTACAGACCCCGAAAGCCAAATATGGCGGCATCAGCGGCAACTTCCTCTTCGGGCTCGAGCCGCAGAACGGGCGCGACCTGTTCAGCCGGATCGTCTACGGCGCCCGGATCTCGCTGCTCATCGCGTTCCTGGCCACCGCGCTCTCGGTCGTGATCGGCACGGTCATGGGCGTGATCTCCGGGTACTTCGGCGGCTGGGTCGACACGGTCATCAGCCGGTCCATGGACGCGTTCCTGGCGTTCCCGCTGCTGTTATTCGCGATCGCGCTCGCCGGCGTGGTTCCCGACCAGGCCTTCGGCCTAAGCGGCAACACCCTGCGGATCGCGTTGCTGGTCTTCATCATCGGGTTCTTCAGCTGGCCGTATATCGGCCGCATCATCCGGGGCCAGACGCTCTCGTTACGGGAACGGGAGTTCGTGGAGGCCGCCCGCAGCCTGGGCGCCCGCCCGATGTACATCATCTTCCGCGAGGTCCTGCCGAACCTGGTCGCACCAATCCTGATCTACGCGACTCTGCTCATCCCGACCAACATCCTCTTCGAGGCGGCGCTGTCATTCCTGGGCGTGGGTGTCCGCGCGCCGACTGCGACCTGGGGTGGCATGTTGTCGGAGGCGACGCACTGGTACCAGGTCGCGCCGCATTTCATGCTCTTCCCGGGGCTGGCGATCTTCGTCACCGTGCTCTCGTTCAACCTCTTCGGTGACGGCCTCCGTGACGCGCTCGACCCAAGGGCGCGCTAGTACCGCAAGCATCTGGATCCATCGACACGAAGGGGTGTTGCAGCAGATGAAGAGAAGACCGGCTGTCGCAGCGGTCGCTGTTGGGGCCGCGCTCGTCCTGGGTTTCACGGCCTGCGGCGGGAACAAGACAACTGGCACCAACCAGCCGAACGTGGCCGCCCCGGAGTTCAATGCCGCGGTCGGCAAGGTGTTCGCCCCCTCGACCAAGAAGGGCGGCACGCTCAAGTTCGCCAACTCCGGCGACTGGGACTCCCTCGACCCGGCCGACACCTACTACGGCTACTCGTGGGACTTCATCCAGTTCTACGGCCGGTCGCTGGTGATGTTCACGCCGAAGCCGGGGCCGGAGGGCAACAAGCTGACCCCCGACCTGGCCGAGACGCTTGGCGTACCGAGCGACGGTGCGAAGACGTGGACGTACAAGCTCCGCAAGGGCGTCAAGTTCGAGGACGGCACGGCGATCACGTCAAAGGACGTCAAGTACGCCGTGGAGCGGTCGCTGGACAAGGAGACGTTCCCGAACGGGCCGACGTACTACAACGACTTCCTGGACCTGCAGGGCTACACCAGCCCGTACAAGGACACGGCACCGGACAAGCTGGGCCTCAAGGCGATCGAGACGCCCGACGACCAGACCATCGTGTTCCGGCTGAAGACGGCGTTCAGCGGCTTCGACTACTTCGCGATGCTGCCGGCCTCGATCCCGGTCCCGGCGTCGAAGGACACCGGCACGAAGTACAAGGAGCACGTGGTCTCCTCGGGCCCGTACAAGTTCGAGACCAACGAGCTGGGCAAGAAGTTCACGCTCGTGCGCAACACGAACTGGGACCCGGCGACCGACCCGAACCGCCCAGCGCTGCCCGACAAGATCGAGGTCTCGCTGAACGTCAACGCCGACGACATCGACAACCGGCTGATCTCCGGTGATCTCGATGTCGACATCGCGGGCACCGGTGTCCAGGCGGCCACCCAGGGCAAGATCCTGGCCGACGCCACCCTGAAGAAGAACGCGGACACCGCGGCACTGGCGCGGTTGTGGTACGTCTCGGTCAACCCGGACGTCGCTCCGCTGGACAACATCCACTGCCGTAAGGCGGTCCTGCTCGCCACCGACCACGACAGCTACCTGCGGGCATACGGCGGCGAGGCCGGTGGCGACATCGCCACCAGCATGCTGCCGCCGCAGATCCCGGGCGCCGAGAAGATCGACCTGTACAACTTCCTCTCGAAGAAGAACGGCGACGCCGACGCGGCCAAGAAAGAGCTGACCGACTGCGGCCAGGCCAACGGCTTCGAGACGAACATGTCGTACCGGGCCGAGCGGCCGAAGGAGAAGGCGCTGGCCGAGTCGCTGCAGCAGTCGCTGGGCAAGGTCGGCATCAAGCTGACGCTGAAGCCGTTCCCGCAGGGTGACTACTTCAAGCTGTACGCCGGCAAGCCCGACTATGCCAAGAACAACAAGCTGGGCCTGATGTCGAACGGGTGGGGCGCCGACTGGCCGGACGGCTTCGGCTTCCTGCAGCAGATCGTCGACAGCCGGGTGATCCGCGCCTCGGGCGGTAACACCAACCTGACGGTCAAGATCAAGGACGTTGACGACCTGCTGGACAAGGCGCTGCAGACCACCGACACCCCGGCCCGCGAGAAGGTCTGGGGACAGATCGACAAGCGGGTCATGGAGGACGCGGTCGTGCTGCCGGGCGTCTGGGCGAAGGTGCTGCTGTTCCGCTCGCCGAACCTCGTCAACGTCTTCATCAGCGACGGCCTCGGCGGGTTCTACCAGTACGGTTCGCTGGGCAAGAAGTAGCCCCCTGACCCACGAGGGAAGGTGAAGGCCAACCGGTGGCCGGCGGGGCGACCCGCCGGCCACCGCGGCCGAACATCGTGCTTCGATACGTCATCCGGCGGCTGCTCGCAGCGGTGCTGCTGCTCTTCGTGGTCAGCGTCGTCACGTTCGGGATCTTCTTCTACATCCCTCGGCTGGCCGGGGCGTCGGCCGAGGACCTGGCGTCCCGGTACGTCGGCAAGACCGCGAACGAGGCCCAGTTACGGGTGATGGCGGACAAGCTCGGCTTCTACGACCCGCTGTATGTCCAGTACGGCCGCTTCGTGAAGGGCATCGTGCTGGGCGCGAACTACAACACCGGACCGACGACGGTGCGCTGCCCGGCACCGTGCTTCGGCTACTCCTTCATCACCCAGAACCCGGTCTGGCCCGACCTCGTCGACCGGATGCGGGTGACCGGATCGCTCGCCGTTGGTGCCGCGATCATCTGGGTACTGTTCGGCGTCTCCACCGGCGTGCTGTCCGCCCTACGCAAGGGCAGCATCTTCGACCGGATGGCGATGGGCACAGCGCTGGCCGGGGTCTCGCTACCGATCTTCTGGACCGGTCTGCTGACGCTGTCCATCTTCTCGTACAGGATGCATTTGACCGCGCCGGGCGGCAGCTACACGCCGATCACCGAGAACCCTGCCGAGTGGGCGTACGATCTCATCCTGCCGTGGATCACCCTGGCGTTTCTCATCGCCGCGGCGTACGCCCGGCTGACCAGGGCGGGCATGCTTGAGACCATGGGTGAGGACTACATCCGGACCGCGCGGGCGAAGGGCTTACCCGAGCGCACGGTCGTGGTCAAGCATGGCCTGCGGGCCGCGCTCACGCCGATCACCACGATCTTCGGCCTCGACCTGGGCCTGCTGCTCGGTGGTGCGGTGCTCACCGAGAGCACGTTCTCGCTGCCGGGGATGGGCAAGTACGCGATCGACGCGATTGTCAACAACGACCTGCCGAAGGTGCTCGGGGTGACCATGGTCGGCGCGACGTTCATCATCTTCGCCAACCTGATCGTCGACCTGCTCTACGCGGTCATCGACCCTCGGGTGAGGTTGTCATGACAGCCCTGCCGCAGCTCGCGGTCACGCGGGCCGACGCGCCGACCCGGTTCCTTGAGGTGCGCGGCCTGCGGGTGCATTTCCCCACCGACGACGGGCTGGTCAAGTCCGTCGACGGGGTGTCGTTCGGCCTCGAACGCCGCCGGACCCTCGGTATCGTCGGCGAGTCCGGCTCGGGCAAGAGCGTCACCAGCCTCGCCATCATGGGGCTGCACAAGGGCGGCTCGGCCCGCATCTCCGGGGAGATCTGGCTCGACGGCCAGGAGCTTGTCGCGGCCGATCAGGAGACGGTCCGGTTGTTACGGGGCCGGAAGATGGCGATGATCTTCCAGGATCCGCTGTCCTCGATGCACCCGTACTACAGCATCGGGGCGCAGATCGTCGAGGCGTACCGGATCCACCACAACGTCAGCAAGCAGGTCGCCCGCAGGCACGCGATCGAGCTTCTCGACCGCGTGGGCATCCCGCAGCCGGCGAAACGGGTCAACGACTACCCGCACCAGTTCTCCGGCGGCATGCGGCAGCGCGCCATGATCGCCATGGCGCTGTCGAACAACCCTGAGCTGCTCATCGCCGACGAGCCGACCACCGCACTCGACGTCACGGTCCAGGCCCAGATCCTGGACCTGATCCGCGACCTACAGGAGGAGTACGGCTCGGCGGTGATCATCATCACCCACGACCTGGGCGTGGTGGCGGAGCTCGCCGACGACATCTTCGTCATGTATGGCGGCAAGGCCGTGGAGTACGGGACGGCGGCGGACCTGTTCGCGCGCCCCGAACACCCGTACACCTGGGGCCTGCTCGGCTCGATGCCCCGCATGGACCGGGACGTCCGGGACCGCCTCATCCCGATCAAAGGTTCCCCACCGAGCCTCATCACGTTGCCGTCCGGCTGTGCGTTCCACCCCCGCTGCCCCTACGCCGAGCTCGACGGCATCCCATGCAAGACCGTCGTGCCCACACTCGGCGAAGGCGACCGGCACGGCGTCGCCTGCCACATCCCGCCGCCGAAGCGGCGCGAGCTGTTCGCCACCGACATCGCGCCACACCTGTAAGGAGAGCCCTGGCGGCCGCCAGCGGACGTAGCGGAGCGGAGTCCGCGGTCAAGCGGCCGGAACTAAGGAGACACATGTCGACGAGCAGCCCCGCAGCCACCGAGAGCCTCCTTGAGGTCACCGGGCTTGAGAAGCACTTCCCGATCACGCGCGGGATCATCTTCAGACGGCGGATCGGCGCGGTCCAGGCCGTCGACGGCATCGACTTCTTTGTGCGTACCGGCGAGACGCTGGGGCTGGTCGGCGAGTCCGGCTGCGGCAAGTCGACCACCGGACGGCTGGTGACCCGGCTGCTGGAGCCGACCGCCGGGAAGGTGGTCTTCGAGGGGCGCGACATCACCCACCTGTCGGTCGGCCAGATGCGCCCGCTCCGGCGCGACGTCCAGATGATCTTCCAGGACCCGTACTCGTCGCTCAACCCGCGCCACACGGTGGGAACCATCGTCGGCTCGCCCCTGCGGATCCAGAAGATCGTGACCCGGCAGGAGGTCAAGCGCGCCGTCCAGGAGCTGCTGGAGCTGGTCGGCCTGAACCCGGAGCACTACAACCGGTACCCGCACGAGTTCTCCGGCGGCCAGCGCCAGCGCATCGGCATCGCCCGCGCGCTCGCGTTACGGCCCAAACTGATCGTCTGCGACGAGCCGGTTTCGGCACTCGACGTGTCCATCCAGGCCCAGGTCGTCAACCTGCTCGACGACCTGCAGAACGAGCTGAACCTCACGTACCTGTTCATCGCGCACGACCTGTCGGTGGTACGCCACATCTCCGACCGGATCGCGGTGATGTACCTCGGCAAGATCGTCGAGGTGTCCAGCCGGAGTGACCTGTACGCGCGCCCGTTCCACCCGTACACCCTCGCGTTGCTGTCCGCGGTGCCGGTGCCGGACCCGGCACGGCGCGACCGGGCGCAGCGGGAGCGGATCCTGCTCACCGGAGACGTGCCGAGCCCGATCGACCCGCCGTCGGGCTGCCGCTTCCGCACCCGATGCTGGAAGGCGCAAGAGGTCTGCGTGACCGACGTACCGCCACTGCGCGAGCTGGCCAGCGGCCACTACGCCGCCTGCCACTTCCCCATCGACGATATGGAACGTTCGGCCGGCAGCCGGGTGGCGGCCCGCGCCGCGGCCGCCGAGATCGCGCAGGACACTGCCAGCGAACCGGTATAGCTCACTCGGGTTGACGTTCGGGCCCATATCCATTCCCTTATCCGGCCCGGGGCAGGCGGATCCGCTCGCCGGTCCGGTCGAACAAGTACAGCCCGTCCAGGTTCACGGCCAGCGCGACGGTGTCGCCGCGGCGGGGCATCTGGGCACGGGGTACCCGCAGCACGAGGTCGCCGCGCGGTGGCCGCAGCTCGTCGGTCGACTCGTACCGCGGGGTCAGGCCGTACCGCTCCGGCTGGGCGGGGCGGGCCTGCGGGCGAGGCATCATCCGGGACAGCGCGCCTCGTAGGCCGCCGGTCCCGGCGCCCGGCTCGGTGGTCAGCAGGTGTGCCAGGTCCACGTCGCTGTCGGGCAGCTCAAGGCGGGTCGTCGCGAGCGCCGCGCGTACCGCGCCGGTGTCCACATGCACCACCGCCTCGTGGCCCAGGTCCTCCACGAGCACCACCTTCCCGCGCAGCTGGTCGGCGCTCTCGTCCGCGGTGTCCACTAAGGACAGTGCGTCCGCCCGTACGCCGAGCGTTACCCGTGCCGTGTGCAGCGGTACCAGCACGGCCGCGCGCGGGTCGTCCGCCGGTATCCGCAGCAGCCGGCTGCCCAGGTCGATGACGACCGAGCCGCCGGTCTCGGCGTAGAGCGCCGCCTGCAACAGGCTTGTCTGGCCCGAACCGAGGAACGCCGCGACGAAGATGTTCGCCGGATCCCCGTAGATCTCCCCGGGCCGGCCGACCTGCTGCAGCTGGCCCCGGCGCAGCACGGCGATCCGGTCGGCCATGGTCAGCGCCTCGGTGCGGTCATGCGTGACGTACAGCGTGGTGACCGCGAACCGCTTGGCCAGCTCGACGATCTCGACTCGCAGGTCCTCGCGCAGATGAGCGTCCAAGTTGGACAGTGGCTCGTCGAGCAGGAAGCCGGCCGGCCGGCGTACCACCGCACGGGCCATCGCCGCCCGCTGCCGCTGCCCGCCGGAGAGGTGCTCGGGCAGCCGCCGCAGCAGGTTCTGGATGCCGAGAATCTCGGCGACCTCGGTCACCCGGGCTTGGATCTCCGCGTCGTCGACCTGGGTGGCGCGCAGGGGGAAGGCGATGTTTTCCGCGACGGTCAGGTGCGGGTACAGGGCATAGTCCTGGAACACCATCGCGACGTCGCGCTGGCGCGGGAGCATCCGGTCGGCGAGCTTGCCGCCCAGGTATACGTGTCCGGACGTCGGCTCGTCGAGGCCGGCCACCAGGCGCAGGACCGTGCTCTTCCCGCAGCCGGTCGGGCCGAGCAGGACCATGAACTCGCCCGGCTCGACATCGAGCGTCAGCGCGTCGACGGCGACGGTGCCGTCGGCGAAGACCTTGGTCAGCTCCTGGAGGGCTATGGCGGACATGCTCCCCTTCCTGGTTGCCTATCGTGCCAGGCAGCGGTCAATGAGCGCATCGTTCACGGCGCTGCCACGACGTTTGGCGCGGCCCGTAGTGGGTCATGCACAGACCATGACCGAGATCGAAGACGTCATCCGGACCGAGTGGGACCGGGCGAACACGGAGCGGCGCATCGCCATCACCGATCCGGCCGACGGCACTCACCTCTTCGACGCCCCGGTCGCCGGCTTCGAGGAGGTCGGCGCGGCGGTCAAGGCGGCCCGCTCGGCCGGGCTCGACTGGGCGCGTACTCCGGCTGCGGTACGCGCGGCGGCGCTGGCCCGCGCCGCGGAGGCGGTCGCCGCGCGGGCGGACGAGCTGGCCCGGTTGACCACCCGGGAGATGGGCAAGCCGCTGGGCGACGCCCGGGGCGGCGTTGACGCCGGGGTGGGGACGCTTCGCCAGTACGCCGAGCTGGGCCCCCTGCACCGCGGACGGTCCCTGAACGGCGGGTCCGAAGCCACCGACCTCATGGTCTTCGAGCCCCGCGGCGTCGTCGCGGCAGTCACGCCCTGGAACGACCCGGTCGCGGTCTCCTGCGGCCTGCTCGGCGCCGCGCTGGTCACCGGCAACACGGTGGTGTACAAGCCGAGCGAGCGGACTCCGGCGACCGGCTGGCTGCTGGCCCGCATCATCGCCGAGCACCTGCCCGAGGACGTGCTCACCGTGCTGCTCGGCGACGGCGAGACCGGTGCGGCGCTCGTCCAGCACCCGGTGGACCTCGTCGCCCACGTGGGCTCGACCCGGACCGGACGGGCGATCGCGCTGGTGGCCGCCGCTACCGGTGCCAAGGTGCTGCTTGAAAACGGCGGCAACGATCCGCTGGTCGTCGACGCCGGGGTCGACCCGTCATGGGCGGCGGCGCAGGCCGCGACGGGTGCGTTCGCCAACGCCGGCCAGATCTGCGTGGCCGTGGAGCGGGTGTATGTCCACGCGGCGGTCGCCGAGGCCTTCGAGGAGGCGCTGGCCGCGGAGGCCAGGCGCCGCCGGGTCGGCCCCGGTCTGGATCCGGCCACGGAGCTCGGGCCGCTGGTCGACCGGCGCCAGCGCGAGCAGGTGCACGGGCACGTGACCGACGCGATCCGGGCGGGCGCGACGGTGCGGGTCGGCGGCGAGATCCCACCCGGACCGGGCGCGTTCTACCCGGCGACCGTGCTGACCGGATGCACCGACGACATGCTCCTCATGCGCGAGGAGACGTTCGGCCCGGTGGCGCCGGTCGCGGTGGTGGGCTCGTTCGACGAGGCGCTGGCGCGCGCCTCGACCGGCGCGTACGGGCTGGCCGCCACGGTGCTGACCAACGACATGGCGCATGCCCAGCGGGCGTGGCGCGAGCTACCGGCGGGCACGATAAAGATCAACGATGTGTTCGGCGGCGCGCCGGGCGGGGCCGCCCATCCGCGCCGGTCTAGCGGCCAGGGGTACGGCTACGGGCCGGAGCTGCTCGACGAGATGACCCAGACCAAGGTGGTGCACTGGGCGGCTCCGCCGAGGTGACGCCGCCGCCGCGGTGACCGCGGCCTCAGCGTGCCTCGGCTGGGTCGCGGAGGCGTTGCGGGTCCACCTCGCGCTCGGGGTACCGCCGCAGGTACTCCCCCTCGAGCTCGGCCATACGCCGGTTGTGGTGCATCAGCGCGGCATCCGACCCGTGGCGCAGCGTGTCATGGCGCGTCTCGTGCAGGCTCGCCAGCTCCCGTAGCAGCTCATCGTCGGACAGCTCGGCCGGGTCCACCCCGACCTCTCCCGTACTGTCGAACGCCCGCTCCATGCCTACCTCCCAGTCCACGCCCCCTCGTGCCTTTCGTGTACCCAGGCGGCGGCGGAACGAACCGGCGAGCGACGTCGATGAGCGTTTTCCGTGATTAGCGATGTCCCAGGGTGGGCACCACTTCACATGGGGTGGAAGGAGCGACGATGACCGACACGATCAAGAACGGTCAGCCGGAGGCGCTGTCCGATCGGTCGACGGCGGAGCTGGTGAAGCTGGCGGCCGAGCAGATCTCCACGCTGGTCCGCGACGAGCTCCGGTTGGCCCAGGCCGAGCTGGCGGAGAAGGGCAAGCACGCGGGGCTCGGCGCCGGCCTGTTCGGCGGTGGCGGGCTCATGGCGGCCTACGGCCTCGGCGCCCTCATCGCAACGCTCGTGCTGGCCCTGGACATCGTGCTGCCCGCATGGCTCGCGACGTTGATCGTCGCCGTCCTGCTGTTCGCCGTGGCGGCGGTGCTGGCGCTGGTTGGCAGGGCGCAGGTGAAGCAGGCGGTGCCGCCGGTCCCGCAGGATGCGGTGCAGGGCGTCAAGGCCGACATCGAAGCGGTCACCGAGGCGGTGCGCGAGAGGGGCGGAAAATGACCGAGCGGCTCGGCGCGCGCGGCGATCCGTCACCGGGCAACGGGCGGTCGCCCCATCCCAACGGGCGGGGGTCCGCGACCTCTGACCGAGTGGCAGCGCTGCACGCCGAGATCGCACAGACCCGGGCCGAGCTCGGCGAGACGGTGCAGGCGCTCGCCGCCAAGGCCGATGTGAAGGCCCGGATGCGCAGCAGCGCCCAGGAGATGTCGGCCCGCCTGTCCGACCGCAGCCGCGAGCTGGCGGTGCGCTTCGGTGACGCGGTACAGCGCCGCCCGGCCGCGTACGCCGCGGCCCTCGGCACCTTTGTCCTGATCCTTGCCCTTGTCCGCTGGCGGAGGAACCGGTGAGGAAGCTGCTGTACAAACCGTTCAGCCTCGCGTTCAGCGTCGCCGGCGGCGTGCTGGCCGGAATGCTGTTCAAGCAGGTATGGAAGCTGGTGGCGGGCAAGGACAGCGCCCCCGATGCGACGGACGAGGAGTACGGCTGGGGCGAGGTCCTCGCCGCGGCGGCGCTGCAGGGCGCCATCTTCGCGGTCGTGAAGGCCGCCGTCGACCGGGGCGGCGCCGAGGGGATACGCAAGCTGACCGGCACCTGGCCCGGGTAGGGCGCCGATCAGGGCGTACCGATGACGATCTTGTCGATCGACGGCGCCTGACCGCCCGGGTTGGTGAAGGTGACTACGTTCGCGCCCTTGGTGAGCACAACCGTGATCACCTTCGTCACGCAGCAGATGGATCCACCGGTCACCGGGACGCTGATCGGATCCTGTCCGGCCACCGTGATCACCGCGGTCCGGCTGGGCTGGTCATCGAGATGGACGTAGAAAAAGGCAAGGGTGTACGTGCCGTCGGCCGGCACCGTCACGCTGCCGAAGCGCAGTACGCCGGCCGCGCCGCCCCAGGCACCGATGTTGCGCACGATCTTGCCGCCGGACGCCCCCGGATAGGTGGACACGTGCGCCGACCCGCTCACCGTGTTCGTCGCCGCCTCGGCTTCGTAGGCGACCGGAGTGAACGGAGCCGACGACTTCGTGGGCGGGCCGGAGCGGGTGGGCTCGGCGCGGCTCCGCGTCGGACCCGTCGTTGCCGTGCTGGCCGGCGACGGCGGGGCGCCGATGCTGGGCAGGCTCGCGGCCGGTGCCGGTTGGACCGTGCCGCCGTGCGGCTGGCCGGGGTACCGGTTCGACCCCACGAGCGCGAGCGCAACCGCGCTGGCGAGGCTCCCACACGCCACGATCGCCAGTACGGACAGCCGGCGCCGGCTGGCCGGATCCGCGACGCGTCTGCGGCCCCGATACCTCGGGCCGGCGGGACCCCGGTGCGCGGGTTGGTGTACTCGGCGCTGACCCGTGTTGCCTGGCACCACTGATCCCAGGCGCCGCCGGGGGTGAGGAAGCGGGCGGCGGTACCGAGCTGGGTGTCGAGGTAGAGCAGCGCGCCGAGCGCCCACGGTTGGCTAAAGCCGGGTTCGGCGAGGGCACGGTCGAGGTAGGCGGCCAGGGTGGCGGCGTCATCTGCGGTGCCGAACCTGGCTAGAGCGAAGCTGCAGCCTTGGACGACGCCTATCATGTCGTCGTCGGACTGGAGGTGCTCGGCGATCTCGTCATGCAGCTCGGAGCGGCGGTCGAAGGCGGCCAGCCACGCGGCGGTGATTCGATCCTGCCAGTTGTCGCTTTCCAGCAGTACGCGAAGCTCGTCGGTGGCGATCTGGCGGGCGTCCATCCTGGTCGGCGTCGGTAACCACGACCATCTCGTGGAGGTCAACGCCATTGTTGCCGGTCTGGGACACCGGCAGGCCCAGGGACTGAAAGCGGGGGCCAGCGACTACCTCCAGCCCAGCTGATAGGGGATCCTGCTCGATCCGGCGGCGAAACGACTCCAGCAACCGTTCGGCATCCGCAGGCCGGCGACGGAAGGTGCGGGCGAACACGAACGCCCAGACCCACACCTGACCGGGCCGGCACTGCCAGCAAACGAGGTGGACCTCCCGCTGCACCATCACATCGCCGGAGACCAGGGCATGCGGGCAGGCCTCGTGAAGAGTCTGGATCCGAAGGGCGATCGCGGCCGATCTGGCGAAACCGCCGTCCTTCTTGATCTCCGCCTTGGGCATAGCGGTGTCCTCGTGAGCCACGTTTGGACTCCCATCGGTGTCCGCCCGACGGCCGCCGGGGAACGTAATGACGGTGATGTGAGGCCGGGCGACTATCGACGTTGAGTC